>Ga0070730_10000963_pt1 | contig 29425 bp, 25 predicted proteins | sample Coa_R1_3_FD_66447 | JGI IMG/M metagenome (GOLD analysis project Ga0070730, IMG submission 66447) | Surface soil microbial communities from Centralia Pennsylvania, which are recovering from an underground coalmine fire - Coalmine... | ecosystem: Environmental > Terrestrial > Soil > Unclassified ... | reverse complement strand
TCAAATAGGCGTGTACGAGGATTCCCGCGTCGGAGAAGGCGCGTGTGACCCGGGCCACCTGTTCCACCGACACGCCTTTCTTCATGAGTTTGAGCAGGCGATCCGATGCCACTTCCAATCTGCCGGTGACGGCGATGCAGCCGCTTTCGGCCAGTAGCCGGCAAAGGCCGGCATCGAACGATTTCTCGAAACGAATGTTGCCCCACCAAGAGATATCCAGTTTCCGTTCCAGCAGCGCGTTCGCCAGCGACTTGAGTGCCTTGGGCGGCGCGGCCTCGTCGACGAAGTGAAATCCAGTTTGTCCGGTCTCGCGAATCAGTGATTCGATGCGACCGATCAGCACGTCGGTAGTCGCCAGGTCGTAGCGCGAAATGTAGTCGAGGTCTACATCGCAGAAGCTGCATTTCTTCCAATAGCAGCCGTGTGCGACCGTCAGCTTGTTCCAGCGGCCGTCCGACCAGAGACGGTGCATGGGATTGAGCATGTCCAGCAGTGACAGATAGTCGTGCAGCGGCAGGCCCGCATAGGTGGGCGTGCCGGTTTCGGAGAACGCGATGTCGGGCTCTCTGAAGTCGACGTACTGATGCTTGCGCGTAAAGGTGCGCACCAGCTGATCGAGCGGCCGCTTGTTCTGCAGATGTTCGATGAGTGCAAGCAGCGGACGTTCGCCGGCGTCGAGCGTTATGAAATCGAAGTAGTCAAAAACACGCGGCTCGTTCATGGCGCGCAGCTCGGTATTGCAATAACCGCCGCCCAATACCGTGACGACGGACGCATGGATTTGCTTGGTGGACTGCGCAACGCGAAAGGCGCCGTAAACGTTGCCCGGAAATGGCGCGGTGATCAGTACCAGGTTCGGTCGATGCTGCGACAACGCGTCGAGCGTAAGTGCATGCAGGGATGCATCTACCAGATTGTGCGGCGCAGTAAGCGCCGTTTGCAGCTGATCGAACGTCGGCTGGCTCGCCGCCAGCGACTCGGCATAGCGCACGAACTCGAAGCGCGGATCGATGGCATCGCGGATGACGTCCGCGAGGTCATTGAGATAAAGGGTCGCAATGTGTTTGGCGCGGTCCTGCAGCCCCAGCGCGCCGAAGGCCCAATCGAGCGCGTCGCCTCCGTGTTGCTGGTCGTCGATGTGCTCGAGCGATGCAAACCGCGGGCCTTCGGGAAGGTAGTGCCTCGAAGCGATACGATGAGCCAGACTGGGATCACGACCCTGCAGAAATCGAATGGCCGGCGAGATGGTAGTGAGGTACGACGCGAAATGCTCGGCGAAAAAGCGCGTGGCTACCGTGTGCTGTTTGCGGGGCAGCGCGGTCACTTGCCCGTGAATCGCCCGCACGCCCTCCATCGACAGCAACTTGAGCGCCAAGGCGATGGAGAGGTCCGCCTGTTCCGCCTTGAACCCGCGCGAGCGCAGGAACCCCGTGAGATACGCCGTCGACGGATACGGCGTGTTGAGCTGCGTCATCGGCGGAATGATCGACAGAATGCGCAGTTCGGTCATGTCCGAAAGTATATCTCGTGGGCCTGCCTTGCAGGACTTGGTTCAAGATTGGCCCTGGAACGCTCGGGACGCGGGGCGCGCCCGGTCCGACTTCCCGCGCTTGGCGGCCACTTGAGCCACCGGAGTTGGCGCACACGGCAACATCCTCGATGGCTGGGTCAGGACGCAGACAATCATTGAGCCGCACCAGCACTCGGATGTCGCGGCGGAAATGCCGTCCGAGGGGCTCGGCCGGGTGTTATTCGAGTTTCCGACGCGGTTTCCTATTCTGCGTTGGGTGGTTTGCAGTATTATTCGTGCCCGTCCCCCCCCCCCGCTTTGGAGTCATTCCATGTCCCTTCGCATAAATGACACCGCCCCGAATTTCAAGGCCAAGACCACCCAGGGTTCGATCGATTTCCATGAATGGATCGGCAACAGATGGGTGATCCTGTTTTCACACCCCGTCGGCATCCGAGGCGACACACATTTGACGGCTGTGGACATTCTCGACCGCGAGAGCCAGAAGAACTGCCGCGAGGACTGCGGCGGCCTGTTCGTCTTCATCGGTGCCGACGCCGAAACGACGTGGCTCCCGGCGGAGATCGCTCGCGACGGTCACGGTTACATCCCAACGGGCGACGACGCGGTGAAAAGCGGCCGCTGGTCGCACAACCGCGACCCCTACCTCCTCGAATCGAGCGCGCCAGGCATATTCGCATGTGGCGATGTCCGCCTGAGCCCGGTCAAGCGCGTGGCGTCCGCCGTGGGAGAGGGCAGCATGGCGATCGCGTTCGTCCACCAATACCTCCAGAGGGAGGGCCGCTCGAGGTCTCAATGATATTTGAAACTGTGATCACCGGAGGCTGCCGGTCGTATGTCGTCGGCTGCGAGGAAACGTGCGCCGCAGCCCTGATCGACCCGGAACTCGGGCAGATCGACCGTTACATCGCGCTGACCGGACGGGACGGTCTGCGAATCCGGTATCTGATCGATACCCATACGCACGCGGATCATTTCTCGGCAACACAGCAACTGGCGCGCCAACTCGGAGTGCCGGTGGTGATGCATGCCGCCAGTCCCGCGCCATTCGTCGATCTGCGTTTGCGGGGCGGTGAACTGCTCGTCATCGGAAAGCTGCGGTTGCAAGCACTCCACACTCCCGGCCACACGCGTGATTCCATGTGCCTGTGTGTCGAGGATAGGGTATTTACCGGCGATACGCTGCTGATCGGAGGAACGGGTCGCACCGACTTGCCCAGTGGTGATGCGGAAGCGCTTTATGAGAGTTTGTTCGATGGTGTGCTCAAGCTTGATTCCGCACTGAAAATATTTCCGGCGCATGAATACAAGGGACGGTCTCATTCGACCATCGGCCAGGAGCTGGCCGAGAACCCGCGGTTGCAAAAGCGCGATCGCGGCGCTTTTGTCGAGATGATGCAAAGTCTCAATCTTACGATGCCAACCCACGTCACCGAGGCACTTCGAACCAATATGAGCGGTGGCAAGACGGTGGCCCAGATGCTCTCCGAGGCCTCGGCGGGCGTGGCGTTTATGTCGCTCGGCGAACTGAATGCGCGCATCGAATCCGGGAGTAATGACTTGATCGTGCTGGACGTGCGCGAGCGTGACGCCTTCGAGGCGGGCCACATCTCAGGGGCACGACTGCTGCCGCGCGGTCAGCTGGAGTTGCGCGTCAACCAGGAGTTGACCGATCCAACTCGTAGGATTCTGGTCTACTGCGAATTTGGCTATGTCTCGACACTGGCGACCGCCACGCTGCGCCAGATGGGTTTTCACTGTGCCGTGGCCTTGGACGGCGGCATGAAGGCGTGGCGGCAGGCAGGCTACGCGGTGAAGGTGGGAAAAGAACCGTAAGCGCCGCCGGCGCAATGTGCCATGCGCGATTCGATCGACTTGAGGAGTGAGGATCACCGGCCATTACTCCCAGTACCGTGCCTGCTTGTTCCCGCGCTACAGACAAGCGATCGTTGTTCGGTTCCATAGACAGTGATGGCCATCTTCTTGTCGGGATGCCAAATTGTTGTCGGGATGTCAAAATGGCTGGCAATGCGATTGCCTACCCACGTAATCGGGCAGATTCTTGTCCTTTCGCTCGGTGTGACGACCGTCGCCAAGACGCAGACAATCATCGAGCCGCACCTGCACTCGGATGTCGCTGCGGGGATGCCGTCCGAGCGGCTCGGCCGGGTTTCATTCGCCAATTCGTGCTCTCCGGCGGTGCAGGCGCGCTTCGAGCGCGGCGTCGCGCTGCTGCACTCGTTCTGGTGGCAGGAAGGCGAGAGGACGTTCCGCGAGGTCCTCGCGCGCGACCCGAAATGCGCCATAGCCACATGGGGCATCGCGACCATCCTGATCGGCAACCCCTTCGGGACCGGACCAGCTCCGGCACAGACGCAACAGGCGAAAGAGGCGATCACGCGTGGGCGCGAGATCGGTGCGAAGACCGAGCGTGAGCGGCTTTTCGTCGAGGCGGTGGCGCAATACTACGAGGGCCCGGCCGACCGGCCGCATGGTGCGCGCCTCAAGGCGCTCTCGGACGCATTCGAGAAGCTCGCAGCACGATTTTCGGCGGACGACGAGGCACAGATTTTCTCGGCACTCTACTTGGCGGCCACGCAGGACCCCTCGGAAAAGACATTCGCAACCGCCCTGAAGGCGGCCGCCATTCTCGAAGTCGAGTTCAAGAAGCATCCGGACCATCCGGGCGTGGCACACTACCTCATTCATAGTTATGACTATCCGACGATCGCGGTGAAAGGGCTGACCGCGGCCCGGCGCTACTCCGAAATCGCGCCCTCGGCGCCGCACGCGCTCCATATGCCGTCGCACATATTCACGCGGGTCGGTGCGTGGCAGGATTCCGTGGCGAGCAATGTGCGCTCCGCGAGCACCGCCAAGGACGAGAACGCCTTTGTCGACCAACTGCACGCCATGGATTACTTGGTGTATGCGTATCTGCAACTGGCACGCGACTCCGATGCGCGGCACGTGGTGGAGGAAGCCCCCAGCGTTCGGGGTGACGATCGGGTTCGGGCGTCGCCGTATGCGCTTGCCGCGATTCCGGCGCGTTACGCCATCGAACGGCATGAGTGGAAGGAGGCCGCGAAGTTACAGCCGCAAGCCACACGCTTTCCCTACACAGCGGCCTTCACGCACTTTGCGCGCGCACTTGGGTCCGCCCGGGGCGGAGACGCGGCGGCTGCCGAGTACGACGTGCAGGCCCTTGCGCGTATCGTCGAAGCACTGAAGGCGAGCAAGGACGCCTACTGGGCAACCGAAGTGGAAGTGGGGCGGTTAAGCGGTGCAGCGTGGGTGGCGTTTGCGCGGGGTGATCACGGCACCGCAGTCGATCTCATGCGGGCCGCCGCGGACCTCGAGGATACGAGCGAGAAGAGTGCAATCAGCCCCGCCCGCCTCGTGCCCGCGCATGAACTTCTCGGTGACATGCTGCTCGAAAGTGGTAATGCCGCCGATGCGTTTGCGGAGTATGAACGCTCGTTGCTGCGCGATCCGAACCGCTTCAGGACGCTTTACGGAGCGGGACAAGCGGCGGCGGAGTCCGGCAATCGCGAGCGGGCACGCCATTACTTTTCCAGGCTGATCGACATGGCCGGATCGGGCGAACCCCGCCCGGAGACGGAGGCCGCGCGCCGGTATGTTGCAACTAACTAACCAACGGATTCAGACGTCATTACCGACGAAAAACACCCTAATAGGGAAATACTCACCGGAAAAACCTGCAGAAAAACGCGCAATCGCCGATTTTTTGAGGAGAAATGCCACTTTTGAGCATTCTTCGAATAAACCGCAGTTCCCACTTTTTGAATCTCACATTTCGCCGGCATTTTCGAAAACAAATCCTGAATTTTTCAAGCGGAAAATAGGCTCCCCAGTACCCCTGTCGCCGGAATCGCCATTCAGTGGCCATTGGTGCATATTCCGGTCGTTCGTGGTCACGGTTTCAAGCGCATCGTGAACGCGGATTCCAGGGGAACGTGAACACGATTCCAGCGTGATCGTGAACTTCGTTGTTCGCTGGAATGGTGATGACGATGCCGTGCCGGCATCGATGAGGGTGAAAACGGCGATTGGGAATCGCCGTCAAGAAATCTAGCGGCGGCGGATGACGGTACGTTTCTTGGCGCTCGGCGACGCGCCGACTGTGATCAAGCCCGGGTACAAGCCGCTGATCCGGTCAATGCCTGGACTCGACCCGTTTCTGCCGGTGACGAAGGGCGGCTCTAGGGCACCGGAATCGTCGAGATCACGAATGAAGGCGTAAACCTGATCGGAACGCGACACGGCAGTTCCCGGGAGCCGCTTTGAGCTGATGCAACCAAGTGTTCCATGACGAATCTCCCAATGTAGGTGGTAGAACCATATGGGATATTGCGGCAGGACCATAAAAAGACTATATTAAGTCTTGCAATCAATTGGAGCCAATGTGCGATATTCGACCCAAATAAGGCCCATTAGCTACTTGAAAGCCAATGCGGCCGAGGTCCTTCAGGTGCTGGAGGAGCAGCGTAAGCCAATGATCATCACTCAAAATGGCGAAGCCAAGGCCGTAATTCAAGACGTTACCTCTTACGAGGAAACCCAAGAAACGCTGGCGCTCTTAAAGATTCTTGCGCTCGGCAGCCAACAAGTTGAACGCGGGGAGATCACGCCGATCAGCGAGGTCGCCGGTCGGCTGCGCGCGAAAGCTACCAGTCCCTGATGCTCTACAAGGTCTCGCTGACAAAGGATGCAGAGCGTGACCTGGAAGAGATCTACCTCTACATCGCTGAGCACGATTCTCGAGCTAGTGCTGACCACGTCCTTGATCGGCTCGTCAAGGCGACAGAAGCGCTCAAAACGTCTCCTGACCGCGGTTCCTATGTAAATGAGTTGCGCTCTCTTGGTATCTCGGAATATCGACAAATCTTATTTAAGCCCTATCGTCTAATCTACAGGGTGCAGTCGAAACAAGTGATCATCTACGTTATTACCGACGGTCGCCGCGACATGGGGTCTTTGCTTGCACGCAGACTGTTGGGCGCTTAACGACCCGGAGTCGCCAGTGAGGAACGACAGCTTCCTGTCGCCTATTCGGCACGGGCATACGCGACGTATCGTGCCGGCTTCAACTTTTGCGGGAAGGGGCCTCTACGTGCTCCTCATGAATCGTCCATGGTTCTAAGAAGTCGGCGATTACCTCTGTCGCCGCAACCGACCCGCTTTCTAGCGCCTCGTCACTCGGCTTTTCCGTCGTATTCGTAGCGCACCGTGATTCTGTGATTTACAGCATCTGCCTCGATAGAAGCTTGTCGAAGCTCACGGTGCGCCGCTCCAAGCAGTGCGCGTTGGAACGACATCAACAGCGAGACACGATTTGTCGGTTCGCCCATATGTACCTTCGTCAGCCGGACTCGCTCAGGCGACGGACTTGATGAAATCAACGAAGGCGCGCAGCGGGGCGGGCAGCAGGCGCCGGCAGGGATAATAGAGGAAGGGCCCCGAGAAGCGCTGCCACCACGGTTCAAGGACGGGCTCGAGGGCACCGTTGTCGAAATGCGGGCGCAGCCAACCTTCAAAAAGGGACAGGATGCCGGTACCCGCGATGGCCGCCTGGACCGCAAGATCCGCTGCCGCACCGATCTGCACGAGCAGCGGGCCGGAAGGATCGATGCGCACCACCTCGCCCTCACGCTCGAACTCCCACGGCGGCATCGCGCCGCTGCTGAAGCGACCGCGCAAGCAGGCGTGGTCGAGCAAGTCGCGCGGGTGCTGGGGCCGGCCGCACCGGTCGAGATAAGCGGGTGAGGCGGCCGTCGCGAAACGCTGGATGCGCGGCCCGATGGGCACCGCAACCATGTCTTGTTCCAATCGTTCGTCGTACCGGATACCCGCGTCGCACCGGGCCGCAAGCACATCAACGAAACTATCGTCGGCAATCACCTCCAATCGGATGTCAGGGTAAGCAGCGAGGAAGGGCGGGACGATCGCGGGCAACACCAAGCGCGCGGCGCTCACCGGTACGTTGAGCCGCAACGTGCCCGCGGGCCGGCTGCGAAAGCCATTCACGACGTCAAGTGCTGCCTGTACTTCATTCAACGCGGGCCCGAGCCGCTCGAGCAAACGCTCCCCTGCCTCGGTCGGGACGACGCTGCGCGTCGACCGATGCAGCAACCGGACACCGAGCTGAGCTTCCAGCCGACGCACGGCTTCGCTGAGACCGGACGGGCTGCCGCCGGTCGCGCGCGCGCCGTCCCGAAAGCCTTTGGCACGCGCCACGGTGAGGAAGGCATTCAAGTCGCTGAGGTTTGTCATTGTTCGTAATTTCGCACGGCCTGTGCAGATTATAGCTAATTGTCGAACGAATGCGGGGCCACTAGGATTCCCTTCCGTAGAACCTCACTGGAGTTTCAGCCATGTCCAGCATCGAAAAATCAGTCAGCGATCCGCTCGCCGGCACTTACCGGCTCGGCGACCGCATTGTGAATCGGCTTGGCTATGGTGCAATGCAACTGGCGGGCCCGGGGGTGTTTGGGCCGCCCAAGGACCGTGACGCGGCATTGAGGGTCCTGCGCGAGGCGGTTGCAAGCGGCGTCAACCACATCGACACCTCGGACTTCTACGGTCCGCACGTCACCAATCGGATCATCCGTGAGGCGCTGCACCCATATCGCGACGATCTCGTCATCGTCACCAAGATCGGCGCCCGCCGGGGCGAGGACGGATCATGGATCCCGGCATTCTCGCCGGGAGAACTGATTCAGGCGGTTCACGACAATCTGCGCAATCTTGGCTTGGACGCACTGGACGTCGTCAATCTGCGCAGCATGTTCGATACGCATCATCCCGCCGAGGGATCGCTCGAGCCTCCGCTCACGGTCTTGGCCGACCTCCAGCGACAAGGCCTGGTGCGTCGCATCGGACTGAGCAACGTCACGGCCGCGCAGATCGCGGAGGGACGCCGGATTGCTCCGATCGTGTGCGTCCAGAATCTTTACAATCTGGCGCAGCGGGCCGACGATGCTCTGCTCGAAGATCTGGGCCGGCAGGGCATCGCGTACGTCCCGTTCTTCCCGCTCGGCGGCTTCACGCCGCTGCAGTCATCCACTTTGACGAGCGTCGCTGGCCGGCTCGGGGCTACACCGATGCAAGTTGCGCTAGCCTGGTTGCTGCACCGCTCGCCCAACATCCTGGTGATCCCCGGCACCTCCTCGGTCGCCCACTTGCGCGAGAACTTGGCGGCTGATCGGTTGACGCTGTCGCCGCAAATATTGGCGGAGTTGGACGGGATTGCTTCATGAACCTACGATGTCGCCTCGCAATTGCGGAAGACCCCGTCACCGGTCACGGCAGGTAACGCCCAAGCCCGACATCGGCGAGCGGGGTCGAGGCCACCCGGTGTTAAGCGGGCGTCCACAGCTCAAAGCGTGCCTCCGGTATCGAGAGGTCTCACCGCGCGGGGCCCTTGGCATCGGTCATCCGCGTGTCTTCGGCAATCCAGTTGACCTCCCAGGTCTTGCCGCCGTCCGGCGAGTAGGATTGTTCAAAATGAGCCGAGACAGGGGTAATGTCCGAGATGACGAATCGCACAACTATCGCCCGGCCGTCCAAATCTTCCTGGTCGAAGAATTCGCCGCGGCTGTTCTTGAACGCCCCGATCGTCGGCTGGCTCAATGTCCCGATGCTGCTGTTGCAGAAATTCAGACTCCACTGATGGGACTTGGGGTTGAAAAGGCGCAGCGACAGTCCCTCGATGCGGCCGGCCGGACCATTTACGTCGAGCTCGAGCAGGTTCGCGCGCCCTCCCCAGACGGGGCGCACCGTGCTCGTGCCGTCGTATTCGACCCAGGTCGCCGAGCCCGACAATGGGTGAACGAGACGCTTGAGGTGGGTTGCCCAGACGCCGAGTTCGAAATCAAAATCGTGTCGGCCGTCGCCCATCCCTTCCCCGTCGGGCGACGGAACCGGCGGCGCGTTGGAGGTGCTTTCGCGTGTGTTGGAGGCGCTTCGTGAGTAGCGATTGATCCAGTTGACCTCCCAGGTCTTACCGCCGTCATCCGAAAAGGCTTGCTCGGATTGGGCCGTGTTCGCGGTGATCCCCCAGATGGAAAATCGCACGAGGGTGGATTTACCATCGATCGGCTCTTGGTCATAGAAGTCGCCGCGTCCGTTCTTGAACTCCCCGATGCTGGGGACGCCAAGCACCCCCACATTCGGCGTGGCGAAGGCGAGACTCCACTGGTGAGTGGTTGAGCTGTAGGTCCGCAGGGACAATAGTTCGAGGTGACCTGCCGGACCGTCGGCCTTGAATTCGGCCAGATTGGCGCGGCCGCCCCATATCTTGCTGACAACGGTCGCACCGTCCATGTCGACCCAGGAGGTCGATCCGGTCAATGGATGCAGAAGGCGCGATGAATGCGTCTTCCATGGTCCAAAATCGAAGTCGAAATCATGTTGACCGTCGCGCAGCGTGCGATTGACTTGCGAGCCCGCGGCATTCGATGCTGCCGCAGTCTCTGACGTTGCAATCAACGCGGCAGCGGGAAGCGCGAGGGCTAGGATGGAGAAGGCCGTTTTCATGGCGTCGAGCCGGCATGCTGTTTGTCTTCGGCTAGCTTGTCTCTGGTGAGGGTTGCGATAAAGGCGGGCGCCCATGTCTTTCCACCATCATCCGAGTAGGCCTCTTCGAAATGATGGGAATCGGGAGTGATGTCCGACCAGGTCGCTCGGACCAGGATCGCCCGGTCCTGGAAGGTGTCCTGGGAGAATAGTTCCCCACGCCCGTCCTTGAACCCGCCGATCAGCGGCGGCGTGAGGACACCAGTTTTGCCATTCGCGAATAGCTGGCTCCATTGATGCGCCTCGGGGTTGTACAGGAACAAAGTCAGACCCTCCCAGTGACCGTTCGGCCCGTCCGCCTCGATCTCCTCCAATTGGCCGCGGCCTTCCCAGACCCTTCGTACCGTCACCGTTCCATTCAGTTCGAGCGAACGGGTCGAGCCCGACAGCGGGTCCAGAACGCGCTTGATGTGGGTTCTCCACACCCCGAGATTGAAGTCGAAATCATGCTGACCATCACGAACGGTGATTTGGGGTGGCTGTTCGGGTGCGTCGGCTGCATGGCCGGAAAACGCGGGACAGACAACACAACCAATCAAGACGAAAAGGATGCCGAGTTTGAGCTGCATAACTTGACTCTCTTGGGAAAGCTGCTGGGGAAATCATTGGTGCGATTACCGCCGCTTGCGGGGCGACCGCCGCCTCCCTCCGCCGCAATCCCCGATAAGACCGTGCCGCAGTGCCGAGGGGTCGCTACACTGTGCGACCATGAAAGTTTGCGACCGCGGCGGTCCTTCTTGAAGGGTCACTTGGAGGAAAATTAGTTGGGCCACTCTCGATCACCGCGCACGGGAGGGTCATCGCAAAGGGGAGGATCACCGCGAACACAAACACGGGGATCGCCGCGAACCGGAGGGCTGAATCCGTTGTTCGAAGTCGAACTGAACCTGGCAGCCCGGGGTTCGCGGGAGTCCGCACGAACCCTGCACCGCGAATTGAAAGGCGCCATTCTCGACGGACGTCTGTTGGCGGGCGCAAAATTGCCGGCCGCGCGCAAGTCGGAAACGTACTTCGGCGTGTCGCGGAACACGGCGGTCGAGGTCTACGACCGGCTGGTCAACGAAGGATATGTCTTCACGCGTCGGGGCTCCGGCACCTTTGTCGCCGAGCGAATACCGGCGCCGGCATTACGCCTGGAGCAGGGCAAAACTTTTCCTGGCCGCTGCCTGAACCCGTTCTGGCTAGACCCGCGTGTCGCTGCGGCGATCGGGTTTTGGCGGGACGGGCCGGAACGAAGTCCGCCGGCGCGCCATACCCGACACGTTGATTTTCGCCCGGCCTTGGTCGACCCGCGGCTCTTCCCGTTCGATGTATTCCGTCGCGTCACAGCCCGGCAACTTCGCGGGTTGCAGCGAAAACCCGCGAGCTACAAGAGTCCTCAAGGAAACCAGGGCAATTTCCATCTCCGCGAAGCGATCACCAAGCACATTGCATTGACTCGCGCGGTGGTCTGCCGGCCGGACGACGTTCTCGTCACCTCCGGGGCGCAGCAGGCATTCGACCTCTTGGCCCGGGCGCTCGTCAGGAGCGGCGAAACCATCGTCGCCATCGAGGATCCGGGCTATCCCCCGATGCGGGTGGCCTTTGCCGCGGCTGGCGCCAGCCTCGTGCCCGTCGGGGTCGACGAGGAAGGACTGATCGTCGATGAACTCCCGCGCGATGTGGGCGTGATCTGCGTCTGTCCGTCCCATCAGTTTCCCCTCGGTATGACGATGTCCGCACGCCGCCGCAAGAAACTCATCGAATTCGCGCGGTATAGCGGAGCTGTCATCATCGAAGACGACTACGATGGAGAGTTTCGCTACGACGCCAGCCCCCTGGCGGCGCTGCGGACGACCGGCGACGCAGATATCGTATTTTATGTGGGCACGTTCTCGAAGTGCATGCTGTCGGCTTTGCGGATGGGATTCATCGTGGCTCCCGAGTGGGCAATGCGGACTCTGGTTGCGGCGAAGAACTGTGCGGACTGGCATTGCTCGACGCCGGTTCAAGGCGGGGTGGCCGAATTCATCGCGGGGGGTCATTTGGCGCGTCATGTTCGCAAAATGCGCCAAATCTACCATCAACGTCGTCAGCTTCTGCTCGACTTCCTCCGCACGGAACTTGGAGAATGGCTGGACCCCATCCCATCGTGCTACGGCATGCATGTTTCCGCCGTGGCGCGTACCTCCTTGGATCTCGAGCGCGTGGCGGAGGCGTTACTGCGGCACAACGTGAAAATGCACACGTTCAGCCGATACTTCGTTGGACCTCAAACAAGGGCAGGCCTGATCTTTGGATATGGAGCCGCCGACCTCTCGGCGATGAAGCACGGTCTATCGGCTCTTCGAAGAGTGCTACCGCCAATTTAGGGAGGGCAACTGACCGCATTTTGGACTCTTGCGCCGCTGGCTCAAGAACTCGCCCGAGCGCGGGCCCATTGATCGAATGGTGGTCAAGCGTTATCGTCAGGTCGACGAGTGCGCGCCATCGTGGGGTTGCGCCGTCGTATATTGAACTGACCGCTGGGAGTTCCTGATGTCGCTGACTCTCTTTTACCACCCGCTTGCATCCTTCTGTCACAAGGTCCTCATCGCCCTCTATGAGAACGAAATCGAATTCGAAAAACGGCTCATCAATCTCGGCGATGGTGCGGACCGAGCGGAGCTTCAGACGCTATGGCCGTTCTGCAAGTTTCCGGTGATTCGCGATCGGGCACGCGGTCGCGAACTGCCGGAGACCACGATCATCATCGAGTACTTGGATCATTTCTTTGCGGGCGAACGGCGTTTGATCCCGGCCGAGTGGGAGGCTGCGTTGGAGGTACGGCTGTGGGACCGCGTCTTCGACAACTACGTTCAAATCCCGATGCAGCGGCTTGTCAGCGATCGCATGCGCGGCGCCAAAGGCGATCTCTCCGCCGAACGGGCTACGCTCGAAACCGCGTACGCCATGATCGACCGACGCATGGAGTCCAGGGCGTGGATCGGCGGACACCGCTTTACCATGGCCGACTGCGCCGCCGCCCCGGCGCTATTCTTCGCCGGCGCGGTCCAGCCGTTCGCCGCCAAGTTCAGCCACCTTAGCGCCTATTTCGACCGGTTGACCGATAGGCCCTCCTACCGGCGGGTCATCGACGAGGCCAAGCCGTACTTTTCGCTTTTTCCATATGCAGACGATATTCCGCAGCGATTTCGCTGATCGTCCCCAGCCTCTGCGCCGCTGTCGCTACTCGGGCAATGTGACGCCCGAGCCCCCTGCTCCGGACACTCGATCTGGCCGAGGGAAGCAAGGCCCAAGTTGCGTTGACCGCCAGCGGTAAGCCTGAGCGCTTGGGAAGCTGTCACTGAGTGTCGGACGAACGGCTCGTCTGCGTAGTCTACGGCGTTGTCAAAAACCCCGTTGGTCTCCTGCCCTTTACCCGAACCGTGGCGGTGAATCGGGACGGTAGTGCACTCAAAATGTTGAGCACCAGGAACGAGCAATGTCGGCATCGCGCAGTCTCGGTTTCTACGTCACGCCATCGGAGAGGTGAGGCGGCGGTGGATTCGCCGCGGACGATAGGCGCCCCTCAGAGCACGGCTCGGCTGGCGGCGTTTGTGTTTTTTCATCCTATAGTTACCCCGGCATGTCGGCCGCGGGCATACTTGACCGTCCTTGGGGAACACATCGACCTTCCTTGGGAACACATTGGAGGACACATGCTCTACGCCATACTTTGTTACAACGACGAGGACGTGGTTTGGTCTTGGACCAAGGAGGAGGACGATGCGGTCATGGGTCGTCTGGCTGTGGTGCAGGAGCGCCTGGCGCCCATCATGGGGCCGTCCGCGCGCCTCCTGCCGACGACTGCCGCAACCACGTTGCGTAAATCACCCGAACCGATCGTCATCGATGGTCCCTACGCGGAGACCAAGGAACAGCTGCTCGGATTCTACGTGATCGATGTGGAGAATCTCGACGCCGCCTTGGACGTTGCGCGGCAGCTGACGGCGGCCAATCCGGGCGGTGCCTATGAGATACGGCCCATCGCGCTCTACCATCCGGACAAACGAGTGCCATGACCGATATGGGTTGGATCAACGGCGCGATCACCGGCGCCCGCCCGGCGGCGGTCGGCGCGCTCTTGCGCTATTTCCGCGACCTCGACACCGCGGAAGAGGCTTTTCAGGAGGCTGCACTGCGTGCGCTCAAGAGTTGGCCTGCGAACGGCCCGCCGCGGGACCCCGCTGCATGGCTCATCCTGGTCGGGCGCAACGCCGCGCTCGATGGTCTGCGCGTGCGCGCCAAGCAGACACCCTTGCCGCCCGACGAAGTGCTTTCCGATCTCGATGACGCCGAGTTGCCGCTTGCCGAACGGCTCGACGGTTCGCACTACCGCGATGATGTGCTGCGGCTGTTGTTCATTTGCTGCCATCCGGATCTGCCCGCCACGCAGCAGATCGCTCTGGCGCTGCGCATCGTCTCGGGATTGTCGGTGGCGCAGATCGCACGGGCATTCCTGGTGGGCGAAGCCGCCATGGAACAGCGAATCACTCGTGCGAAAGCGCGCATTGCCAAGGCCAACGTCCCTTTCGAGGCGCCGGGCGCCGTCGAGCGCGCGGAACGGGTCGGGGCGGTCGCGTCGATGATTTATCTATTGTTCAACGAAGGATACTCGGCGGGTGCCGATGCAGTGCGCGGCCCATTGTGCGACGAAGCGATCCGCCTGGCGCGACTGCTGCTGCGCCTATTCCACACCGAACCCGAGATCATGGGACTGACGGCGTTGATGCTGTTGCAGCACGCGCGATTGGCGGCTCGATTCGACGCCGCGGGGGAAGCCATTTTGCTGGAGGACCAGGACCGATCGCTGTGGAATGGCCGGCTGGTTTCCGAAGGTCTGGCACTGATAGACAAGGCGATTCGTCACAACCTGCCGGGGCCGTACCAGCTTCAGGCGGCCATCGCCGCCACCCACTCTCGCGCGGCCCGGCCCGAGGAGACGGACTGGGCCGCGATCGACGCCTTGTATGCCGCTCTCGAACGCATGCAGCCCTCACCCCTGGTGACGTTGAATCGCGCTGTGGCGACGGCAAAACTTCATGGGCCCGAGGCGGCGCTCTCCATGATCTCTCCGCTGGAAGATCGACTGTCCGGATATTATTACTATTTTGGAGCGCGCGGCGCATTCCTCGCGCAGCTGGGCCGGTGCGCGGAGGCACGCGCTGCCTTTGACCGGGCGATTGCGCTCGCCGATACCCCGGCTCAGGCGGCACATATCCGCCGCCATCTCGACGGCCTGATCAGGACACCCGAAAACGATCGGTAATAGGTATCCTTGAGCGCCGCTGTCGGGCGAGAATCGCCTTTTTTCGGCAAACGAGGAATACCCCTTGGGAAATGCATTTCCGCATCTCTTCGAGCCGCTGCGCATCCGTGGGTGCACGCTCAAGAATCGTATCATGTCCACCGGACACGACACGACGCTGCCCGTCGACGGCACCGTGAACGAAGCGCTGGTGGCGTATCAGGAGGCACGCGCACGGGGAGGGGCGGGCCTCATCGTGCTGCAGGTCTCGGGCGTGCACGAGACCGCCCGATACACCAACCACGTCTTGATGGCGACCGATGATTCGACCATACCCGGGTACCGGCGCGTCGCCGAGGCGGTACATCGCTTCGACACCGTGCTGTTTGCGCAGCTGTTCCACCCGGGCCGCGAGATCGCCGAAGCCGATGGGGGACTTCTCAGCGTGGCGTATGCACCGTCGGCCGTGCCGAACGAGCGATTTCATGTGATGCCGAGCCCACTCAAGCTCTCCATGATTCGTGCCATCGTCAGCGGTTATGGCGACGCGGCGCGGCGGATGCAGGCCGCCGGCGTGGACGGTGTCGAGATCGTGGCCAGCCACGGGTATCTGCCGTCGCAATTCCTGAATCCGCGAGTGAACTTGCGCGGCGATGCATACGGCGGCGATCCCGAGAGGCGGCTACAGTTCCTGCGCGAGGTGATCGCCGACATTCGCGGCAAAGTGAACGACCGCTTCGTCGTCGGTTTGCGCATTTCTGGATCCGAAGTGGACGAATCGGGTTTGTCGCAGGACGAGAGCATGCAGGCGATCACCGGAGTCGCGGACAGCATCGACTACGTCAATGTGACGCTGGGCACTTCCGCCAGCCTGGGCGGAGCCATTCACATTGCGCCCCCCATGTCGTCGAAGACCTCCTACGTGGCGCCATATGCGGCGAGCGTGAAGCACCGGGTGGCAATTCCGGTGTTCGTGGCGGGCCGCATCAATCAGCCGCAGGAGGCGGAGGCCATCGTCGCTTCCGGTCAGGCCGATGTGTGCGGCATGACACGCGCCATGATCTGCGACCCAGAAATGCCCGATAAAGCGAGGCGCGGCGCTGCCGACGACATCCGTGCGTGCATCGCCTGCAACCAAGCGTGCATCGGACATTTCCACAAGGGATACCCGATTTCCTGCATACAGAATCCGGTGAGCGGACGCGAGCTCCGGTACGGAACGATTTCGCCGGCCAGGCTGCGTCGCAAGGTCATGGTGGTGGGAGGGGGCCCTGCCGGCATGAAGGCCGCGATTGTCGCCGCCCAGCGGGGCCATCGCGTCGTCTTGCATGAGGGAGGCAAGCGCTTGGGCGGCCAGGCACTGCTAGCGCAGCTGTTGCCGGGCCGCGCGGAATTCGGCGGATTGGTGACGAATCTGCTGCACGAGATGGCGGCCGCCGGTGTGGAAGTTCACAGCGGTTCGCGAGTCGATCGAGCGCTGATCGAGAGCGAATCGCCGGACGTGGTCGTGATGGCGACCGGCGCGATCCCCTACCGGCCCGTGTTTGCCAGCGAAGGCGCGCTGCAGATCGCGGATGCATGGCAGATTCTGAGTGAGTCCGTCGAGCCTGGACATTCCGTGGTGGTCGTCGATTGGCGCGCGGATTGGATCGGGATCGGGATTGCGGAGCGCCTGGCCCAGAGTGGGCGCAGGGTGAGGCTGGCGGTGAGCGGCATCGCCGTGGGCGAGTCGCTGCCGTTCTATGTCCGCGACGCCTCGGTAGCGTCGCTCCACAGACTCGGCGTCGGTGTGCTGCCGTACATGCGCCTGTACGGCAGCGATTCGGACACCGTCTATCTACAGCACGTGACCAGCGGCGAGGCCGAGGTAATCGAGTCCGTGGACACGCTGGTGTTATGCACCGGGCACCAATCGGTGACGGATCTCGCCGATACGCTCGAGGGACTCCCGTTCGACGTGCGGATCATCGGCGATGCGGCGTCTCCCCGCACGGCCGAAGAGGCCGTGTTCGAAGGACTCCAGGTCGCCACCGAAATCTAGACGCTGCTGGATGGTCTGGTACTCGGCGCTCCTGCGCCTCGCCCTCCGGGCATTGCGCTACGCTGTCCTGCTCCGCGCAAGCCCTGGGTGGCCTTCCATGGCCACCCGTTCGACGCGGCGCGTCTCACCCGCTCGCGCGGCGTTCAAGTCGGCTTCCTGCCGACTTAGTACTCGGCGCTCCTGCGCCTCGCCCTCCGGGCCGCCGCTCGCGCGGCGTTCAAGTCGGCTTCCTGCCGACTTAGTCGGCTTTGATGCCTTCCACCTGGATGTGCAGCAAGACGTCCTGCTTGAAGCCGTATTTCTGGCCGTAGTCCACGCCGAAGTCGGCGCGGTTGAAGGTGCCGCTCGCGTCGGCTCCGCAGACTTCCTTTTTGAGCACTGGGTGCTGAATGCATTTGAATGAATTGATCTTCAATGCCACCGGCTTGGTCACACCGTGCAGAGTGAGGTTTCCGGTAACGCTGGTCGGTGCGCCGTTCGCGAAGCCGCCCAGCATCCCCTTGTAGGTTGCGGTGGGATATTTCGCCACATCGAGTATTTCGGGGCCGATCACGTGTTCATTCAGCTTGTCGTGGGCGAGGTCGATGCTGCCGGCGTCGATCGTGACGTCGACGGAGCCGGTCATGGCCTTCGTATCCACGGTGACGGTGCCGTTCGTCTTCTTGAATATGCCGCGCCACGTCGACAAGCCGCCGAAGTGATCCACTTCAAAACTCGGGTGTGTGTGATCGGGATCGAGGTTGTATGTCGTGGGTGCGGCGGACCCCGCGGCGGCCAGACCGAAAAGGGCGAAAGCCGCTAAATACGTTTTCATCGTGTATCTCCGTGGCGGTTGATCAAGGGCGAAAACAAAGACTAAGAATAGGCGAGGAGCGATTCGTCGACCAGATGGAGGAACCGGAATTCTCCAGTGCAAAAATCGAAGTAACTCCATGAACCGACGCGGGCGGCGTACCCGTTTCCTTTGCGGTTTCCGCCACACTACTGGGGCTGGCTCATTTCTTCGAGCAGCGCCTTCGCCCCATATACCTTGCTCAGGGCTTCGCGGATGATGGCCGGGTGGACCGCAATGGCGCGGTTCTTGGCCGCGTCGAACCAATAGTCGCCGGAAATCGAGTGAATGTTGCCGTCGAACATGAGGCCGACGATGCGGCCCTGCGCGTCGATCAACGGGCTGCCTGAATTCCCCCCCACGATGTCGTTGGTCGTCGAGATACAGAAGGGCGTGCGCATGTCGAGTTCGCCTTTGACCTTCATCCAGCTATCGGGAATCTTGAATGGAGAGACGCCGGTCGATCGGTCGAATGCACGCTCCAGGTAAGTGAACGGCTCCGCCTGCGCGCCGTTCTCCTCCCAACCGCGCACGGTGCCGTAGTTCAAGCGCAGCGTGAAGGTGGCATCTGGATAGACCTCCGTTCCGTAGGCCTTGAAGCGTTCCGCTGCAATTCGCTCTGCCGCAGCCGAAATCGGCGCTTCGACCTCATCCTCGAACTGCTTGCGGATGGCACGCGAGACGGCGTCCAGCGATCTTGCGAGCGTGATCATCGGATCTTGGGATGCGTCGACGGCGGCTTTGCCGCCCTCCCAAAGCTGTTTCCGCACCGCGGGGTCATCGAGCTTGGTCTCGGCCACCAGTCGCGTCGCGAGCGTATCGGGGGAATCCTTGATGAGCAGTTTTCGTACCACCGGATGATCGGGCCCAAGCCACTCGCGCATGCGCTGCAGGGAGAAGGACATCGTGAGGGCCTCCACCTCGGAATAAACGGGGACCCGAGCGTACAGCTGCTGCTCGATGCGGGGCAGCGCGGCATCGGTATATTCGCGCAGCCGCTCGGTATTGGGCTTGGTCCGTTCGTCAGCGGCCCGTACCAGCAGACGAGCGTAGCGGAATAGAATGCTGTTGAATCCGACGCCGCCTTCGATGAACGTTTCCGGAAAATACAGCGCGCGTTCGCGCAGGGACGCGGCCTCGATCTGCTGCCAGGGGTCGATTCCGGCGATTTGCACCCGGGCCCGCAATGCCTTCTCGTCCTCGCTCTTGCGCGCCATCTGGACCTCATCGTGCAACGCATCGAGCAACTTGCGCCGGACCTTCAGGCTATTCTCGAGGCTGTTCAGCGGCGCCTCCACCAGCTGTTCATCGCCCGGCGAGGCTCGGCCGAATTGGATATAGCGGCCGCGCAGCTCGGCCGCGCGCAATAGCGAACTTGGAAGAACCACGTCGCGCTCGAACGCCAACTGAGCGCGGGTTTCCAGCCGCTGCGTCGTGCCGGGGTGCCCGGACACGAACACCACTTCGTCCGCCCGCGGGCCGGCGAAGTCGATTTTGAGATAATTGGGCGTCCTCGCGGGCTTTCCGTGCTCGTAGGCCCGCAACATCGAGAAGTCGAGCGACCAGCGCGGAAACTGAAAATTATCCGGATCGCCACCGAATGCGGCGATATCCGCTTCCGGTGCGAACACCAGGCGCACGTCGTCGTAGCGCTTGTACTTGTATAAAAAGTATTGGCCTCCCTCGTACAGGGTCACGGCCTGACACTTGAGCTTGCCGGATTTGGCTTTCGAGCTCGCCTGCTCGCACGACTGCTCGAGCTGGGTGAGCGCCTTCTTGCGTGCGACAAGGGCCGACTTGTCGTCAAGGCCGCCGACGGACTTGGAGACGGTATCCGTGACGTTTTCCATGCCGACCAAAACGTCGGCAAGTTGCGTCGAGCACCGATGTTCGTCGGTTCGTTTGCCGGTCTCGAAGCCACGGTCGATCAGGCTGTTGTCCTTGGAGGAGAGCTCGGCGAGACAGGACTCGACACAATGGTGATTGGTCAGTATCAATCCTTCCGGGGACACGAAGGAGGCCGTACAATTCGACAACCGGATGGTGGAGAGGCGTACGTGGTCCAGCCATGCTGCCGTTACTGCGGTGCCGTAGGTCTTCTCGACCTGGCTTGCGGGAAAATTATCGAAAGTCCACATGCCTTCGTCGGCAAGCGCCGGAAGGGATGCGGCAAGCCCGACAATCAACAGAATGATTCGCATGCCAGCCTCTTGAACATGGTTTTAGGTTCGTATGCCGCAAAGCGGCAATTCTACTCGCAAACGAAATGTCTCCGGCGACGTAGTTGCGGCGTCCGCTACAATCCCGGTGGAACATCGCCACCGAGACCAGAGTCAATTGAATCCAGATAATCGAACCCCGGCCGCGCCCGAGCCCACGCTCGCCGGGCGCAATCGGCGCAGTCGCGGGAACGATGTTTCATGAGCGACATACCGACCGATTTGGAATTCATGCGCCGCGCACTCGATCTGGCCGGACGAGCACGCGACGGTCAGGAAGTTCCCGTGGGAGCCATCGTGGCGCGGAACGGAACGGTGATCGGCGAAGGCTGGAACCGCCCAATTTCGGATACGGATCCCACCGCGCATGCGGAGATCGTCGCGATGCGCGCCGCGGCCACACGGCTGCGGAACTATCGTCTAGAACGCGCCGTTCTTTACGTGACCTTGGAGCCCTGCGCCATGTGCATCGGCGCGGCCATCAATGCGCGCGTTGCCCGCGTCGTGTTCGGGGCATGGGATCCCAAAGCCGGCGCATGCGGCAGCGTCTTCGATTTGCCGCGCGAACCCAAGGTGACCCATCGCCTGGACGTATTCGGTGGCGTATGCAGCGAGGAGTGCGGCGCCCTGCTGCGGGAGTTCTTCGAGGCGCGGCGCTAGTTGAGCGCCGTGGCGCCCGTGCTGTCCCATGCCCACTCCAACAGGTCGCGGTAGTCGCGCACGTTGTCGACATAGCGCACCGGTTCCCAGCCCCGCGCATAGCCGTTCTCGGTTCGGGAGTACCACTCTTCCTGTTCCAGCAGCGGCAGGAATTCGCGCACGTCCTGCCAGGAGTCGGGATCGCGGCCGGCCTTCTGAGCCAGCACGCGCGCGTCTTCAAGATGCCCGTAGCCGATATTGTAAGCGGCGAGGGCAAACCAGGTTCGATCGGGCTCGGGGATGTGGACGGGTATCTTCGCGTAGACCTGTCCGAAATAACGCGCGCCGCCGAAGATGCTCTGCCGCGGATCCGCGGGGTTCGTGACCTTCGCCGCCGTGGCCGTGTCGGACGTGAGTTGCATGAGCCCTTTGGCGCCGGCAGGCGAGGACGCGCCCGGATTCCATTTCGATTCCTGGTATCCCATCGCGGCCAGCAAACGCCAGTCCTGACTGCTCTGTTGTGCAGCCTCTTCGAACCACTTCTTGTACAGCGGCAGGCGACTCTGCAGATGGCGCATGAAGCCTTGAGCGTTGCCGTATTCCAGATCTTCCGAGCGGCCGTAGTAGTGCTTCACGATGGACGCGAGTTCGCCGTCCGACTGAAGTCGCGAGAAGTAGCCGCTCAGGTCGTCCATGAAGCCGGCGTCGCGGTTGCTCGCCGCCCACGCCAGCGATTCGCTGCCGGGAAAATCAAATGCGATGCGCAGGTCCGGATGTTCATCGTGCGCGAGCGCGAACTCCGTCGAATCGGCGATCGTGTAATCGATGCTGCCATCCGCGACACCCTCCAAGAGCGCCTGGGAGTCCATGCTGGCGTTTTCGACCCATGCCAGATTCGGAAGTGCATCGCGCGCCGCGCGCAAGTTCTTCGCGTGCGAGCTGCCCGCGGCAATTTCCAGATCGCCGTTGCCGATCTGAGCGAGGGACGCCGGACGCAGCGCTCCGCGGCGGTAGACAAGATGCTCCTTCACGCGCTGATACACCGGACCGAAGGTCACGCCGGCAACCGGCTTGGCTGGAACCTTCAAGGCCGCAGCCGCCAGGTGGGCGCGGCCCGTCTTCAGCGCGCCGTAGACTTCAGCGTAACTGTGGACCGGTGTGATCTTGAGTTTCACGCCCAACTCGTCGGCGAAGCGGCGGGCCAAGTCGTATTCCGGACCTTCCGGGATTTCGTCGGCATCGAGGTAATACGCCAACGGGCTAACCCGGGTCACGACCCGCAACTCGCCGAGCGTCTTGATCTGGTCGATCACGCTGGGAAGAGGGGTACAGGTGGAAAGCAGCAGCGCGGCCGAAACCGTGACGCAGAACTTGAGTCCTTTCACCCGAGACACTGAATTATTCTTAAGTTTACGCACGGTCGTGAGCTGTATGAGTTCCGTGTGGCCGGGCCGGCTTTTCCAATTAGGCGGGCCCGTTGCCGATGCGCTAGAATACCGTGTTATTGGCCTCCGCGGACCCTTGACAAAAGCGTTTTTAGTGTGACCGTCTATCCAGTCACAGAGCTCAAAAACTTAAGTTAACGCGCGAACCAATAAGTTAATGGAGAGGTACCGAAGTGGTCATAACGGCGCCGACTCGAAATCGGATGGTCGGGTAATTCCGGCACGTGGGTTCGAATCCCACCCTCTCCGCCAAACCTGACCTAAATTCTCGTCCGCCTGTATCAGTTGACCGCGACGCAACGAAGCGGGGATAACGCCCGAAGGGCGGCCCCGAAGGGGTGAGCGCGCGTCAGCGCGAATAATCCCACCCTCTCCGCCACTCGTGACCTAAATTCTCGTCCGCCTGTATCAGTTGACCGCGACGCAACGAAGCGAGGATAACGCCCTTTTAGGATTCTGTTCCCGAGCACTATCCGGAGTGAGGCTCCCCACGGTTGCCGAGCGCGTTATCCGGGGTTGCGACGGTCGCTTTGGCTTCGATACCTTGGCGACCTTGGGCGTGGCGAGGTGAGATGAACCGCCCGAAATGGCGGCGGTGCCAACGGGGACTTTCCTGCGGCAGCGCGTTGGGGACCGCGAGTTCCCCTCTTGAAAAATTCAATACTTGCGCTAAATTTTTCCCGAAGATCGCGCTGTGATCGCGCGGATCATGCTTACTCACACACAGGAGATCATGGCTTCAAGTTGAAAAATTAGGAGGTATCCATGTCGCCGTCTGACGTAACGATGCCCTTAATTTCGGCGCCTTGGTTGAACGCCGAGGGCAATCCTCTATCGGTCGTCCCGCTTCCCGGACTTCGTTCCGAAGTCATCCAAAATCTCGAGTGCTCCCACCCCGGCATCTTAAGCCGCCCGATGAAAAATCTGCTGGGTAGCTGCTGTGGTCTCGCCGGCACCGAGCTTGGCAGCATCGACTTCACTGGTTGCTGGTTTATGGAGGAACCTTACCCTGTCTTCCGGCCCGCGCTTACTCTTGCGATCGATGATGCCGAGAGGCGCTGGATCGCCGAAGTGGGTAATCAAGACTTGCCGGGGCCGATCTGGTGCGTTTTGCCGGACCCGGAAGTGGCCGCGTATGTCTGTGATGATTTGTCCGCCTTCTTGCGGACGCTCCATGACCGGACCTCTCGAGGCGAGGTGGGTGCCTGGCTTCAGAACTTGACTGCCCAAGCGCGCGCCATCTGGTCAAGGCGCCATGCGCTGGCGCTGCGACCCTACGAGGCGCACCGATCGGACCGGACGATCCGCGGATGGCTCATGACCTTGCCTTCCGATGCCTACGTGTACGACCTGCACACGCAGACGGATACGCGGGGTTGGCCGTACGGTGTCGGCGGCCCGTCCAGCCGGCTCTATCGCTGCGGACGCGAGTTGGTCTTTGCGGTCGCCGGGTTGCCGGCACAGGGCTGGCGGGCACCGCATCCGCGGGCGCGCGTTTCGAATCCGGCTCACGCGGCTGCGGGCGCAGAAGTTTCATCCGTCATCGGTTCGGCGCGTGGTGGACGTAAGCCTTTGGCGGACCCGAAGCGCCCCGTGCGGTGGGCTTCGGGTCGGCGCACGGCGGCCCGACTTTCCTTTCCGCGGAGCCGTCGCATCGAATCAGCCGCGGCCGCAATGTCGAGCGCGGCAGGAGTGGCCAGATCATGCGCCGCATGACTACCAGGCAATCGCAGATACTCGCGCTTTGGGTTGGAATGACCGCGCTGCTATGTGCATCCGTGCCCGAGACGCTCGCTGATGCGCTGCGTGCAACAACGCCGGAAGTCTGCGCAGCGGCGGTGGCGCTCGGCCTTGCGCTGATCAAGGAGATGAACGGGGATTCGAAATAGCCTGACGATCCGAGGATTGGTGCTCTCGCAACCCGAGGCTGCGAACCTCGGCTGACGCTCGGCCTTGCGCTGATCAAGGAGATGAACGGGGATTCGAAATAGCTTGGGCTTCCGGCTCTTGACGTTCGCCTCCTCCTGAATATGATTAGCACTCGTGCAGACCGAGTGCCAATGCTGGTGTTGCGGCGCACATATCAAGGGACGACATATAGCAGGCGGACACATATCTACGCATGTCGAGCGGACTCATATCGAGCGGACAGATATCCAGCTGAAAGAATGGAGGAGGAAACCGTGAATATTCGACCGTTGCACGATCGAGTCATCGTCAAGCGCGAAGCCGAGGAACGGAAGTCCCCCGGCGGCATCGTGATCCCGGATACCGCGACAGAGAAACCTGTTTTCGGCAAGGTCATCGCGGTCGGTAAGGGCAAGATCTTGAAGAGCGGGGAGGTCCGTCCACTCGACGTGAAAGTCGGCGACAAGATCCTCTTCGGCAAGTACAGCGGGACCGAGGTCAAGATGGACGGCGACGAGCTCGTCGTGATGCGTGAAGAGGACGTCATGGGGGTGATCGGCTAGTCATCGCACCCCTTTGCATAACAACATCACCGAATGACCATTTATCTACTGGAGGATTAGGAAATGGCTGCGAAGGATGTGACTTTTAGCGAAGACGCCCGCGCGCGAATGTTCAAGGGCGTGAATATTTTGGCGAACGCCGTCAAGGTGACGCTCGGCCCGAAGGGCCGCAACGCGATCCTCGACAAGAGCTTTGGCGCTCCGACCGTAACGAAGGACGGTGTGTCGGTCGCGAAGGAGATCGAACTCAAGGACAAGTTCGAGAACATGGGCGCGCAGATGGTGAAGGAAGTCGCGTCCAACACCTCCGATGAGGCGGGCGACGGCACCACCACGGCGACGGTGCTGGCACAGGCGATCATCCGCGAGGGTCTCAAGGCCGTGGCGGCCGGTGTCAACCCGATGGACCTCAAGCGCGGGATCGACAAGGCCACGGACACTGCGGTGGAGGAGCTCAAGAAGCTCTCCAAGCCCTGCAAGGATCCGAAAGCGATCGCCCAGGTGGGCACTGTGTCCGCCAATGCGGATGCGAGTATCGGCAAAACCATCGCCGATGCGATGGAGAAGGTCGGCAAGGAGGGCGTGATCACGGTGGAGGAGGGCTCGGGTCTCGAGAACGAACTCGAGGTGGTCGAGGGCATGCAGTTCGACCGCGGCTATCTCTCTCCATATTTCATCAATAACCAAACGAGTCAAAGCGCCGAGCTCGAAAAGCCGCTGATCCTCCTGGTCGACAAGAAGATCTCGAACGTTCGCGAGCTCTTGACGCTGCTCGAGTCGGTTGCGAAGGCGGGACGGCAGCTGTTGGTCGTGGCGGAAGACGTCGAGGGCGAGGCGCTTGCAACGCTCGTCGTGAATACCATCCGGGGCATCGTGAAAGTCGTCGCCGTCAAAGCGCCCGGCTTCGGCGATCGGCGCAAAGCCATGCTCCAGGACATCGCGATCTTGACCGGTGGCACCGTGATCTCGGATGAAGTTGGCCTCAAGCTCGAGAAAGCTACGATCAACGACTTGGGCGAAGCCAAGAAAGTGCTCGTGGAGAAGGAGAACACCACCATCATCGATGGTGCCGGCGAGCAGAAGAACATCAAGGCCCGTATCGAGAGCATCCGCCAGCAGATCGAGGTGACGACTTCGGATTACGACAAGGAGAAGCTCCAGGAGCGCGTCGCAAAGCTTTCGGGCGGAGTTGCCCTCATCAAGGTCGGCGCTGCCACCGAGATCGAGATGAAGGAAAAGAAGGCGCGGGTCGAGGATGCGCTGCACGCCACCCGCGCGGCTGTCGAAGAGGGCGTGGTGCCGGGGGGCGGCGTGGTACTGGTGCGCGCGCTCAAGGCCGTCGAGCGGCTCGAGGGAGACAACGAGGATCAGCAGCACGGAATCAAGATTTTGGCGCGCGCGATCGAGGAACCGCTGCGGCAGATCGTCGCGAACGCGGGAGAGGATGCGGCGGTCGTGCTGGCCCGTGTGCGGGAGGGCAAGGGCGCTTTCGGCTACAACGCCGCGAGCGGCGAATACGGTGACCTGATCGAGATGGGCATCCTCGACCCCACGAAGGTGACACGGCTCGCGCTGCAGAACGCAGCATCGGTCGCCGGGCTTTTCTTGACGACCGAGACATCCATCGCCGAAGCACCGAAGGCAAAGGTCCATACACCCGCGCCGCCTCCGGACATGGACATGTAAGCACGTTCGCACCATAGCGGGCCGAGCGGGCCCGCCGTGGTGCGTCTTGATTCCACTGAAAGAGCTCCTGGGATTGGGCGATACTTGGAGAGGGGAGCGCTGGTGGAAATTCTACCCGACTCTCGTCGCCGGCTCATGAGTGAACAGGAGCTTTGGGGTCAGCGTGCATCCTGCCGATGGCGACAATACCGGCGCACTGCTGAAAGTCGCCGATGAAGATATGTACCACGTGAAGCAGATGCGCCGTGAAATGCAGACGTCGGCGGTCATTCGGCCGATGGCCGCCGGCGCATAGCGAACTGCAGAATCGGTTTCGGCAACCGTGCGCCCGCGGGGAGCCCGCGCGGCATTTGCTCTACGCGGCCGGATCCCGACGTTTCAAGATTCTCGGCATGTTGCTCTCGATCCAGTCGGCAAGACTGCGTACTTTCGTGGCGGCTTCGCGTCCAAGGGGAGACAGGCGGTATTCCACGTGCGGAGGCACCACGGGGTAGGACTTGCGGACGACCATGCCGTCGGTCTCCAGCCACTGCAACGTTTGCGCCAGCATTCGTTCGCTGACGCCACCTACTTTGCGGCGCAGTTCGCTGAAGCGGTGCGTCCCCGTGAGCAACGCGATCAGCACCAGCACCCCCCAGCGACTGGTCAGGTGGCGGAGCACCTGCCGCGAGGGGCAGGCAGCCGACATCAAGTCGCCCCGCCGCAGGCGGTCGCTGAGCGTCGGGGTGGCGGCGGCAACGGCGGTTTTGGTCATGATGGACACTTACCTATTTGTACGTACTTACCAAAAGTAACTGAGTCCTCTATATTGCATCAAGTCCCGTCCCCACAGAAGGAATGATTCATGTCCATCGCTCTCATCGGCGCTTCCGGCAACGCCGGGTCGCGCATACTCGAGGAACTCTCGAATCGCGGCTATTCAGTGACCGCGATCGCCCGTCACCCGGAGAAGATTGCTCCGTTGCCGAAGGTCAAAGCCGTCAAGGGCGATGTGTTCGACAAGAGCGGGCTCGTTGCCCTCCTCAAAGGACATGACATTGTGGTGAGTGCCGTGCATTTTTCCGCGAGCGACCCCCGTATCTTGATCGATGCGGTCAAGGAAGCCGGTGCGAAGCGGTACCTGGTCGTCGGCGGGGCCGGCAGCCTCGAGGTTGCGCCCGGAGTGAAGCTCATCGACACGCCGAGTTTTCCGGAGGCATACAAGGTGGAAGCGGGCAAGGGCAGCGAGTTTCTCGATTTGCTGCGCCAGGAGAAGACCCTCGATTGGACCTTCCTGTCCCCTTCGATCATGTTCGTGGCGGGTGAGCGCACCGGAAAGTTCCGTTTGGGCCAAGATCAACTGCTGGTCGACGAAAAAGGCAATAGCAGTATTTCGTTTGCGGACTACGCCATCGCCCTCGTGGACGAGATCGAAAAGCCGGCTCATCGGCGCATGCGTTTCACGGTGGGTTATTGAATCCATCACGCGTCGGCGTAAGCGTCATGGATCGCCCCTATTCGGCCGACCGAACGGAGGAAGCATTGATCTCGATCTGTCGGAGCGGCCCTCTGCAAAGGCCGTAGTCCAGCGCGTTATTTCAACGTTCGGTCGCATCGACGCTCTGGTGAACATTGCCGGCGCGGTGCCGCAGATTGCAATTTCATGGATGCTGGCGGGGTGATCGCCCGCCATGAATGTTAGCTCATCAAGCAGCGCCTCTCGGTCTGGTGGGATATTCGGGAAGTTGGGCTCAGTGTCCGCGCTTTTGCTCATAGCTGGTTCACGCCATCACGGCCTTCTGGGCCGCCGCGAAGACGTCGCGTGCGGACGTCGTACCCGCTACGTGCTCCGTACCCTTGACTCCAATGTCCATCCATCCTGCATTCACGGCTTCAAACATTTCTTCGGCAGGACCAGTGTGGCCCTTCGGGATGCCGAATTGCTCGAACGCTTTCGCCCACCCTGCACGCGGGACTGCAAAGGCTTTTACGTCGAGATTGAGGACTTCACCCAATTGCTCCGCGACTTCATCCGCGGTGACCATCGATCCAAGCTCGACGACGCGCTGCCCTGACCACGCTGGCCCGGTCAAAAGGGTTGCGACTTCCGCGCCGATGTCGTTCGTCGCGACCATGGTCGATTTGCGGTTTGTCGGATTGTAGTAGACCGGTAGCGTTCCGCCCTGGGCGACCTGCAAGCCGTAGAGGAAGTTTTCAAAGAATCCACCTGCTCGCACAAAGGCGATTGGCGATAAAAGGTGGCGAAAACCTTGCTCCAGAAGCGACAAGGCCGTGATCATCCCAAGCCCGCTGGTCCTGTTCGCACCCATCGACGAAAGTGCTACCACCCGCGGCGGCGCTGCCTGGGTAAGCGCCTCGACATAGTTCGCAATCACGCCCTTGGCTTCTTTGTAATCGGGCGAGGGAGCCCAGACAGCCGGCAACATGACGAACGCGCCTTCGACGCCCTTGAGCGCCCGCTCGATGGCTGCCGAATCATTCCAATCACCGTCAACCAGTTCCACGCCCTGGTTCGCCCAGCTTGACGCCTTCTCGCGATTGCGGACTAGCGCGCGTACTTTCTTGCCCTGCGACAACAGATGTTCTGCCGTTGCGCCGCCCACTTTCCCCGTGATTCCCATGACTAAAAACATGCGTTTTCTCCTGATGTTGAGGGACAGAACACTGCCCCGATTGGTCTAACGGATGAGCGGC
>Ga0070730_10000960_pt1 | contig 29472 bp, 29 predicted proteins | sample Coa_R1_3_FD_66447 | JGI IMG/M metagenome (GOLD analysis project Ga0070730, IMG submission 66447) | Surface soil microbial communities from Centralia Pennsylvania, which are recovering from an underground coalmine fire - Coalmine... | ecosystem: Environmental > Terrestrial > Soil > Unclassified ... | reverse complement strand
GGGCGCGGCGGTGCGGACGGCCATGCCGTCCTCGAGCTGGTAGGCCCCCGACACGGCCACCTTGTCGCTGGCGCCGAGCTGGCCGCCGACCATGACCTCATCGCCCTGCTCGGGTCCGACGGCGACCGCCACGAGATGGGCCTTGCCGCCTCGGACGACGAAGACGTGCGCGCCGTTCTCGTCATAGACCACCGAGGCGGCCGGCACGGTGAGGCCCTGCACCGTGGCGGTGGTGATCTCGCCACGCACCGCCGCGCCCAGCGCGAGGTTCGCGCTCGGGGCCGGCGCGGCGGCCGGGATCAGGCGCGTCGCCGGATCCACCGCACGTCCCACCGCCGACATTCGGCCCTGGATGACGATGTTCGGGTCCAAGGCCGAGACGATGCGCACCGGCTGGCCGACGGCGAGCTGGGCCGCCTGGGTCGGTTCGACGCCGAACTGGGCGAGGAAGCCACCGGCGGCGACCACGGTCAGCAGGGGCGCGCCGGCGGCCACCTGCTGGCCCTTCTGGACCACCACCTGCGAGACCACGCCGGCGATCGGCGAGGCGATCACCTGGCCTTTCCGCCCGCCGCCGCCGGCGGCCTGGGCGGCGACGCCCGCCTGGGCGTCGGCCAGGGCCTTTCGCGCCGCGGAGAGCTGGTCGTTGGCCGCCAGTCGCTGGTCATAGAGCCGCTGCACCCGAGCCAGGTCCTTTTCGGCGAAGGCCAGGGCGTCGACCGCCTGGCGATAGGCGAGGCCGCTGGCCGGGGTGTCCCCCACCCGGACGAGCGGCGCCCCGGCCGCGACCGTCAGGCCCGGCGCCGTCAGAAGGTCCTGGACGATCACGTCCCGCGGCGCCGAAACCGTCCGCGTCGCGCTCGGCGAGCCGGCGATCACCCCATAGGCCTTGACCGTCCGGTTCACCGGCCCCGCATGCACGGGCGCCAGGGTCACCAGGGCGCTGGGCGTCGGTGTCTCCTCGCTCTCCGCCGGCTTCTGCATGAGCCGCCAGGCGATGAACCCGACGACCAGGACGCCGACCACGCCGGCCGCGATGATCGGCCACCTCCGCGAGCGCGTCATGGGCGGCCGACCTCCGCGGGGGGCAGGAACAACACCGTCTCGAGGCCGATGTCGGCCAGCCGCCTGGCCAGTCGCGTGTCCCACATCGCCACCACCTCCTTGATCACGGCTTGCTCGATCGCCAGGTACGCCGCGCTGTCGAGGTCGCGCTGGGCGAAGGCCGGCCGGCCGAGGTCGGCCTGCGCCTCCAGTCTGGGCACGTCCGCTTCGAGCCGGCCGAGGTCGGCCTCCTCGGCGGCGAGGTCCGCCTGCGCCTGGGCGACGTCGGCCATCGTCTGGTCCAGGCGGGCCCGGTACTCCAGCGACAGCCGCTCGCGAGTCGCCCTCTGGACGGCGATGTCGCCGCGGTTGCGGTTGAAGATCGGCAGGGTGACCGTGGCGGCCGCGCCATTGGTGTAGATGTTGCTGGTGTCCCGCTGACGGCTGTAGCCGAGGTTGAGCAGCGGGAACTGCGCCAGGATGGACTTGCGCAGGTTGGCGTTCTGCGACTCGTACCCCGCCTGCAGCGCCAGCAGGTCGGGACGCCGCTGGGGCAGCGCGGCGAGCGCCGATTGCACCGCCGCCGGCATGGGACCGTGCGGCTCACGGCTGTCCACGAGCGGCAGGCGCGCCTCGGGCGCGAGGCCGATCAGGGCGTTCAGCTGGTGGCGGGCCTTCTCGGCGGCGACCCGCGTCGCGGCCAGCTGCAGGTCGGCGTCGAGCTTGGCGGCCAGGTCGGCGCTCGCCACGGGCCCTGTGACGTCATGGCGGGTGAGGGCGATGCCGGACTGGCGGGCGCGCTCGGAAAGCTCCCCGTCCAGCTTGGCCAGCGCCTCGGCCTTCTCGTCGTTCATCAGCACCGTCACGGCGTACTGGCGCGCCTGCTGGGCGGTGCTCCACTCGCTCCACAGCAGGTCGAGGTTGGCCTGCTTCTCGGACGCCCGCGCCGCGCGGAGGGTGGCCGAGCGGGTGATCAGGGCGCTGATGTCGATCGTCGGCGTCACCGCGAAGGCGGTATAGAAGCCGGCCATCTTGTCCGGAATGTCGGTGCTCAGGGGGACGGTGGGGTCGGGCAGCAGGCCCGCGGAGAACGTCTGGGCGGCGGCGACATGGGCGGCGGCGCGCTTGGCGGCGAGGTCGGGGCTGTTCAGCACCGCGAGGATCGCCACGTCGACCGGATCAACCCCTCGCTCCGGATCGATCCGGCGGGGCGGCAGAGGGGCCAGCCGGACCCGCGACACGTCAACCGATAGCCGGCCGGCGTCCGTCGCCAGATCCGGCCCCTGCGGCAGGGGGGCGGCGGTATAGTGGGCGCAGGCGCTCAGCGCGGCCGCAGCCGCGCCGACGACCAGCGACCGACGTTTTCCCCACACTCTCATGGCGCGGCTTGTCGTATGCGCGCGCTCACGAGGACGTGGCCGCCGTATTGGGAAATGGCAATGTTCGCGCGGCGGCGGGGAAGGTGACCCGCACGTCCAGGCCCGGGGCGGCGTCGTGCAGGCTGACCTCGGCGCCGTGCAGCTTGGCCACCGCCGCCACCATCGACAGCCCAAGACCGCTCCCGGGGGTGGAGCGGCTGGCCTCGAGGCGGTGGAAGCGGTCGAACAGCCGCTCGCGCTCGGTGTCGGGAACACCCGGGCCGTCATCGACCACCGCAAGGACCGGCCGGCCCCGCTGCACCGCGCACCGCACCTTCACCCGGGCCCTGGGCCCTGCGTGCCGCAGGCTGTTCTCCACCAGATTGACCAGCATCTGGGTGATCAATTCGCGGTCTCCCTCGATGACGACGCTGTCCTGGCCCTCGAGCTCCAGGCGCTGGCCCGCATCCTCCGCCGAGGGGGCGAAGGCGTCCACCACGGTGCGGGCGATGGCGGCGAGATCGATGGCCTGGAACGCCGAGCGCCGCGCGCCGCCCTCAATCTGGGCGATCCGCAGCAGGGCGGCGAAGGTGGCGAGAATGGCGTCGAGGTCCGCCAGCGCCCCCTCGATGGCCGCGGTGTGCTCGGCCGCCCCCGCCGCGCCGCCGAGGTTGGCCTCCAGGCGGCCGCGAAGGCGGGTGAGCGGCGTGCGAAGGTCGTGGGCGATGTCGCTGGAGACCTGGCGCAGACTGTCCATCAGGGCGGCGATCCGGTCGAGCATGCGGTTGAACGTCGCCGCCAGGCGATCGAGGTCGTCATCGGAGCGGCCCCCCGGCACCCGGCGCGACAGGTCGCCGTCGATGATCGCCTCGGCGGCGTCGGTGATGGCGGCGATCCGCCGGCCCATGCCGCGGGCGAGGCCGTATCCGCCCACCAGCCCGATCAGCACCACGCCGACCGTCGCCAGGGTGAAACGCCTGACGAGCAGGTCGTCCACCGCCTCGATACTCTCGTCGTCCCCGCCGACCAGCAGGCGGTAGCCCCGGTTCAGGGTGGTGGCGTGGACCCGGATTTTTTCAAGGTCGCCGCCGGCCTCCCGCAGCGTCAGAGTCGACCAGCCCGTGGCGGCGGAACGGCCCGCCAGGCGCCCGGCGATCGGCCGGCCGTCGGGATCCTCCAGGCCGTAGTCCAGCGCGCCCGGCGTGCGGTCCCGCTCCTGCACCGCTTCGGAGACGCCGATCAGGCCCTCGACCCTGAATTCCTGCGCCAGCGCCGACGTCTCCGAAAGGATGCGGTCGTCGAACTGCCGCGACAAGGCCCCCCGGGTGGCGAACAGGGTCACCAGGCCCAGCACCCCCACCGCCGCGGTGAACGCAAGCGTGTAGAGCACCGCCAGGCGCAGGCTCGCCGAGCGCAACACCTCAGTCCGGTTCCCTAAGGCTGTAGCCGGCGCCGCGCAGGGTGTGGATCAGTTCCCGGGCGTGGTTGCGGTCCACCTTCGAGCGCAGCCGGCTGACGTGGGTCTCGACGATGTTGGTCTTGGGATCGAAGTGGAAGTCCCACACCGCCTCGAGCAGCATGGTTCGGGTGACGACCTTGCCGGCGTGGCGCATCAGGTATTCGAGCAACTGGAACTCCCGCGGCTGCAGCTCGATGCGCTTCCCGCCGCGTGTCACGGTTCGTCGGAGCAGGTTCATCTCCAGGTCCGCGACTCGCAAGGTGGTCTGCACGTCCTGCGGCGGCGGCCGGCGGGCCAGGGCGTTCACCCGCGCCAGCAACTCGGCGAAGGCGAAGGGCTTGACCAGATAGTCGTCGCCGCCCGCCTCCAGGCCCTCGACCCGGTCGTCGATGCCGCCGAGCGCGGTGAGCAGCAGCACTGGCGTCTTCACGCCGGAGGCGCGGATGGTGCGCAGGATGGCGAGGCCGTCGACCCGCGGCAGCATGCGGTCGAGGACCATCACGTCGTAGGTCTCGCCGGCCGCCAGCAGCAAGCCGTCGCGGCCGTCGCTGGCGTGGTCGACCGCGTGGCCGGCCTCTGTGAGCGCCCGCTTCACATAGGCGGCCGTCTCCCGGTCGTCTTCCACCAGCAGCAGCTTCATGGTCCGACCCTGCGCCCCCCTGCGCCCTTAGGGCTTCCCGTGGTGCTCTGAGGCGGTCTCCGCGGCTTCGGCGCCGGCGCTTTCGTGGCCGTTCTCCAAAACCTTGCCCGTCCTGGCGTCGACGCCGACCTCATAGGTCTTCCCCGCGTTTGCGATGTCGAAGGAATAGCGCAGGCCGCTGCCGCCGCCTTCCTTTTCGAGCTCCTGGTCGGTGATCGAGCCCGGGCGGGCCTTCAGGGCGATGGCGCGGGCCTGGATCAGGCTCACGCGCGCCTTGCCGGCGAGCTCGTGACCCTTGAGGGCGCCCGGCCCCGCGGCGGCGACCGACGCGCCGGCGAGGCCCAGGGCGAGGGCCAGGCTCAGTAGGGAGAGTGATGAGGGTCTCATGTCGTTTCCTTCGGGGTCGTCCCTCGCGTCTGCCGGGATAGGGGCCCGGGCTTCTCCAAGAGTTGGCTCGAACATTAAGGATCGCCAATGACCTCCTCCGCGCTTCGCGCGCGCGGCCAGTCCGGCGCCTGGTTGCGGAACCATGTGGCCTGGCGCTTGGCGTAGCGGCGGGTATCCTGGCGGGTGCGCGCCACGGCCTCATCGAGGCCGATCTCACCGCGCAGGTGGGCGGCGAAGGGCGCCACCCCGAGCGCCTTCATCGCCGGCAGCCTCGCATCGAGCCCGCGGCCGATCAGCCGGGCCACTTCCTCCAGCGCTCCGGCCTCCAGCATGGCCTCCAGGCGCAGGTCGCAGCGCGCATGGATCGCCTCCCGGGGCGGCTCCAGCACCAGGCCGCGCCAGGATCCCGCCGCCAGGGCCGGACTTGTGCGGGCCTGCAAGGCGCTGAGCGGGCGGCCGGTGGCGGCGAACACCTCATAGGCGCGCGTCAGCCGTTGGCGGTCGGCGGCGGCGATACGCTCGGCGGCCGCCGGATCGACCTCTGCAAGGCGGGTCCGGAAGGCAGCCTCGCCGATATCATCATAGAGGGCCTGGACCTTCGCCCGCACGGCGGCCGGCACGCCGGCGACCTCCGCCAGGCCCTGGGTCAGGGCGCGGAAATAGAGACCCGTGCCGCCGACGACGATCGCCGGGCGCCCGCGCCCTGCGATCTCGGCGAGGGTCACCGTGGCCGCCCTCAGCCAGCGGCCGACGGACCACGCCTCGGCGGCGTCGGCGACGCCGAAGAGGTGGTGCGGGGCGGCCGCCTCGTCCTCGGACGACGGCCGGGCGGTGAGCACGCGCAGGTCGGCGTAGACCTGCATCGAATCGGCGTTGACGATCTCGCCGCCCGCCGCCCGCGCCAGCCGCAGGGCCAGGGCGGACTTGCCGCTGGCCGTGGGTCCGGCGATCAGGGTGACGGGCGCCGCGCTCAACGCCCGGCGAACACCGGGCTTTCCTTCCGCACGAAAGCGGCGGAGGCGCCCTTGTGGTCGTCGGTCATCTGGGTGCGGACCATGTTCTGCGCCTCGATATCGAGCACCTCCGGCAGCGTCGCGTGCTCGGCGGCGTTGAGGTTGCGCTTCATGTAGCCGATTGCGACGGTGGGGAGGCCCGCCAGCTGGCGCGCCCACACCCGGCCGGCCTCTTCCAGCTCTTCGCGCGGCACGGCGCGATTGACGACGCCCAGCCGCAGGGCCTCCTCGCCGGTGATGACGTCGGCGGTGAAGAACAGCTCCCGCGCCTTGGCCGCGCCCACCAGGTGGGTGAGGAAGTAGGTTCCGCCGTAGTCGCCCGACAGGCCCACCTTGGAGAAGGCGGTGGTGAGCTTGGCCTCGTTGGCGGCGATGCGCAGGTCGCAGGCCAGCGCCAGGGAGAGCCCGGCGCCGGCGGCGGCGCCCGGGATCACCGCCAGGGTCGGCTTGGGCGCCTCGCGCAGCCAGCGCACCACCTCCATCCCGGCCCGCAGGCCGTGGATGCGCGCCTCGATGTCGACGCCGTTCGCCGGCTGCGGGGCGCTGGTGCGCGCTGCGAAGCCCTTGACGTCGCCGCCGGCGCAGAAGGCGCCGCCGGCCCCGGTGAGCACGATCGCCCGCACCGACCGGTCGGCGGCCAGCCGCGGGATCGCTTCTGTCAGGGCCGCCTGCATCTCGCCGCTGAGCGCATTGCGGGCCTCCGGCCGGTTCATGGTCAGGGTGGCGACGCCGCCGTCCCGGGTTTCGATCAGATGGTCGCTCATGCTGGGTCTCCTCGCCGCTTTCCCGATCTGGAGCCCCAAAGCGCGGCGCGAGTCAAAGCCCTTGCCACCGGAGCGCGGACGTCCCCGTCCGCGAACGGCGTCTGCGATCGCTACCCTATCGCCGATTGGCGCGGTAAGGGTGAGGCAAGCGGCGGACGGGACGTCCGCCCTCCGCGGCGTGGAAGGAGACCCCATGGAGGCCAAAGGCCCCCTGCACGGCGTGCGCGTCGTCGATCTGACCCAGTTCGTGCTCGGGCCCTACGCCACCCAGACCCTGGGCGACCTCGGCGCCGACGTCATCAAGGTCGAGGAGCCTGCCGGCGACCGCCAGCGCGGCAACGGCAAGGCGCCCAGGTCCCGGACCATGGGCCCGGTGTTCGTCGCCCTCAACCGCAACAAGCGCTCGGTCGCCCTCGACCTCAAGACCGAACCGGGCCGCCGCGCCCTGCGCCGGCTGATCAGGACCGGCGACATCTTCATCCACAACATGCGCCCCGAGGCGGTGGCCCGCCTGGGCTTCTCCTATGAGGCGGTGGCGGCGCTGAAGCCCGACATCGTCTACGTCGAGGCCATGGGCTATGCGCCCGAGGGGCCTTACGCGGGCCGCCAGGCCTTCGACGACCTCATCCAGGCGGCCAGCGGCGCCGCGGGCCTCGCGCAGATGATCGACCCGGACGAGCCGCTGAAGTTCGTGCCCTCGATCATCGCCGACAAGACCTGCGGCTTGTTCGCCGCCATCGCCTGCCTGGCGGCCCTGCGGCACAAGGAGAAGACCGGCGAGGGCCAGTACGTGGCCGTGCCGATGCTGGAGACCTTCACCGGCTTCGTCATGGCCGAGCACCTCTACGGCGAAACCTACATCCCGCCCACCGGCAGGTTCGGCCACACCACCACCCTCTCGCCCCATCGCAAGCCCCTGCGCACGCGGGACGGCTGGATCATGGTGATGCCCGCCAACCAGGGCCAAGCGGCCAAGTTCCTGGAGCTGGGCGGCTTCCCGGACGCCTACGGCTCGGATCGGTTCCTCTCGGCCCAGGGCGCCCAGGCGCGGGTGGCCGTCTACAACGAGATGCTGGCCGAAGCGACGATCACCCGGACGACCGCCGAGTGGATGGAGCTGTGCGCCGCCCATTCGGTGCCGGCGATGATCGCCAACGCCGCCCGCGACGTCCTGGGCGATCCCCAGCTCAAGGTCACCCTGTTCGAGGAGCGGGAGCACGAGACCCAGGGCCGCTACCGCGCCATGAAGCCCGGGCTGCGCTTTGCCAGGACGCCGGCCAGCATCCGCCGCGAGCCGCCGGACGTCGGCCGCGACACCCTCGAAGTGCTCGCGGAACTCGGCGAGGACGCCCGCGAGGCCGCCGAGGCCCATGGAGCCGCCAAATGAGCCAGACCCCGACCTCGGCCGGCGACGAAGTCCTCTACGAGGTCGCCGACCATATCGCGACCATAACCCTCAACCGCCCCGAGCGGATGAACACCATCAGCCGCGCCATGCTCGGCCAGCTCACCGAGCACCTTCTGGCCGCCGACGCCGATCCCGACGTGCGCGTCGTGATCCTGACCGGAACCGGCCGCGCCTTCTGCGCCGGCCTCGATCTTTCCGAAGCCGTGCGCCCGCCCGAGCCCGGCAAGGAGGGGATCAGCAATTCGACGACGCTCGCCACCAACCTCGATCTGCGCAACACCCCGCCCACCGTCCTCTTCAACATGGGCAAGCCGACCATCTGCGCCCTCAACGGCTCGGCGGCCGGCTACGGCATGGATACGGCGCTCGGTTGCGACATCCGCATCATGGCGGCCGGCGCCAAGATGGCGGCTGCGTTCACCAAGCGCGGCATCGTGCCGGAGTCCGGCGGCACCTGGTTCCTGCCGCGCCTGATCGGCTGGTCGAAGGCGTCCGAGCTGATCTTCACCGGCCGCACCCTCACCGCCGAGGAGTGCGTCGAATGGGGCCTCGCCTCCCGCGTCGTCCCCACCAACGACCTCGCCGCCACCGCCCGCGAGATCGCCACCGAAATCGCCGCCAACGCGCCCCTGGCCGTGCAGGCCTCCAAGCGGATGATGCGCATGGGCCTCTCGGAGACCTTCAACGACCACGTCCACCACGTCTTCCTGCAGCTCCTCCCTCTGATGCGCTCGGAAGACGCCAGGGAAGGCATGCGCAGCTTCATGGAAAAGCGCGACCCGGTGTTCAAGGGACGGTGACTTGACCTGGACCGCCGGCGGCGGACCGCGGACGCTCAGGGCTTGTCCAGGATCATGCGCCGCAGGCCGCCGCCGATGTGCTGGCGATACCGCTCAGCGCTCCAGTCGCGCCCGATCACGAGGTCCTCCCACGTCCGCAGCGAGATCATCGCCCAGATGAGATCCGCGGCGGTGTCGACATCGAGACCCGGCCGCAGCGCCCCATCCGCCTCGATGCGCCTCGCGATGTCCCTGGCGCCCTCAAGGCGGTCGGCGAGGCGGTCCTGCCAGGCGCGCTCGATCGCTTCGTCCTGCCGGCGCACGGCGTCCATGGCGGTGGCAAGCGGCCAGAGGGCGGGATTCATCCGGGCCTGCATGTCGACCGCCTCCTGAAGCGCAGCCTCGCCGGTGGGCGCCGCCGCGAGGCGCCGTAAAGCCCCGGCCAGGTCGCGCTGCTCGTCCACGTGGCGCACCAGGGCGACGTAGAGGTCGGCGCGGTCGGCGAAGTGGAGGTAGACGGCCTGCCGAGAAACGCCGGCGGCTTTGGCGATCTGCACCAGGCTCGCGTTCGACGCGCCGGCTCGCATCAGTTCAAGCGCCGAGTCGAGGATTCGCGTCCGTGTGTCGAGCTTCGATCCGTCGCTTGACATGCTGTAAATCACCGTTTAGTTGACACCCTGTCAAGGGCCACGCGCCGCAAGGCGAGTCAAGGAGCGCTCAGCATGAACAATGAAGCCCGGGCGGTCGCCGCCCTGATCGACGCCTTCGTCGACGGCTGGAACGCCGCCGACGGCGCGAAGCTCGCCTCCGTTTTCGCCACGGACGCCGACTTCACCGCCGTCAACGGCCTGCGCGTCCATGGGCGCGATCTGATCGGCGAAGGGCACGACGAGCTTTTCCGCACCCTGTTTCGCGGCGTCACACTGGCCTCGAAGGTCGTGGCGGTGCGGTTCTTGACCGCCGACATCGCCGTGGTCGAGGCCGATCTCAGCTATCCGAACGGTATCCTGCCCGGCGTGACCCGCGCCCTCGCTCACTACGTGGCGCAGCGGTCGGACGCCGGCTGGAAGATCGCCGTATTCCGCAACATGATTCCTTTCGAGCGTCCGGTCGCCGGACCGGTCGAGGAGCGCGTCCGGGCCGAGATGGCGCAGGCATAGATGGAGTTCAAAACCATGAAGATCGCCAACACGTTCCTGCGCCGGCTGGGTCTCGATGGCTAAACGCGGGCGCGGCTCCTGATCCACTGCGAGAACAGCCACTTCTCGCCCCGCGTCGGGGCGAGGCCGGCATGGAGGGTGCGCGGATCGGGGGCGCCGGCGGCGTCGAGGTTGCCGAAATAGAGGGCGTCTCCCGCGGCGCCCTTGTGGCGCAGGGCCAGGCGCGGGAAGTCGGTCTCCCCGCCGTCGAAGGCCTCGTTGAGATAGACCAGGAAGGTGACGATCCTCTGGCCGCGCTCGGCGACCTCCGGCAGCGCCGGATCGAGGTAGTCGAAGTGGCGGGCGAACTGCTGGCCCACCTCGTAGTGCAGCACCTGCGAGTTCTCCAGCGCCCCCACCGGAACGCCGATGGTGGCGGCGATGCGCTGACGGACCAGCAGGACCACCACGTCGCAATTGAGGATGCCGAACTCGATGAAGGAGTTGCTTCGCGAACCCGCCTCCACGGCGGGCGAGCCGTCGGGATTGTAGACCAGGGCCGGCTTGACCCGCCCGCGGGCCAGGCCGATCAGCCAGTCGCAGGCGCGCGTCGGCAGAAACCCGGCGATGGCGACGGTGCGGGGCGCCGCGTTGAGGACCCGCTTCGTGCAGGGCGCCGTCCACTCGGCGATCCGGGCGGAGGCGGCGAGGGCGGTCCAGGGATCGCCGCCCGGGGCGCCTCGGTTCGTTCCCAGCACCTCCAGTTGCCCCTGCGCCGATAGCGAGCCGCCCCGCGCGGCGTTGGCGAGGTGGTTCAGGGCGTCCGGCCAGCTCTGGGGCATGCCTATCCCCGCCGCGGCGAGGGTGGCCAGCAGATGCGAGGCCGCGGGCACACCGTTGCGCGCGTCAGCTTCGGCCCGGGCGACACCCTCCGCCAGGGAGGCGGCTCCGTCGCCCAGCAGGGCCTCGATCACACGGCCTCCACCAGGGGCAGGGTCTCGCGCAGCTGGCGGCGCAGGAACTTGCCGCTGGCGTTGCGGGGCAGGGGCTCGTCGACGATCCACAGGTAGCGGGGGATCTTGTGCTTGGCCATGATCGCCGCGCAGTGCTCCCGCAGCGCGGCGCCGTCGACCCTGTGGCCCGGGCGCAGGTAGATCGCGGCCGCCACCTCCTCGCCGAGCCGCTCGTCGGGCACGCCGAACACGCTGCACTCGGCCACGGCCGGGTGGCGGTAGAGGCTCGCCTCGACCTCGGCGCAGTAGACGTTCTCGCCGCCGCGCAGGACCATGTCCTTCTTGCGGTCGACGATGAAGATGAAGCCGTCCTCGTCCACCCGGGCGATGTCGCCGGTGTGCAGCCAGCCGTCGGTGATCGACTCGGCGGTGGCGTCGGGGCGGTTGAGGTAGCCCTTGATCACCTGGGCGCCGCGCGCCCACAGCTCGCCCACCTCGCCGGCGGGGACGGTGTCGCCGGCGTCGTCGACGCATTTGACCTCATAGTCGGGCATGGCCGGGCCGGCGCTGGCCGGCTTGTCGACGAAGAAGTCGGCCGAGATGGCGGTGATGATGCCGCAGGTCTCGGTCATGCCGTAGCCGGTGGCCGGGCGGGCGGTCTCGACGCTCTGGTCGATTTTGTGCACCAGGTCGGGCGGCAGCTGCGCCCCGCCGCCGCCCAGGCTCATCAGGCTGGAGAGGTCGTGGCTCTCGAAGTCCGGATGGGTGATCAGCTCGCGCGACATCACCGGCACCCCGCTCATCCCGGTCACCTTCTCCGTCTCGATCAGGGTCAGGGCTGTCTTCGGGTCCCAGCGGTACATCAGCACCATCTTCCCGCCCGCCGCCGTGATCGGATAGGCGCCGCAGTTGTTGGCGGTGACGTGGAACAGGGGCGTGGTCAGCAGGGAGATCGGGATCGGCGCGGGGGCGTTCGGATCGGGCTTGACGCCTGTCGCCTCCATGGTCGCCAGGGCCGTGGCCTGGCCGGCGAACATCAGGCTGTAGAGGTTGGCGAGGCAGCCGCGGTGGGTCAGCTGCGCGCCCTTGGGAAAGCCGGTGGTGCCCGAGGTGTAGAAGATGCAGGCGTCGTCGTCCGGATCCACCGCCGCCTCGGGCAGCGCGCCGCCGTGGGCGAGGACCTCGCTCCAGGCGATCACGCCCTCCGGCAGCGTCTCGATTCGCGTGGCCACCATGGGGATGCCGGCGGCCGTCTCGGGGCGCTCGGTGAGGCGCGCCAGGCGCTCACCGTCGCAGAAGATCACCTTGGGGGTGGAATCCCTGATCGCGTAGTCGATCTCTTCGGCCACCCACCAGGCGTTCATGCCGACCACGGCGACGCCCAGGCAGACGCAGGCCCAGTAGACCAGCAGCCATTCGGGATAGTTGCGCATGGCGATGGCGACGCGGTCGCCGCGCGTCACTCCGCGCGCCGCCAGCCACGCGCCGATGGCCCCGACTTGACGGTGGGCCTCGGCGTAGGTCATGCGCTCGTCCAGGTAGATCAGGTACTCGCGGTCGGCGAACTGGGCGGAGGCCAGCCAGAGGTCGCGGACGGTCTTCGGCATGTTCCGGTAGGAGCGCATCGGCGCGCCGCGCACGGTGAGGGTCTCGATTTCGAACGGCGCGCCGGGCGCCGTGAGCTCACCCCAGGCCTGCTTCAGTTCCTTGTAGTGCAAGACGTTCTCCCAACCATACGATGTCTAGATGTCCAGCCGATAGACCCGTCGCGCGGTGTCGCTGAACAGGGCGGTCTTCTCGTCCGCCGAGTAGCCCGCGCCCAGGATCTTGAAAGCGTTCCATAGCACGTCGTAGTCGCACGTGCCCTTGTCGACCGGAAAGTTGCTCTCGAACATGCAGCGTTTGGGCCCAAACGCCTGGATGGTCGCCTCGACATAGGGCCGCCATTCCTCCGCCAGCTGGGTCGACGGGGCCCGCGGGGTCGACATGTGGGAGGCGAAGCCCGGGAACACCATCGCCAGGCCGCCCACCTTCACCGACACATTGGGCAGGGCGGCGAGGGCGCGGATGTTGTCATGCCAGGCGCCGAACCGTTCTTCCCGGCGCCCGGCGTAGGTTCCGATGCCCAGCGGCGTGCCGACATGGTCCAGCACGATCGTGGTTTCCGGAAACGCGCGGGCGAGATCGATGAGGTCGCCCAGCTGCGGCTCCAGCAGCCAGGCGTCGAAGGACATGCCGAGCGGCGCCAGCTGCGCGAACCCCTCGCGGAACTTCGGCGACAGGTAGAGGCCGGGCGGGCGGTGACCGAGCGGACCCAGGACGGCCGGGTCGGGATCGGAGGCGCAGGCGTGGCGGATGCCCCGGAAGCGGCCGTTGCCGGCGGCGATCTGCGCCTCCAGCACGCCCTTGGCCGCCGCGCCCAGGGTCAGGTCGGCGTGGCCGACGATGGCGGCGCAGGCGCGGCTCGGCCCATAAATCCCACTGGCGCTCATCGCCGCCACGCCGCCCACGAACTCGGTCTCACCGACGCAGCGGTAAGCGACCTCGCCGTCCGCCCGGTACATCGCCCCGCACTCCATGAAGACGGTGCCGATGACGTTGTGGCCGCAGGTCATGTCGGCCAGCAACTCGTCGAACAGATAGAGGGGGACCATCCGCAGCATGGCCTCGAACCCGTGCCGCGGCGGCGGCAGATCGCCGGTCATCGCCGCCCGGCGGTCCCAGAGATGATGGTGCGGATCGATGATCGGCAGGTCGGGTTCGAGAATGGCCTCGCTCATCGGTATTTCCTCTCGCAGGGTTGGCGTGCGCTTCTTCCCGGCGCCTCAGCCGCGCCTCATGCCCCGCCCCCGCGCCCTGCGCAACCCGCCGAGTAGGGGCGGCGAGACGCCGGCGGTCCAGGGCTAAGCGCCGCCGTCCGGAGCGCCGGCGTCCCGCCGGCATCTTGCTTTGCAATTTGCGGTTCTCAGGCCATGCTGCGCCATGGCCGACGACACGAACATAAAGCTAGACCCTCACGCCGGCTGGCGCTCCCGAGGCTACCTCCCGCACTACGACGCGTCCGAGACCGTCCAACACGTCGTCTTCCGCCTTGCCGACTCCCTCCCCGCGGAGGTGATGCGACGGCTGGAGAAGGCCCCGAAACGCGTCCGCCTCGAAACCGCCGAGGCCACCCTCGATTCCGGAATCGGAAGCCGATTACTCGCCGAGCCCCATGCCGCCGACATCGTTCAGGCCGCGCTTCTGCACTTCGACGCCGAGCGCTATCGCTTGCTCGCCTGGTGCGTGATGCCGACCCATGTGCACGTGGTGGTCGAGCAGATGACCGACTGGCCGCTCGCGGCGGTGGTCCACAGCTGGAAATCGTTCACGGCGCACTCGATCAACCGGAGGATGCGGCGAAGCGGCGCCGTATGGGCTCGAGAATACTTCGACCGCATGATGCGCGACGACCGCCAGGTCGAAGCGGCCCGGTTCTACATCGAGAACAACCCGGTGTCGGCCAACCTGTGCGCGGCGATAGCAGACTGGCCCTGGTCGAGCGCCTGTCGGCGCTTAAAGCAAGATGCCGGCGAGACGCCGGCGCTCCGATCATAGGCCGCCGGCGCCTCGTGGGCTCGGACCGCTGGCGTCGGGCGCAACGAGAATGCTGGTAGGGGTGGCGCTCGGTATGTATGGGTGGCGCCATGGCAAGGACGATCGGCGACGCGTTCGGAGGGCAGGTCACCACGCTGGAAGAACAGCGGGCGATCTGGGCGGAGGCGTTGCACGAGGACGCCATCTGGGAAGGGCCGATGTTCGAGCGGCCGGTCCAGGTGATCGGACGTGAGGCCACCGGCCGCTTCATGGAGCTGCTGCTGAGCGTGGTCCCGCGCTTCTCGACCACCCTCGTGGGCGCCTATCCGACCAGCGACCCGAACACCGTGATCATCGAGTCGCACGGCGGCGGCGAGACCGTCGAGGGCGGCCGCTACACCCAGCGCTACTTCTCGCTGATCACGACGCGGGACGGTCAGGCGTTCCGCATGCGCGAGTACTGCAATCCGTTCCAGACCTACAAGGCGTTCGGCAAGGCCCGCTGGGAGGCCGCGACGGGCGAGATCATGGCCCGCTACAACCGCCCCTGGCCGGCCTCGCAGGCGCCCGACCCCATCACGCTTCCGCCGATCTGAGGCGCGTCCGCGGGAACCGGCTGAATTCGCCCAAACTTGGCGGACCCTTGCGTCGCTCCATGGGATCGGCGAGGAGGCGGGCCACCCATGCGCCACGCCCTCACTCTCGTCGCCCGCGACTACGACGGCCTCCACGGCGCCCTGGACGAGGCGCTGGAGGCGGTGGCCGGGACGGGGCGGACGATCGCCGGCATGGAGGTGCTGGGCGACGGGGCGGCGGATGTTCTCGTGGACGGCGGCAACCTCGGCCAGCTGCGCGCCCGTATCGCGACCGCCTTCGAAAACCGCGAAGTCGATGTCTGCGTCCAGCCCGCCGAGGGGCGCCGAAAGCGCCTGCTGGTGGCGGACATGGACTCCACCATAATCGGTTGTGAGTGCCTGGACGAGCTGGCCGACTTCGCCGGCCTCAAGGCCGAGATCGCCGCCGTCACCGAGCGGGCGATGGCCGGCGAGATCCCCTTCGAGGCGGCCCTCACCGAGCGGGTGGCGCGCCTGGCGGGCCTGGACCTCTCGATGCTGCAGCGGACCTACGACGAGCGGGTGCGCCTCAACCCGGGCGCGCGCACCCTCGCCCGGACCATGACCGCCCACGGCGCCCGCTGCGTCCTGGTCTCCGGCGGCTTCGAGTTCTTCACGCAGAGGGTGGCGGCGGCGGCCGGTTTCGCCGCGCACCGGGCCAACCGCCTGATCGACGACGGCGCGCGCCTCACCGGGGCCGTGGCTCAGCCGATCCTGGGACGCGAGGCCAAGCTGGCGGCTCTGGTGGAGGAGGCGGCGGCCCTGGGTCTCGACCTCGCGCAGACCCTGGCGGTGGGCGACGGCGCCAACGACCTGGCGATGATCGAGGCGGCGGGCCTCGGCGTCGCCTGGCGCGCCAAGCCGGTGGTGGCGGCCCGGGCCGACGCCCGCGTCGACCACACGGACCTCACCGCCCTGCTGTACTTCCAGGGCTACGGCGCGGACGAATTCGCATGACCCTGCCGCGCCGCGCCCGGGCCGTCGTCTTCGACATGGATGGCCTGCTGGTCGACACCGAGAGCATGTTCCGCGACGTCCTCATGGAGGCCAGCCGCCGGCGCGGCGCGCACCTGCCGCTGGAGGTGTTCCTGCGCATGGTCGGCCTGCAGCACGAGGCCAGCCGCGCCGTCGCCATGGCCCACTTCGGCGAGGATTTCGACTACGAGCCGTGGATCGCCGACGCCTGGGAGATGGCCCATGCGCGCACGGCGGTCGGGGTGGCGGTGAAGGAAGGGGTCGTCGAACTGCTGGACTACCTGGACGCCGCGGGACTCCCGCGCGCCATAGCCACCTCTTCGGGCCATCCGTCGGTGACCCGGACGCTCGGTCCCTCCGGCCTGCTCGAGCGGTTCCAGACCATCATCGCGGCCGGCGACTACGCCCGCGGCAAGCCCAACCCCGACCCCTTCCTCACCGCCGCCGCCCGTCTGGGCGTCGACCCGGCCGCCTGCCTCGCCCTGGAGGATTCGCACAATGGCGTGCGCGCCGCCCATGCGGCCGGGATGATGACGATCATGGTCCCCGACCTCCTGGAGGCGACCCAGGAGATGCAGTCGCTGTGCGTGGCGGTATCGCAGACCCTGCACGAGGTGCGGACGCTGCTGGAGGCGCAGCCTCGAGCCTGAGCGGCGGAAATCATGACTAAAAGTAAATTGCTACGAATGGACAATGTCGGCATCGTGGTGGAATCTCTTGATGACGCCGTCTCTTTTTTCACCGAGCTTGGCCTGACGCTTGAAGGGCGAGCCATGGTCGAAGGAGAATGGGCCGGACGGGTCACTGGACTGGGTAATCAGCGCGTCGAGATCGCCATGATGGTCACTCCCGACGGCCACAGCCGGCTCGAGCTCTCGCGTTTTCTCACCCCGTCTGTAGTCGCCGATCACCGGAACGCTCCGGTGAACGCCCTCGGCTACCTGCGTGCTATGTTCACAGTGAGCGACATTGACGAAACACTCACCAGACTCCGCAAGCACGGTGCGCAGCTCGTCGGCGAAGTGATTCAGTACGAGGACTCGTATCGCCTCTGTTACATCCGCGGCCCCGAAGGACTTCTCGTCGGACTGGCAGAATCACTCGGCAGTAATCGGTAACGGTTAGACAGGAATTGTTCGACAGGATACGGATCCTCGTCCCGCATGCGTTGCCAATCGAAGCGTCAGCTTGACGCCAACAGGAAATTGGCTTGGCCGGAGAAACTGACCGTTCCGACGCCCTTCCCGGTCTGTTGACTAGGAAATTGCAATATGCGATAGTCTAAGGGGTCTTTCTCATCGTGAGGTTCATCGGGGTCGCGGGAGGCGGCGCCGATTCTGCAATGCCCTTCTCGCGGCCAAGCGGCGGCCGGGGAAGGGGCGCCGTGTCAACGGTGATCAACGGTGGATGTGGCTGGAGTCGCTCGGCGGCGGAACGCCGGGCGCTCTCGGCCTCGCCGACCGCCAACGTTTCGCCGAACGTCCGAGGACTTTTGTTGAAAGTCAGTGAATTCAAATGGTTACTGTAGACCCAGGCCCGTCGCCGGCGCGTTCAGCCTCGAAAAACCTGCCAGGAACCTGCCTGAAACCTGCCCGACGCTGCCGGGCGCCTGCTCGCACCCTGCCCGCAAGAGCCGAGACCCTGCCCGGGAGAGGCCAGGATCCTGCCCCCAGGCGCCCGGCGCCTGCCGCGGACCTGCCCGCGGCGCTCAGGCGAGCGGTCACGGGATCGCGGCCGCAAGCCCGGAAGCTGACGCCACGGGTATGCGGAGAGGGCTAGGCCTTCTTCGGCTTCTCCGCCGGCTTGTCCTTGAACGCCTCCTCGACCTCTTTGCGGGTGATGCGGGCCTTCGGATCGCCGGGCTGGCCCAGGTTCTGCTCCTCGGTGCCGTCGCCCATCATTCCGGGATGGGGGTCCTTCTTGGGTGTGTCGGCCATGATCGTCTCCGAGGGTTGAGCGCGCCCCATCAATCCGCGGCGAGGGCGTTCGTTCCGGGGAGCGGGGTCCGCGGCGCGAGGGCCATGGTCTCCACGCGGATGCGATGCCGCAGCAGCAGGGCGTTGAGGATAGACCAGACGAGGGCGATCGCCCAGTCATGGAACGCCAGCGGCAGGATCGCGATCTCGCCCGTCACCACCCAGTAGTTCGGGTGGCGCACGAGGCGGTAGGGCCCGGCCCGGACGACGGGAGCGTCGTCCACGGTGATGACCCGGGTCGTCCAGTAGGGGCCGAGCGTGGCGATCACCCAGACTCGCGCCAGCTGCAGCAGCGCGAACGCGCCGATGAGCGGCCAGTAAGGCTCGGTTCGCGGCGGCGTCGCGAGCGCGATGGCGATCAGCCACGACGCGTGCAGTAGGATGAACAGCGGATAGTGCCCGGCGCCGACCTCGCGCCCGCCCCGGGCCAGCAGGCGGCGGGTGTTGCGCGTGGCGAGGACCAGCTCGGCCAGCCGCTGGACGACCACCAGGCCCAGAATCCAGACGAGCGGCCAGCCGGCCCAGGCCATCAGGCGTCGATCATCATCATCGCGGCGGTGAAGCCGGGGCCCAGGGTGGTGAGCAGCCGACGCCCGCCCGCCCGCGCGTCCAGCGCCGCCTTCAGCACGAAGAGCACCGTCACCGCCGACATGTTGCCGTGGTCACGCAGGGTCTGGCGGGTATGGACGAGGTCGCCGCGCTGCAGCTCGAAGCAGTCCTCCAGGGCGTCGATCACCTTGGCCCCGCCCGGATGGCAGACGAACTCGTCGATGTCGCGCAGCGACAGGTCGTGGCGGGCGAGGAAGCTGTCGAGGATCGGCCGCATGTCGTCCCGCACCAGGGCCGGGATATCGCGCGAGAACACCACCTTGAGGCCGTCGTCCTGGATGTCCCAGCCCATCACGTCCAGGCTGTCGGGCCAGGTGTGCTCGCCCCAGGGACCTAGCCGCGGCGCCGTCGGCGCCACGCCCTCCTCGTCCCCGTCCCTTGGGCAGGTGATCACCGCCGCCGCCGCGCCGTCGCCGAACAGGGCGGTGGCCACCAGGTTGCTCTTCGAGCGGTCCTGGCGCCGGAAGGTGAGGGTGCAGAGCTCGACCACCAGCAGCAGGACGCGCGAACCGGGCGCCGCCTGGGCCATGGCCGCCGCCCGCGACAGCCCCAGAACGCCGCCCGCGCAGCCCAGCCCGAACACCGGCAGGCGCTGGACGTCGTCGCGGAACGGCAGGCGTCCCATCAGCCGGGCGTCGAGCCCCGGGGTGGCGATGCCGGAGGTGCAGACCGTGACGATGGTGTCGATGTCGGCCGCCTCCAGATCCGCGTCGGCGAGCGCCTTGCCCGCCGCCTGCGCCAGCAGGTCGGTGGCGTGATGCAGGAATAGCGCGTTGCGCTCGCGAAACCCGTGGTCCTCGAGGAACCAGTCGAGCGGGACGCAGGCGTGGCGGCGCTCGATCAGGGCGTTGCAGTAGATGGGCGCCAGGCGATGAAAGCCGCCCTCGGTCGGGGCGAACAGGGTCGCGGCGCGCTCGGCCACCTCGTCCTGCGGGAGGTCGAAGGGGGGCACGGCGGTGGCGAGGGCGACGAGGCGGGGAGCCTGGGGCGAGGGGTGCGGCGACATTCAGGGGTCCTGGAGCCTGACGCCGTCCGGAGGACGTCGGGATCGGGCTCTGTCTCTTATCTTACATTAGGCGCATCGGCCCGTGGGGGCGATGCGGATTTCAACGGCGCGCCGGGCCGTGCGTTCCGCTAAGGCGTGAATGCCGCCGCGGCCGCCCGGCGTTCAAATGGGGCGGCGTTCAACGGCGAGGGCCCGCCATGCCATCGGACACCCAGGACAGCGCGGCGCCACGTTTGTCCGCGTGGCCGGGTTTCGCGGTCATGGGCGTGGGGATGTTCATGGCCATCCTGGACATCCAGGTCGTCGCCACCTCGATCCCGAACATCCAGAAGGCCCTGTCCGTCCGACCTGAACAGATCAGCTGGATCCAGACAGCGTATCTGATCGCCGAGGTGATCGCGATCCCGCTGACCGGCCTGCTGACGCGGCTGCTCTCCATGCGATGGCTGTTCGTGGCGGCGATCGCCGCTTTCACCGCCGCCTCGCTCGGCTGTGCTTCCAGCGGGAGCTTCGCCGCCCTGGTGACCTGGCGCGTGCTGCAGGGCTTCGCCGGCGGCACGCTGATCCCCGCCGTGTTCTCGGCAGTTTTCCTGCTGTTTCCCACCTCGCGCCAGGCCCTCGCCACCACCATCGCCGGGGTCCTGGCGGTGCTCGCGCCCACCGTCGGTCCGGTGGTCGGCGGCTGGATCACCCAGACCTTCAGCTGGCATTGGCTGTTCCTCATCAACATCGCCCCGGGCGTCCTCTGCGCGATCGGCGGGGTCGCCCTGCTGCCGGTCGAGTCGCCGCGGTGGCCGGAGTCGCGCAGGCTGGACCTCGCCTCCCTGGCGGCCATGGCTGTCGCCCTGGCGGCTCTGGAGATCGCCCTCAAGCAGGCCCCCGAGCGTGGCTGGGGTTCGGCGGCGGTGCTCGGGCTGTTCGCCGTCAGCCTGGCGGCGGGCGGAGCGTTCGTTCGCCGAACGCTCCGTAGAGCCCATCCGGTGGTGGAACTCCGCACGCTCGCTCGCCCCGAGTTCGCGGTCGGCTGCCTGCTCAGCTTCGTGCTCGGCGTCGGCCTCTTCGGGTCGACCTATCTGATGCCGGTGTTCCTGGCGTTCGTCCGGGGCCACAACGCCCTCGAGATCGGCGAGATCATGCTGGTCACCGGCGTCGCACAGCTCCTCACCGCCCCGGTGGCGGTGGCGCTCGAGCGGCGCCTGGACCCGAGAGTCCTGACCGGATTCGGGTTCCTGCTGTTCGCGCTCGGCCTTGGCCTGAGCGTCTTCGGCACCCCCGACACCGACTTTCGCGGGATGTTCTGGCCGCAGGTGGTCCGCGGCGTGGCGATCATGTTCTGCCTGCTGCCGCCAACCCGGCTGGCCCTCGGGGCCCTCGCCCTCGAGCAGGTTCCCGACGCCAGCGGCCTCTTCAACCTGATGCGCAACCTGGGCGGGGCGATCGGCATCGCCCTCATCGACACGGTGATCTACGGCCGGGCCCCGGTGATCGGCCGGGCGATCGCCCGGCGCCTGCAGGCCGGCGACATCGCCACGGCCAAGGCCGTCGGCATCCCCCTCGACCTCTTCCGCGCCCAGGGGCGGGGGCCCGTCGATGCGGACACCGCCGCGATCCTGAAGCCGATGATCGACCATCTCGCCCTGGCGCGGGCGATCGACGAGGCCTGGCTGCTGATGGCCGTGCTGACCGCCCTGGCGATCCTCTCCCTGCCCTTCACCAGGTCCAACAAGCCACCGAACGTGTAACCCGGAGTATTTGCCAACGCGCGGTCAGCGCTTCGCCTTTGCCTGGCGCTCGTCGAGCCAGAGGGCGATCTCATCGAGGGCCGCGCGGCGGCCGCGCAGCTCCCAGGCGCTGCGCATGCGCCTGGCGAACTTCAGCGATCCCAGCTCCACGTCGAGCTCGGCGATGGACTGCTCCAGGAAGGCGGCCAGGTCATCGGCCATCCGGTCGGCGCTCGATGCGGCGCCGCCGCGACCCCTCAGCGCCAGGGCGTTGACGATCGAATCCGTGCAGTCGGCGGCCTGCAGGCGAATGTCGGGCACCGAGGTGATCTCGTAGAACTGGCCGCGGGTGAGGGGCCCCACGGCGAACAGGCTGTCGGCGGCCTCCCCGGCGGCGCCGATGACCCGCGATCGTGCGTCCACGTCGACGCCCAGGCGGCAGGCGTCGGCGCGCACCAGCCCGGCCGCCAGCAGCGACGCGATCAGCGGATCGTCGGCGTGGGCGAGGTCGCCGCGGGGGCCGGTGCAGTTGATCACCTGCGCCACCCGCCGCGTTCGCGGCGTCGCCTGGCCGCGCGGGGTCCACACCACCTCGACGCCATCGGCCATGGGAGTCAGGCGCTCGATCCGCCCCGCCGCCACGCTCAGCCGCCCGGACTGGCGCAGGGCCTCGATCCTGGCCGCCACCTCGGGGGCCAGGCGGTGGCGATGGATGTTCCACCAGGCCGCGAGGTGGCGCAGGAACCGGCGGCGCTCGGCCAGCGACCAGCCGCGCCACAGCGTTTGCACGTAGGGCCGGAGGCTGTCGACGGCGCCGCGCCAGTCGATCTCGGCCCGCCGCCGGACCTCGGCTAGCACCGCGGTCAGCGGGCCGGCCGGCGGGACCACGAGCGCCGCCGCGGGCGAGGCCTCGCCGTGGACGCGCGGCAGCAGTCCGTGCCGGGAGAGGGCCGTCATCGGCGCGCCGGGCTGGGCGGCGTCGATGGAGAGCACGATGTCGATAGCCGTCAGGCCGGTCCCCAGGATCAGCACCTCGCCCGCGCCCCCCTCGCGCGGTCCCGCCCAGGCCCAGGGGTCGGCCACATAGCGCTCCGACTTCGCCAGGGCGGAATCGAGCCCCGCGGGAGGCGGAGGCGGGAGGTTGCCCATGGCCAGCACCACCGCATCGGCCGTCAGGCTGCGCCCCATGGCCAGCGAGAGGCGCCAGCGGTTCCCGTCGCGCGCGACCGCGGTGACCTCGTCGTGTTCCAGCGCCAGGCGGACCGAGGACCGGTCGGCCGTGGCCTCGCGCAGCAGCGACTGCAGGTATTGTCCGTAGCGGTCGCGCGTGACGAACACCTGCTCGGGGGCCGCCACGCCGGCGGCGCCCAGCCAGTCGATGAAATGGTTCGGCTGTTCGACGAGGGCGCTCATGTTGGTGGCGCGCACGTTGAGCAGATGGCCGGGGTTGCCCGTGGAATAGGCCGCGCCGCGCCCGAAGCGCGGTCCCTTCTCGATCAGCACCACCCGTGGCCCGTCCTGGGTCAACAGCAAGCGCAGGGCTGTCAGGACGCCGCTGAAGCCCGCGCCCACCACGGCCACTGTCGGTTGATCGCTCATGCGGGTCCCGTAGAAGCTTCAAGGCCACGCGGCAAATACAAGTGAGACTCCCGGGGGCGCAAGGTTCTCCGATCAAGTCTCCAATCGCCGAGTAAAACTCAACCCGCTTCGTAGTTTATCTAACGTTAGAGGCGCAGGAGGCGGTCGGAGAAAAAGTGCCTGTCTGCCCATCGGCCGCCGTCCTAAACCTCTCCTCACGAAGAGGGGCCCGGTTCATGTCGTTCGATCTGTCTCGCCGCGGCGTGCTCGCCGCCGCCCTGGCGGCGCCCACGCTGGCGCGGGCCGCGGCGCCCGTGACGCTGCTCAACGCCAGCTACGATCCCACACGGGAGTTCTACAAGGACTTCAACGGCCTATTCGCGGCGGAGTGGAAGCGCGCGACGGGCGGCGAGGTTGCCGTGCGGCAGTCGCACGACGGTTCCGGCAAGCAGGCCCGCGCCGTGGTGGACGGCCTCGAGGCCGACGTGGTCACGCTGGCGCTCGCCTACGACATCGACGCCATCGCCCAGCGCGGCCTGATCGCGCCGACCTGGCAATCCCGGCTGCCGTTCAACAGCAGCCCCTACACCTCCACCGTCGTCTTCCTGGTCCGCAAGGGAAACCCGAAGCGCATCCGCGACTGGCTGGACCTGGTCAGGCCCGGCGTGCAGGTGATCACCCCCAACCCCAAGACCTCCGGCGGCGCGCGCTGGAGCTACCTGGCCGCGCTCGGCTTCGCCACCCGCCACAACGGCGGCGATGAGGCGCGCGCGCTCGGTTTCGTGCGCGGCCTCTACCGCAACGTGCCGGTGCTCGACACCGGCTCCCGCGGCGCCACCACGACGTTCGTCCAGCGCGGGATCGGCGACGTGCTGCTGGGCTGGGAGAACGAGGCTCTGCTGGCGATCGACGAGGTCGGGCCGGGGCAGTTGGAGATCGTCCGGCCGTCGATGAGCATCCTCGCCGAGCCGCCGGTGGCGGTCGTCGACAGGGTGGTGGACCGGCGCGGCACGCGGCGCGCCGCGGAGGCCTACCTGAAGCTGCTGTACAGCGAGCCGGCCCAGGATCTGGCCGCCCGCCGCCATTACCGCGCCCGCAGCCGCTCGGTGCAGGCCCGCTACGCCCAGAAGTTCCCTGCCATGGACCTGATCACCATCGCCAATTTCGGCGGCTGGGCCAGGGCCCAGGCCCGCAACTTCGCCGATGGCGGCGCCTTCGACCGCATCTATCAGCCGGCCTGACGTGGTCGCCCTCGCCGCTCCCGGCGTCTCAATCGGCCTCGCACCGCGCCGCCGCCCCTGGCGCGAGCCCAGCGCCCTGCCGGGCTTCGCCGGCGCGCTCGGGTTCACCCTGCTCTACGCCGGCCTGATCATCCTGCTGCCGCTGGCCGCCCTGGCGGCCAGGCCCTGGGAGCACGGGCCGCTGGGCGTCGTGGACGCCATCCTCAAGCCGCGCACCCTCGCGGCCCTGCGCCTCAGCTTCGGCGCCGCCCTTCTGGCCGCCGTCGTCAATGTCGGCATGGGCCTGCTGATCGCCTGGGTCCTGGGGCGCTATCGCTTTCCCGGCCGGCGGGTGGCGGACGCTCTGGTCGACCTGCCCTTCGCCCTGCCGACGGCCGTGGCCGGCATCGCCCTGGCCACGCTCTACGGGCCGAGCGGCTGGATCGGCGCCGGTCTCGCCCGGCTGGGGGTGAAGGTCGCCTATACGCCGACCGGGGTGTTCGTCGCCCTGCTGGCGGTCGGCCTGCCGTTCGTGGTGCGGGCGGTCCAGCCGGTGCTCGATGACCTGGACGCCAGCCTCGAGGAGGCCGCCCAGACCCTCGGCGCGGGCCCCGTGCAGGCCTTCTTCCGCGTGATCCTGCCGGCCCTCGCCCCGGCCCTGGTCACCGGCTTCGCCCTGGCCTTCGCCCGCGGGGCCGGGGAGTACGGCTCGGTGATCTTCATCGCCGGCAACATGCCGGGCGTCTCCGAGATCGCGCCCCTGGTGATCGTGACCCGCCTGGAACAGTACGACTACGCCGGCGCGGCGTCGGTGGGCCTCGCCATGCTGGGGCTCTCGCTGCTGGCGCTGGTCGCCGTCAACGCCGTGCAGGTCGCGCTCTCCCGGCGAGGCGGACGATGAGCGCGTCCAACCTGCCGGACCGCCGGGTGGGGGGCCTTGTCCCCGCGCTGCTGCTGGTCCTGGCGTTAGGCTGGCTGGCCCTGGTCATCGGCGCGCCCCTGGCGACGGTGCTCGCCGAGGCCTTCTCCAAGGGTATGGGGACCTTCCTCGCCACCTTCCATGAGCCCGACGCCCTGGCGGCGATCCGGCTCACCCTGCTGGTCGCCGCCGTCGCCGTGCCCCTCAACGCCGCGTTCGGCCTGGCCGCCGCCTGGTCGATCGCCAAGTTCGAGTTCCGCGGCAGGAGCCTGCTGCTGACCCTCATCGACCTGCCGCTCTCCCTCTCGCCGGTGGTCTCCGGCCTGGTCTGGGTGCTGCTGTTCGGCGCCCGCGGCTGGTTCGGGCCCTGGCTGGAGGGCGCCGGGATCAGGGTGATCTTCGCGGTTCCCGGCATCGTGCTGGGAACGATCCTGGTCACCGTGCCCCTGATCGCCCGCGAGCTGATCCCGCTGATGGCCGAGCAGGGGACCGACGAGGAACTGGCCGCCACCACCCTGGGGGCCGGCGGCTGGACGGTCTTCCGGCGGGTGACCCTGCCCAACGTGCGCTGGGCCCTGCTGCACGGCGTGCTCCTCTGCAACGCCCGCGCCATGGGCGAGTTCGGGGCCGTGTCGGTGGTCTCAGGCCACATCCGCGGCCTCACCGACACCCTGCCCCTGCACGTCGAGGCCCTGTATAACGACTACGATTTCGTGGGCGCGTTCGCCGCGGCGACCCTACTGGCGGGCCTCGCCGTCGTCACCCTGGTCGCCAAGACCGTCCTGGAGAGGGCGATGCCCATGGCCATCCGATGACCCTGACCATAGACGGCGTCTACAAGCAGTTCGGCCGCTTTCCCGCCCTGGCCGGCGTCACCCTGGAGGTTCGCGACGGCGAGTTCCTCGCCCTGCTCGGCCCCTCGGGGTCGGGCAAGACCACCCTGCTTCGCGTGCTGGCCGGCCTGGACAAGCCCGACCATGGCTGCGTGTGGCTGGACGGCGTGGACTTCCTGGCCCTCAGCGCCCGCGAGCGAAGGATCGGCCTCGTCTTCCAGCACTACGCCCTCTTCCGCCACATGACCGCGGCCCGCAACATCGCCTTCGGCCTCGAGGTCCGTCCCCGGGCCCTGCGGCCGTCGCGCGCGCAGATCGCAGCGCGGGTCGAGGAGTTGCTCTCCCTGGCGCAGATCGAGGGCCTCGGCGGGCGCTACCCCGCGCAGCTTTCCGGCGGCCAGCGCCAGCGCGTGGCGGTGGCCCGCGCCCTGGCCGTCGAGCCGCGGCTGCTGCTGCTGGACGAGCCGTTCGGGGCCCTCGACAGCAAGGTGCGCAAGGAGCTGCGCGGCGAGCTTCGGCGCATCCACGACGCCACCGGCGTGACCACCATCCTCGTCACCCACGACCAGGAGGAGGCCATGGCCCTGGCCGACCGCGTGGTGCTGATGAACCACGGCCGGATCGAGCAGATCGGCGCCCCCGCCGAGCTGGATGCCGCGCCCGCCTCGCCGTTCGTCTTCACCTTCCTGGGCGAGACCAACCGCCTGGCCTGCGAGGTCGCGGCCGGCGTGGCTAGGTTCGAGGGCTTCGCCGCCCCGGTGATCTGCCCCGTCCAGCCTGCCGACGGCCCCGCCGTGGCCCTGTTCCGGCCGGAGGACACCCGCCTGGACGCCGGCCCCAGGGCCGAGGGCCTGCCGGCGCGGGTGGCCGACATCCGCGGGCGCGGCCCGGTGCGCAGCATCACCTGCCAGGTTCTGAGCGGCCAGCGCCTGGTCGCCGAGATCGCCGAGGCGGCCGCCGAGCGATTCGAGATCGGCCAGCGCGTCCACGTCACCGTGCGGCGGGTGGTGCTGGACGCCGGCGAGTCCGGCCGGCGCGGCGCGCTGGTGGAACCCGCATCGCCGGTGCGATTGACAGCCTGACGCTGCGGGAGGATGCGACGGGCATGGTCCGCCCGATCGCCTCGCCATGAACCGAGCCCCCGCCTCCCTGCGGCTGGGCGGCGCCACGCGGGCGGGCGAGGATCGCCTGCGCCTGCTGGAGGCCATCGACCGGCGCGGCTCGATCACGGCCGCCGGCGAGGAGATCGGCCTGGGCTACCGCGCCGCCTGGGATGCGGTGCAGGCGCTCAACAATCTCTTCCCCAAGCCCCTCGTGCGCGCCCGCGCCGGCGGGCGCTCGGGCGGCGCGGCCGAGCTCACCGCCGAAGGGGAGGCGACCCTGCGCACCCTGCGCCATATCCAGGCCGAGATCACCCTGGCCATACACCGCCTCGAAGCGCGGCTGGCCGAGGACCCGGCCGCCACCGCCTTTCCCAATCCGTGGAGCCTGATCATGAGAACCAGCGCGCGCAACGCCCTGCGGGGCCGGGTCAAGAGCGTCACCGACGGCGCGGTCAACGCCGAAGTGGTGGTGGACGTCGGCCAGGGACTCGAGATGGTGGCGATCATCACCCGGCATAGCGTCGAGGATCTCGGCATCGCCGTCGGTTCCGACGTGATCGCTCTGGTGAAGTCGAGTTTCGTGATCCTGGTCGCCGGCGACACGCCCATACGCACTTCCGCCCGCAACCGCCTGGCGGGGACCGTCGTCGCCCACGACGACGGCGCCGTGAACAGCGAGATCGCCCTGGAGTTGGCCGACGGCAAGACCCTCGTCGCCACCATCACCCGCGGCAGCGCCGAGAGCCTCGGCCTGAAGGTCGGCGACCGCGCCACCGCCCTGGTGAAAGCCTCCCACGTCATCCTCGCCGTGGAGTAGAGGAGCAGCTCATGAAGTTCGGGGTGTTCTATGAGATCCAGCTCCCCACGCCCTGGGAACCCGGGGACCAGGCCCGAATGTTTCGAGAGACCTTGGAACACGTGGTTTTGGCCGACCGCCTGGGCATCGACTACATGTGGGCGGTCGAGCACCATTTCCTCGAAGACCACGCGCTGTCGTCGGCGCCGGAATCCTGGTTGCCGGCCGCCGCGGCGCTGACCCGGAACATTCGCATCGGCCACGGCATCGCGTGCCTGCCACCGGGCTTTTCGCACCCTGCCAGGGTGGCGGAGCGGATAGCGACCCTGGACCTCGTCTCGGGTGGACGCGTCGAGTTCGGCACGGGCGAGTCGGCGTCCAGGCTCGAGCTGGAGGGTTTCGCCGTCGAGCCCGCGACCAAGCGCCGGGCCTATCTCGAGGCGCTCGAGCAGATCTGCAACATGATGGCCATGTCGCCCTATCCGGGGTTCGAGGGCGAGTTCTTCACGATGCCGTGCCGCAACGTGCTGCCCAAACCGATGCAGACGCCACACCCGCCGCTCTGGGTCGCCGGAAAGCCGGATGTCGCCGCCAACCTCGGCATCGGCTGTCTCGGCTTCAATGTGATGAGCGGCGCGATGGCCCGGGCGGCGGTGGCGCTCTACTACAAGAATCTTGCCGAAGACTGCGTTCCCATCGGCCACGCGATCAACCCGAACATCGCCGTTCTGGCCAACTTTCACGTTCATCCGGACGCGAAGGTCGCCCGCGAACGCGGCGAGCATCTCAAGTACTTCGGCTATTCGATCGGAAAGTACTACCTCCGCGGTCAGGTCCGCCCGGGCCGTTCGAACGGCTGGGATGAATTCCTGGCGATCAAGGACGGCTTCCCGCAGTTGGGAGGGGACAATCCGACCTCGGCGATCGGTGCGCCGGACGAAGTGCGGCGCCACCTCCGCGAGTTGCAGGCCGCGGGGGTCGATCAGGTGATGCTGATGCATCAGGGCGGCCGGATGCCACACGCCTGGAACTGCGAGTCCCTCGAACTCTTCGCCCGCGAAATCATGCCGGAGTTTCGCGAGGACGACGACGCCCGCGTGGCCAGAAAGATGAGATCCCTGGAGCCGGTGATCGAGGCGGCCATGAAGCGCAAGGTCTGGATGAAGGACCTCGGCGACGACGTGCCGGTCATCGAGCCGTACGGCAGCGCCAGCTTCATCCCCAAGGAAGGCGACTACGCCGGGGCCTCGCAGGATACGCGCGGCGCGCTCGGCCTCACCGGCCGGTGAGATCCTGGTGAAAGCCTCCCGCCTGATCCTCGCCGCGGAGTAGGCGCCGGGCGGCGGAGCCGCCATGATTGCAAAATGTATGGGGGCGTTCCGGCGCAACCAGGCAAACCCCTGACTCGCGGGGAGGCCGAAGCTCAAGGCTGGTTCAATGGACCACCCTACGCCGTCCTGGAGAGCGTCTTCGATAAGTACGATCTCGAAGCATGTTCCTTGAACGATCAGGCCGCGTCTTCCTAAGGCGTGACGATCTCGAACCAGAAGTCGAAGCGGTCGAGGAGCGACAGCAGGGTGGCCAGGGGCTCCGCGCCCAGGG
>Ga0070730_10000959_pt1 | contig 29483 bp, 24 predicted proteins | sample Coa_R1_3_FD_66447 | JGI IMG/M metagenome (GOLD analysis project Ga0070730, IMG submission 66447) | Surface soil microbial communities from Centralia Pennsylvania, which are recovering from an underground coalmine fire - Coalmine... | ecosystem: Environmental > Terrestrial > Soil > Unclassified ... | reverse complement strand
CCGCTGAACTTAACGCAACGCCCCGTTTATGCCGCTCATATTTACGCCAGGCGCCGAAGGCAAAGCCGACAATAATCAGTAGCATCACAACAAGCAATAATGCCGTAATCACGGCCAACAACATACGATACCCTCGCCTTAATAGATCAATGTACGCTTATCTCGTTACTAAGTATAGCGTATAGAAGAGGTAGGCAACCGTATTTTGACAAGAAAACAGCCAGATAATGCTATGGCTCGTTGGGTTTCTTCACCCACTCTTCAGATTGTACAGTAGATAAGAAAGCTCCCGCAGCCATATTGATAAAGGCTACGGGAGCAGAGAGGGATTTGCTAATAGGTATTAAGCAGGAGTGCCCGCTTCGATCCAGCGGCGAAACTGCTCGATCTGCTCTTCGGGCCACTCTCCATCACAGGGCATGCTGCCATCCATAAGGCGATCGAGGATCATTTCCGCATTCGAACGCACATCGTCGTAGTCCCAGAGATCAAAGACAAAATCCATTGCCTCTCTATCGTCCTCACGGAAAAGTGGTTGAATATCGCGCGCAAAACTGGGCGTGCTGCCAGTATCTGCCATCGTTTATACTCCTTGTATACAGGTTAGTAGTAGTACTACCCCCTCAGCATAAACATCCTCAGAAGCCGTGTCAAGAGGTTCTTCCCCAAAGTCACATAGCGCGCCTCTGCGATACTCACAACGCCATGACCTGTGGCAACATGTACGGGTCAAAGTTATACACGTTACCACAGGCAATGATTCTGTCTCAAATCTTGCGAATTTTCTTGAAGAGGCGCCTGAAACCCCTCTCATTGCGCAGACGAGGATTGGCAATCTCATCGATGCCAAAGTTCACAAAGGTGAGCGCAGCACCCAGTAGTGCGATACAGAGGCCGGGCGGCAGAAACCACCACCAGGCGCCGCGCAGGAGGGCAGCACCATTGGAGGCCGAGAAGAGCATATTGCCCCAGGTTGCAGCAGTAATATCGCCCAGACCCAGGTACTCCAGAGCAGTCTCGGCCAGGATCACGTAGATCACCGTGCCAAAGAACTGAGCCGCCACAATCGCCGTCTGGTTGGGCAGGATCTCATAGAAGATGATGCGCCAGGTTGACTCGCCAGAGGCGCGGGCCGCCTCTACGCAATCTCGGTTGCGCAGCGTAAGCGTCTGCGAGCGCAGCACACGCGCCCCCCAGGACCAACCAGTGACCGTTAAGATAAAGCCAATGGCTAACGGCCCCTTATTGGGCAAGAAGGCCGCCAGTAAGATGGCCAGAGGCAACGTTGGCAACACGAGGAAGACATTGGTCAGCAGCGAAAGCACTTCATCTACCCAGCCGAGAAAGTAGCCAGAAGCCAGGCCCACCAGAACCGAAAGGATGGTAGTCACCAGGCCAATACCCAGACCCATAAATACCGAGAAGCGCGCTCCTACCACCGTCTGAATCAGCACATCTTCCCCAAAGCTCGTTGTCCCAAACCAGTGGGCGGAGGATGGCGGTTGCAGCACATCTTGCGTAAAGCTATGGGGATCCTGCGTGATGATAATGGGTCCAAAGATGGCCAGCAGAACAAAAAGACCAACACAAATCAGGCCCACACTGGCTTTACGATTTCCCGCAATCACATGCCAGAGTTCCCGCCAACGCTGCTGGGCAGGAGACAGGGTCTTCGCTGGTGTTGGTCTATCGATAGGTATATCCATAACAGCTATTTTCCTCCCAGACGCACACGTGGATCAAGCAAAACGTAGAGAAAATCGGCCAGGAAGTTCGCGGCCAGTACCGCAACACTAATGACCAGGAAGGCCCCCTGTAAGAGCGCGTAATCGTGGTTATCAACTGCCTGCAAGGTCGCCAGGCCAATGCCAGGATAGGAGAAGACGATCTCAGTCAACAAGGAGCCGCTCACCACAAAGCCCAGCGAGAGCGCAAAGGCAGTAATGTTGGGCAAAATGGCATTGCGTGCCGCATACATATACATAATACGCCCTTGCTTCAGACCTTTCGCCTCCGCCATCGTGACATAATCCTCTGATAATGTCGTCACCATGGCATTGCGCATACCCAGCATCCAACCAGAAATAGAGCCAATCACAATCGTGAGCGCAGGTAAAACGGAGTACCAGGCGGCACTCAAAATGAAATCCAGATTCCATCCTGGCTCAAAATTGTCGGCATCATAGCCACCATGGAGAGGGAACCAGCCGAATTGCGAACCCAGAAGATAGAGCAGGACCAGCGCCAGCCAGAAATAGGGGATAGCGGAAATAAAGGCAAAAAATGGCGTCCAGACGGCATCATTCAATGAACCGCGTCGCCAGACGACGACCACACCCAGGACTGTCCCAATAATAAAGCTAATAACCAGCGACATCCCGACCAGCACAAAAGTCCAGGGCAGGTCCTGTCCTAGAATATCAGTCACAGGAGTGGGCATATAGGTAAGGGAGACACCAAGGTTGCCATGCAGCAGATTATTGAGATACTGCAGATACTGGACCCACATTGGGTCGTGGCTCACCCCCAGCGAGACCTCTAGCGCGCGCAGCATCTGAGGCGAGGCATGTCCTCTCATACGGGACATAAAGATTTGCGCCGGGTCCCCAGGCACCAGGCGGGGGACAAGAAAATTGATGGTGACTGAGGCCCAGAGTGCAACAAGATAAAAACCAATACGGCGGAGCAGATGACGCATGCTATCCCCTTCCAGAGGTGATCTTGAAATTTCTGCTTCTACATTACCACAGAACCATGAAATCTTTCATGGATTATTGTCTCCATCCTGTAGTGGGGTGGAGATGACTTTCAGAAGTCACCTCCACCGCTACCACAAGATCAGCAAAGCAGAAGCCTACTGAACTGGTTGCAGGGTCAAGAGCACATACTCGATATCTGGATAGACCGCGCTCCCAGGAGCAGCATAGGGATGTTGTGCATCGGGCCAGCCAACAAACTTAGCCGTGCTGTACTCATACCAGTAGGGCTCAGCGGTTAGCGGAATGCTGGGCAACTGCTCCACCATGATCTTTTGCAGCCCGGCCAGCGCCTGCTGCTGCACAGTTGTATCGGTGCTGCCAGCATACTGGTCCAGCAACTGATCAGTAGCGGGATCCATCCAGCGCTCGTAGTTGGATGGAGCTGACTGACCGATAGGGGCTGAGTTGGTGCTGCGCAATAGACCATCATAGATGTAGTAGGGTGTAGGGCCAGGATTGGTCCAGAGGATGCCCGTATCATAATTCCCGTTATTTAACGCAGTGGTAAAAGCATCATTGGACATTGCATTGACTGTGGCCTTGATGCCTGCCGCTTGTAGATCCTTCACCATCACCTGGCAGTCCGCTACATAGTCGCTATAGCCACTGACTACGATGATGCTAAAGGCCAGCGTCTTGCCATTCTTGGCGTAGAAGCCATCAGAGCCTTTGGTCCAGCCATCACTCTCCAGCGTCTGAGCGGCCTGGGCCGGATCTACCGTAAACTTCAGATCGGCAAACTGTGGATCAATGTGGGCCTTAATGTTCGATCCGACCAGTCCGGTTGGATTGGCTGGAGGCTCATAACCACTTTCACCAAGCTTGGAGATGTTCTCGCGATTGAGCGCCTGGCTAATGGCTTTGCGCACCTGTAAATCATTGAAAGGGGCCTTCGTCAGGTTGAGGTAGAGCATCACATCATCGCTGCTAGGGAACCAGTAGTGATTGTGCTGCTTATCCAGAGACACATAGGTCTGATCAAGGCCAGGAATATAGAGGTTCGTCCAATCAATCTGCCCTTTTTGCAGTGCCAGGGTCGCGCTGTCGTTGGAGGAGTAGGCCGGGATCTTGACCTCATCTACCTCTGGCTTGCCGGCAATCCTGAACTTGGGATTCTTGACCAGGTCAACCAGTTGAGGAGTGAACGACTTGACGATATACGGGCCCGTACCAACTGGATTGGCATCAGCATACTGCGATGGGTCGCCTTTGACACTCGACCAGGTATGTTTCGGAAGGATATAGACCTGTCCTCCGAGAATCCACACAATGGGATTGAAGGGCTTGCTCAGCGTCACCACAACCGTACTGGCATCGGGTGCGCTCACCTTATCCACCGCCGCATCAATCCCAGTGAGATCCATCGCAGCGTTTTTCTGGATCAGGTTGAGAGTAAAGAGCACATCGTCGCTGGTGAAAGGTTGCCCATCCGACCAGGTCACCCCCTGCTGCAAATGGAAGGTGATACTTTTCGCGTCAGTGGCCAACTCGTAGCTGGAGGCTAACCAGGGCTTGACAGTGCCATCGAGGCGATTGACATTCAGCAATGTTTCATACATCAAGCCCTGCGTGCCACTAATCACACTGGCCTGATTATACGGATTAAAGTTCTTGGTGTAGGCATCCTGTTCATTTGCCAACAGGGTCAGCGAATTGGGGTGCGCCGGCTTCTTGGGCTTAGTAGAAGTCGTGCCATTACTTCCACCACAGGCCGCGAGCACCACCGAGAGGAGCAGCAGCAATGATACCAGGATCATACCTGCCTTTTTCCTCTGCGCAAATAAAGAATTGTGAGTCACCGAGTACCTCCTAACACTGGATAAGCGGATCAATATTATCCAAGGATATCGAGACTAAAATGTGAAGGACTGCCTCCACAGGGACACACACTACAAGACTTGTCGCAAGTCTCTTCATTCCGCATAGGCGGCCTCGGAGATGTTGGGCTTCAGATGCCCAGCAGAAGACCTCCTACACGGGAAAACGATACAAACAAAATAGCAAGGCATGTTCGCATCCGTCGACAGCAATCAATATTTAACTCAACCCATTGGCAGCAATGACATCACGATACCAGTAGCCACTGGCTTTGATGATGCGTTTCTGCGTTGGATAGTCGATATACGTGATGCCAAAGCGCATACTATACCCCAGGGACCATTCAAAGTTATCCATCAGCGACCAGACAGAATAGCCGGCGAGAGGGACCCCTTCAGAAACGGCGGCATGGACCTGGAGTAAGTGCTCACGGAGATAGTGAATGCGACGAGGATCATCGACGTGGCCATCTTCACCAACGCTATCAGGGAAGGCCGCACCATTTTCAACTACATAGACCAGGGGAACCTGGTACTCGCGATGCAGACGGACGAGCATGGTATAGATGCCACGAGGATGGACCTCCCAATCCATCGCTGTATATTCAGAGCCCTCTGCTCGCATCGAACCAAAATCATGGATTGAGCCGGTCGGGCTATGCGTCACAAGCGAGCGGGTATAGTAATTCGCTCCCAGGAAATCGAGAGGACGGGCAATAATTTCCGCGTCCCCAGGTTCTGTCTGCGGGGCCAGGTCGCCCAACTGAGAGAGGACATCAGCGGGATACTCACCTCGGAAAAGAGGATCAAGGAACCAGCGGTGCAACTTGCCATCCAGAAAACGAGCAGCCGCCTGGTCCTCCGGCGAAGATGTCGCGGGATCGATCTGCGTAAAGTTGAGCGTGATGCCAACACGCGTCTTCTCATCACCATTAGCACGCAGGATGGGAACAGCGAGGCCATGCGCCAGCAAAAAGTGATGTGAGGTCTGCCAGGCAATACGCGCATCCTTCAAACCAGGAGCATGAATACCATCCTCATGTCCCTCGAAGGCGGTAACCGCTGGCTCGTTGAGAGTCAACCAGTTATGGATGCGCCCCTTAAAGTGGCGAGAGACAAGATCGACGTATTCAGCGAAGAGATAAGCAGTCTCCCGGCTCTGCCAGCCACCCAGTTCATCCTGTAGCGCCTGGGGCAGATCCCAGTGATAGAGTGTCGCATACGGCTCAATTCCCGCCTCCAGCAGACCATCCACCAGGCGATCATAAAAATCGAAGCCGCGCGGATTGACCTTCCCGCGCCCGGTGGGGAGAATACGCGGCCAGGCAATCGAGAAGTTATACAGGTGGACTCCCAACGATTGCATCAGCCGAATATCTTCTGGGTAGCGATGATAATGATCGCAGGCCACCAGGCCGCTTTCATTATTCAGGATGTTGCCGGGTAGCGAGCAAAAACGATCCCAGATGGACTCACCTCGTCCATCCTCCTGAGCGGCTCCTTCGACCTGGTAGCTATACGTTCCTACCCCCCAGCGGAAAGAGTCTGGAAATTGAACCATAGTTCCTCTCTTCATCTGAACTTACACAGTGTGCGATCAAAAAATAGGATCTTCCCCATTTCGCATGGGCGCGATGAAATCTTATTGATATACTATCAATGAAATTAATAGTAAACAATTTTTACTATGCTGTCAATACCTCCCTTGATATCGGCAAAAACAGGCCATAAAGATGGGATGAACCGCACATTCCAGGCTTCTTATCAGAGCAAAAAACAGAGCACGGCCGGAAAAGCCAATCATCTCACCTATTACCAGCTCCACAGGTGGAGTGACCTGGCAAGCTCCATTGACATGCTTATGAAACTATGTTAGCATAATTTCATGAACCGTTAGCGCATAGCGTAAACCTGGGAAGCGGGAAGAGGCCTTTAGAGCAAGCGCTCTTGACCTTTTCACCTTGCTCATGTATACTCCTTCCTGCTCATGCGGAAGCGGAGGAGAGCAAAATGAATTTGCTCTTGTTTACGTCCCGATGTTAAGGATGCTGCAACGGCATTTGTGGCAAGGCTATTCCCTTCCCCGTATAGGAGGCCCAATGGGGGACCTCCTACGCGACTAGTACATGGCAAGGAGATTTCGAGGACGTGGCAGACTCCATTACAGCTAAAGATGTGGCACAGCATGCTGAGGTCTCTGTTGGCACTGTATCGCGTGTATTTAACAATCATAGCAATGTCAGCGATGACATCCGGCAGCGTGTCCTGAAAGTAGCGGCCGATCTGGGCTATTTCCGGGCAGGGGGACAACCTATAAATGTTCGTGCCAGTAGCCGCGCATTGAAAGAGGTTGGTTTCTTATATTGTTCAAGCATAGAACCGACACCAGCAACACTTGACCATTACTGGGCTCCGATCTTTCATGGTGTCGAGAGCGAGTCACGACAGGCCAATATCAAAATCACCTATCGTACCGTCACCGATATCCGCCGCCAACCCCATCTTTTAACGACCTCTCTCTATGAGATGCGCCTGGGGGGAGTCCTGCTGGTAGGACAGGCAGAAGCTGAGACCATACAGGCCATACAAGCTACCAGGTTACCTGTCGTCCTGGTCGATAATTACATCTCCAATCTGGAAAGCCCTGTTGATACTATCCTGCCTGACAACTTCCAGGGCGCCCGACTAGCCATGGACTACCTTTTCAACCTGGGGCATCGTCGCATCGCCTTTATTGGTGGCCCGACTGAATCCTCCACAGCGCATCCTATCTATCATAAAATCCACTCCATTGACCAGCGCTGGGCGAGTTACCGCATCTCCTTGCTTGATCGAGAACTGCCCATCGATTACGACATTGTTGAATCCGGTATGCTCTCCATGGAAAGCGGCTATCAGGCCTGCCAGCGCCTGCTTGAACGCAGAGGAGATTTCAGCGCAATCTTCTGTGTGGATGACATTACAGCCATTGGGGCGATGAAAGCATTGCGTGAGGCAGGGCTGCGGGTTCCTGAAGATGTATCGGTAATCGGCTTTGACGGCATTGACCTGGGGCAACATATTACGCCAGCCCTGACCACCATCAATTCCAACACAGAGGGCATGGGAGCGATAGCGCTCAAAACCTTGATGACCCGCGCTGCCAACCCGGATGACCCCTGCATGACGATCACGCTGGGAGTTGAATTGGTGATACGTGATTCGGTCAGTGCGCCAGGGACAGGCAGAAGAGGGTAGATGACACAGGAGGCCTGACCAATCGTGTTAAAATAATCGTCCCTGCTCCAATTTATCGTCGTCTTCTTGCTCAGGTTGCCAGGGCAAAGGGGGCAGAGGTACGAGATCTTTCACACGCTGGTAGAGCGCCGCACAGATATCAGGTGAATGCTCCTCGAAGGGGCAGTGGCAGAACACATAGAGCGTCAGCCCCTGCTTGTACCAGCTAGCCAGTTGCTGCGCCCATTGCTCAAGCAACGGCTCATTGACCTCCATGCGAGGATGGCCGATGTAGCGCACAAAGGCAAAATCGGTGGTGCTGGCAATCTGCAGAGGGAGATTAGGCTTACGCTCCCGCGCCTGAAGCAACTGCTGCTCCTGCGTCGAACCTGTTCTGATGGGGCGTGTATCCATCATCACCCGTGCCACGCGGTACTGGCCAAGCAGGTTATTCAGAGGCTCGCTGTGTTGCGGAGTATAAAAATCGGGATGACGGACCTCGACCGCCAGACGAACATCAGTGGGCCAGAAGTCGAGAAATGCCTGAAGTTGGGGCAGTTGGGAAGGGCCGAAAGCTGGAGGAAGTTGCAAGAATAGAGGCCCTAGCCGCTCACCCAGGCCTCGCATACGACCTACAAAGGCCAGCGTCTCCTGCTTTCTGGCCGCCAGGTCTGGTTCATGGCTGATGCTGCGTGATACCTTGGGGCAGAAGCGAAACGTGGCGGGAGTCTCCTGCGCCCAACGAACGACTGTTTCAGCGGAAGGTACTGCATAAAATGTAGTGTTGCCTTCGACTGTAGTCAATCGACGACTATAGAGGCGGAGGAATTCGCTGGCAGGTGTTCGTGGGGGAAAGAGCCGACCGACCCAATCTTTATAGCCCCACATGGGACAGCCGATGAAGAACATAGTTTCACTCCTTTCCCTTCAAATTATAGCCAGTTACGAGGTAGGGTGCAAGATGGCCTCCTCCCCTCAAATTTTACGCTCAAGATCTATTAGTGCATTTGACAAATGAGAACCCGCCTGGATAGGCGGGCTCAAAGCGCACTCGCGTGCGGCGAGTTCTCATTTGTTAAGGAATGGAGCGAGAACTGGGAGCAGGAGATCAGCCTGGAAAGTCATGTTGTAATGGGTGGCACCAGGCAAGATCGCGAGTTGTGATGGTACAAGGTGTTCACCATTCCAGCCAGCATCCTTTAAGCCACCACCCAGGAGGTTGAAAAACGCTACTGCATGGGAAGGAGGAAGACCGTCAGCATCGCCAGCGATGATCAGCGTGGGAATTTTCAAAGCAGAAACCTGCTCGGTCCAATCATAGTGCTGACTCAGGGCTTCCCTCATATTGTTGACCAATCGAGGGAAATCTTCTGGTTTTGGCGCAACACGCAGATAGCCATCATAGATCGGAGTATTCATAAAGAATTCCGGGGCGAGGGCTGTCATGCCTGCCTGCATTTCTGGGTGCCAGCCAGCCCGTTTGAAAGGGGTGGAGATCAGGACGAGTTTGTTGACCCGTTCGGGATGGCGAATGGCGGTCTGCAGAGCCACAGCACCTCCAAGAGAGAAGCCAAGGAGGTCGGTTTTTTCGAGTCCAAGATGCTCTATCAGGGCAGCGATATCGTCAGCCATATACTCAAAGCGAAGGGGGCGATCCGTGAGAGATGTGCGTCCGTGCCCATACAGATCGACACCAATGATCTGATAATTCGAAGCCAGCGCGGGAGAAAGAGCAGTGAACATCTCAAAGGTCCCAAAACCACCGTGAAGCATGATCAAGGGTTTGCCTGTTCCATGAACCTCATAGTACAGGTTGATTCCATTGACAGAAGCATATTGTCCTACGGGATGGTTTGTAGCGCTAGTCATAAACAACTCCTCCTTAGGTAACTTGAGATAACTTGCATTTTGCAAGAGGCTTTGTTATTAACATATTCTGATTGCTCGCTGCAAAACCGGAAAGTCAAAGCGCGGTAGCCGAGAGTTCCCGACACTTTCCTTTGCCCTCATAGCAGCATCCTCGACAGAGAATCTTTCAGGAAAGACTCTATGCCATAATTAACCTTTGCAGCGGGGTCAACGTATACCTAAACAAATACGTAATTCAACGGATACTTTATCATTCAGCATACCATACTCTGAAGCAGAGCAATCATCCAGGATACCTTCTCTAAAAAATACTTATCCTAAAGCAATGAAAGGGAAATAGTTTGGAAAATCGCTTTTATCATGCACCAGGGCTCAATATTGAGCGTATCGCATATGATTTAGAGGGACTTTTTGTGTCCCAGGGTTATCAGGTGCAACACTTCAGGAGTGGAGAGCAGACGGTGGTGCAACTGAGAAAAGGGGGAGATTTCGAGGCGCTCGTTGGTATGCAGGCAGCTCTGACCGTGATATTGCAGAGCGCACCCGATGGGATGATCGCCACAATCGGTCAGCAGCAATGGATGGATAAGGCAGCAATTGGTACCATTGGGATGTTGGTCTTATGGCCTCTCATCTTTACCGCCGGAGCAGGTTTTATCCGCCAGGCCAATCTTGATGCCCAGGTGATTGGGGCACTTGATATGGTGGTGCGTAGACAGAGAGCTGACGTTCATATTGGACCCGTGCCGCCTCAGTTTCAGGAAGGCATGCGCTATGGGCCACCCCCTCCCGGCGGACCTCAGGCGCCGCAGCAGCCTACTCCCAATGTTCCTCCTGGAGCAGCGCCCCAGCCAAACCCAGAGCCAGGCAAGGGAACAATCCAATGCCTCAATTGCCAGGAAACCAATGACGCAGAGGATTTCTACTGTTCACACTGCGGGAAACCACTCGCGCTCCTGAAAAAGCGTTGCCCCCAATGCAAAGCGGAGGTCAAAGCCAACGCAGCATTCTGCACTCGTTGTGGTACTGCCTTTTCTCAATCAGAAACCCCAGATTAAAATCGGTGGCTTGCAAAACAGCCAGGCAACGCAAGTCTCTCTCGAAAAGCAAATCGGCTTCACGCTGCCCAGCGTGAAGCCGATTTGCTTTTCGAGAGCCTGGCCCGACTATCAATTCATATTCTGCTCGACTTCTACTTTTTTCCTGGTCGTCTGTACCGTCGAATCCAACGCTATCATTGTCTCGCCAGCCGGAACGGGGAATGTTTTCAATGGAGTACGAACAAGAACTGGGGTCATCACACTAGAAGACAGAGCAGGCTCTGTCAGAGAAGTGACCATCACCTTCCTATAAATAGTGAAGTACTTCTCAGCCATGGCCCTGACTGAGAAATGTTGCTCAGCATAAGCACGTACAGTAGCTCGATCCAGCTCATCAACTCTCGCGATGTAGTGTACCATTTCATGAAGGTCATGAACAAGAAAACCACTTGTGCGATGAGCAACTATTTCTGGTGCGGACCCGCGTGCAAAAGAGATCACCGGACAGCCCAACGCCATGGCTTCGATCATCACCATGCCAAATGGCTCCTCCCACTGAATAGGATTGAGCAAGCATCGGGCACGACGTAACAGATCCGTTTTTTGCTGCATATCGACCGGACCAATGTAAGTAATCTGCTGCCCATCGATCTGAGGCTTGATCAACTCCTCAAAGTACTGTACGGCTTCCTCTACATGCTTATCGACGGTTCCAGCGAGCACAAGGGGAACACCAGCTTCCCTGGCGGCCTGAATCGCCAGATGCGTTCCCTTATCAGCTGTAATACGCCCAAGCCAGAGAAAGAAATCTTCCGGCATAGTAGGGATAAATGGCGCCATGGGTAATCCATGATGTACAACTCCTACAATATCGAGAAAATAAGGGACATCATCACACGCGTTCTTGCTGATCGCGACCAGAGGCACCGAACGCATCCACTCCAAATAATATTGGTCGGCATTCCCGGTCCATTCCCCAACACGATCAAAGGGGAAACGGCTATGGATGGTCGCAATTAGAGGGGTAGCAAGATGAACAGAGAGAGGAAAGATGTACATATCTGAGGAAGATGAAAGATGAGCATGGACAATATCAAAACGATGCGTCTTGATAAACTCTACAGACTTGTAATAATGATAGAACGCCTTCAAGTGAGCAGGCCAGGGCACACCAGTATCAATGAGCGACTTCGGGAAAAACGAGACGAGTTTCGCAGACGCCTGAGCATCGCCGGGGGCAAAGAGAGTAACATCGTGGCCCAAGGCCACCTGCTCCTCCACAAGATGGTGAATAACGATCTCGGTCCCCCCATAATTTTTCGGTGGAACAGCAATCCACGGTGGCGCAATGTGCGCAATCTTCATAAATCCCTCCATAGATATATGAGCGCTGATGACTGAGTCGATCAGCCTGGCTTGATGTACATCGCCATCAAGTATTTTTCTCTAAAACTATCAAACCCATTCTTTAGTACGTATAACTTTCTAAAAAAGTTGCATGACTATAGAAATATTTTCGCCTTAATATAATCTTAATACTCCATAAGTCATTATAACATAAAAAGATTTTTTCTGGAGATGCTTTCTATAAACATATCGGAAACATTCTATATTAGATCAAATAACCGATGAAGGGATTATAACTATCTGCAAAGAGGGCACTAAAATGTATGGGAACAGCCCTGAGAAAGTGTGAAAAGGGGGGAGTAGAATGGCATTTACACTTCTACAAAAATCTTTTTGAGGGACGGGAATGAGCTTTTCCGACAAGATTTCATATGCGCTTTACTCATGTAAAGGCAGCATATTGTGTATTTATTGATCTTAGAAAGCACTTATAAAGTAGGTATTTGTCGAGCTTAAGAAGCACGCATGAAGAGCATTTATGATATTACTGGATAGTCATCCGTCTTCGATTGTCCTGTCTGCCTCATGACTAGCGGGGATCTGAGAGGGGGTGTCCCTCCATTTGCTCAAAGGCGTAGCGCAAAGAGGATGGGATGGGATGGGAACGTCCAGTGTAATAGTTGCACCAGACCATAACAGCACGACCAGTAGCAAAGATACGTTCAGGGTCCTGCACTTCGCGTATCTGGTGCTCCATCACGAAACTCGAACGCCCTACGCGCACGACTTTAACGCCAACTTCCGCGCGATCGGAACGCACCAGTGGCAATTCATAGGTACAGGTATTCTCTTTGACGAGTATGCCATAATGATAGCCTCGTGGGCCTGTGCGAATACGCGGATTGGGAGATTCAGCATCCGCTAACCTGGCATCCTCTTCTTCAGGCTGCTGATGCTCTTCGCCAGAGGGCCACTGTTTGAGCCAGGGCTCTAGTTGATTGAAATAATGACTCCGAGCCTCCTCGAAGTAGGTAAAATAAACGGTATTATTTACGTGGGCCAACGGATCAAGATCGCGGAAGCGGATCTGCAGCGGATACCAGCAACGATAACTCTCAGACATGGAAGTTCTTCACCTTTCTTCTTCCGACCATTCTCTCATCCCTTATTATAACATCGCCAGAAACTGTCCTCTGCTGCTTTCTTCTGAACGAGTTCATGTTTTTGCGCTAATCCTCGTTCAGCCGGAGTTGCTGAGCCAGAGAAAGGTGCCCGATCTGACGCACCATCATCGCCAGGGCAGCGGCACAGATACCCATCAAGGCCCACAGGTAGACATTTTCTACCATAGGAAGTTACCAATCATTCAGGCTATCGTCCTGTGTTATGGGGCGCGTTTCTCATTTCGTCCCACCAGGCACAGCATATAGGGGTCTGAAAAACACTTTCTGGCTACCAAGATATTTCTGGCGAGAGGGACTCCAAATAGGGCGCAGTGGCAAGGCTGTTCGTCCTGTGTGACATTATGTTGCAGGCATTGACCCTATTATATGTGCATATACATTATTTTAGAAGGAGAGCATACATATTATGAAACGTGTGCACCTGCATTTGCTTGCCGCGCTCGTATTATTTAGTCTCTTGCTCCAGGCTTGCGGTCAACAGCCCGACGGTTCTACCAGCCAGACCGGCCCGATTACAGGCGCCGGCACGACCCAGGCGGGGCCAGTGACGCTAAATGTGGTCTTCCTGGAATCAGGCAACGCACCACATCCAGATACAGAGTGGTGGAACAAGATCAAAGCGGCGGTTGAGATGAGTAATCCCAATATCAAGCTGAATTTGCAGCCCATCACCGCCGATGAGGGCACCTATTACAACAAATTGACCGATCTATTGAAATCAGGCACTCCCCCCGATATTGTGTATGAGGATAGTTTCGAGATCAGTTCTCACGTAGCCGCGAACTACCTCGCTCCCCTGGATAGCTACCTCGCCGCCTGGCCCGATTATCAGCGGCAATGGTTCCCCAGTATGCAGGGCATCACTACCTTCAACGGGCATAATTACGGTATTATGAACGGGACAGATATCCGTGGTATCTGGTACAATAAAACGATCTTCAAGCAGGCTGGCCTCCCTGCCACCTGGCAACCAGCGACCTGGGCCGATGTCCTTACCGCAGCCCGCACCATTAAAGCCAGAGTGCCAGGCGTCACTCCCTTAAACCTCTATGCCGGGAGCGCAATGGGTGAGGCCGCGAGCATGCAAGGCTTCGAGATGCTGCTCTATGGCACGAACGATCCGCTATATGACTATACGACGAACAAATGGATTACCAGCAGCAAAGGCTTCCAGGACTCGCTGGATTTTGTGAAACAGGTCTACAATCCTGCTAATCCGCTTGGTCCCAGTCGTGACATCACCCTATCGTCACATGCGGGCAGTCTGGCGATGAAAGAATTGCTACCCCAGGGGAAACTGGCTATCGATATTGATGGCTCATGGTTACCCGGCGCCTGGGAGCCAGGTGGAGCTGCTCCGTGGCCACAGTGGTTGCAGACGATGGGGGTTGCCGCTATGCCAACCCAGTTTGGGCAGGCTCCCAAAGCGGTCTCTCTTTCAGGTGGCTGGGCCTATTCCATTACGGCGCAATCTAAATATAAGGATCAGGCCTTCGAGGTACTCAAAGAAGCATTTAGCCAACAACTCCTGGCAGGCTACGATGTAGCAGCGGGTAAAATTACGCCGCGTCAGGATATATTGAATGTCTCGGCTTACAATAGCCTGCCAATGGCTGCGACCCTCACCAACATGGTCTCACTGAGTAAGTTTCGACCCGCCTTCCCGGCGTATCCGCAAATTTCGGCCCAGATTTGTACGGCTACACAGCAGGTCATCCAGGGGCAGTCCTCCGCCAGCGCCATGGCTGCTTATGCACAGGCAGTGACAGGAATTGCAGGGGGAAATAATGTAGAAAAGAGGCCGTAACTGAGAGCAGGCTACACATACCCGTTTTAGGATAAGACATGAGCTATCCCGGAATTTTGTAACAAAATTCCGGGATAGCTTTCAAAAGATCCGATACGCTGGGAAACGGCCACAAAGTCCGCAGAAGTCTGCAGTTTCTTTTGATTGCAGACTTCTGCAGGCTTTGCTGGATCCCCTCCAGAAGCGGGTTGAGGGGGCAAAGTCTGCAAATCTGCAGCAACTTTTCCCAATGGGATTATGTTTCGGGATGGCACATGCCTTTCAAATAAAGCCAATTGCTTTCAGACAAGCCCTTGCTGAACGGCATAGACGACGGCAGCCGTGCGACAGGTGACCCCAATTTTGTTGTAGATATGGGCTAAATGATGCTCGACCGTTTTCTTGCTGATGCCGAGAGTGCGCCCGATCTGAGGTGTATTTTGTCCTTCAGCCAACAGAGATAAGACCTCACATTCCCGCTCGGTCAGATTGCCAATTTTGCGAGGCGTGGGGGAGAGACTCTTGACGCCGCCCATATGGGTCAAGGATCTGACAAGCGCGTCGAAGCATGTGGCATCAAATTGCGTGCCAACCAGAGGGCGCATCTTGCTTAGCACCGATGTTGGATCACGCTGCTCTCCCTGCGGCATCAATCTGGCATAACTGTTAGCGACTGCTAAAATGCGGCCATGAAAAGGGATCTGATCGCCAGAGAGTTGCCGATGATAGCCCTGACCATTTACCCATTCATGATGGGCTGACGCGGCTATCGCCAACCCCTGTAAGGCCTCAACTCGCTCCAGGATACGCTGTGTGTAGTAGGGGTGGAGGCGATAGGTCTCCCATTCGCTCTCTGATCGCTGCTCCCCCTTTGTGAGGATAGCGATGGGGACGGCTACTTTGCCGATATCGTGGACGAGCGCCGCACAGCGCAGCCGGGCCAGTTCATCCCCTGCCAATCCCAAGCAGTTTCCCATATCAACAGCCAGTTCGGCGACGATGTGCGAATGATGCCAGGTCTCGCGTGTTTTGACATCAGTGAAGTCTGCCAGCGTTTCACAGACCCGCTCGGTCTCATCCTCCAGGCCACGCTCTGCTACAGTCGAGGGGCGTATTGCCAGCATGGCTTCCTGCGTTGACTGCTCCTCAAATGCCTTCCAGAAGCCCGCCTGTTGCGCCAGCGTTAAAAACACATCGACCAGGGCTGGATCGAAACGAGTGCCGCGCCGCTCCTGCGCAATGATACAGGTCTTCTCGGGGCTACCAAAGTGATAGGTCAATTCAAGCACCTGGGCGAAGTGCAAAATGCGGGCGGTGATGGGAGTGGCTGTTCTCTTGAGATGATAGGCCATGCCTTTGCCATCCCAACGCTCCCACTGAAAGCGCAGCGTCCGTTGCACATGATCTGGAAAACCAAGTTGCCGGGCAAATAGTTCTGCAACTTCGCAGTGGCTGCGCATCGTTTCTTTGACGATGGGTCCACACTGTATCATGAAGGAGAACAATTTGGAGATCCGACTGGGGAAGCGCGAGTCCAGCGGTACATACCTGGACAACCATCCCAACATATCACTGATACTGGTGGGATCGATCAGGATGACATCAGAAAGAGAGACCTGTTCATCATCAGGGAAGAAGGCAGCGATTCCCGCAGAGCAGGCAGTACAGGCCACATCCTTGAGGAGCGCACCATAGAAAATGGCCTCGCGCTCTTCGTCATTCAGGGTGAGCGCATCGGCGATCTGTAGACCGAGATAGGCGCTTTTGAGGCCATGCTCGATATGGCCACCGAACCCCACACCAGTCGCGAAAGAGAGTGCACAGAGCAGAGCCGCCAGGTCCTTATTGGATTGCTTGCTATCGATCATGACCCTTCCCCCCGTTCAACTGAGAGTTAGAACATCTGAAATAGGTGAACACCCCGATGTCTTGTCATAAAATGATCATTATACTGGTATCATATCATTCAATCTATTTGTTCACAAGGAGGAGGGCCATGTCGGCTATCCTGTCCTCTGGTTATGTGAAGAATGTCTTCTGGATAGGTGCTGATAATATTGCCTGCTTCCTTCTATTAGCAAATCAGGGTCCATTCCATATAGATACAAGTTGCATACTTCCTCGCAATACGAGAACGGAACAAGCAAAAGGGTAATCATTTCATGGGAAAAAAGGTCTCATATTTTCCTTAAATAAATAGAAGATCAGGAGAGGCGTAGTTATGAAGCAAAGCGATACAATGGCACCCATAAAAGTGATCCTTACGCTGGATAAGTTGAACAATGCCAAACATCTGTATGATGAGACCGCAGATGAGGAAGAAAAACAGCAAGCAGGTAGGATATTTGCAGACTGTTATGACTGGCTCATAGAGCAGCAGGTGGCGATCCATTATGATAAAGTGCTGCACATCTGGCTGTATGGGGGGCAATACCATAACAGAGAGAAGCTCATCTGACACTCGCCAGCCCCACTATCATCTTTAGCTCAGTTGGAGCATACACCACGCAGAACCTATTATCCAGCCGACTTGCCACCATCGATAGCCAGTACCTGACCATTGATATAGCTGGCGGCGTCAGAAGCGAGGAAGAGCACAGCGGGAGCGAGTTCACCCGGCTGCCCGATGCGCTTCATAGGCATGGCGTCGGCAACGAGCGGCTCGGCCCGATTGAGAATGGCTTCTGTCATACGGGTTCTAAACATCCCAGGAGCCACGGCATTTACCCGCACATGACGTGGCGCCCACTCGACGGCCAGAGCGCGCGTGAAGTTAATTACAGCGGCTTTGCTGGCATTGTAGCCAACGGTATTCAACTGGCCACCACTCAGCCCGGCAATAGAGGCAACATTGATGATAGCACCCTTGCCACGCTCCAACATGTGGCGCCCCACACTCTGCGACATCAGGAAAGTACCAGTGATATTGGCATCGATGACCTGCTTCCAGCGCTCAAAAGGCATCTCTTCAGCGGGAGCACCCCAGGTCAGACCAGCGTTATTGACTAAAATATCTATTTTGCCGCAAGTTGCAAGAGTCTGCTGTACTGCCTGTTCGACAGAGGAAATATCCGCGACATCACAGATCAGAGCGTGAACAGCAATACCTTGCTCTTTGAGCAGGTGCTCTGCTTCACCAAGCCATTGTTGGCGGCGAGCAGTTATGATGACCGTAGCGCCAGCAGTACCGAAGGCCTGGGCAATTTCTAAGCCCAACCCACGCGAGCCGCCGGTAATAAGGGCCACTTCACCAGCAAAATTGAACGTAGCAGTACCCATAAACACCTCATCATATTGCAGTATGTACCTTCTAACTTACTATCCTGTAGTATACAACAGTTTTGTCGGCGCCTTTCTTGACCTCAACATGAGAACCTAAATTCCGAACCAAAGAGCCTATGAAAGTGGTGTGAGCACATTTCACCCTCTCCCCAACGACTGGCGTGAATATCGACGCCTGAGAGCCTGGTAACTGTATCAAGCTGACTGGAAACAAAAAGTCATTGCTGATACCCTTGGAGTCACCAATAGAGCTAAAGGATCTTCGTGGAAAAATTGTAGAGTTTTTCCACGCATTTTATTCTATCCATTTACGACAGAAGTGTCCCCAATAGGTATTGGTTATTGCCCGGTAGAGAGGGTTGTCGCCAATACGATCCATCATCATGAGCCAATTCTTTAGATTATGATTTGTTTCCTGTTTGATGCTTAAGATCGACGCTTCAGTTGGGGGTATTACTCCGGCGTGGAGATTTTCTAATGAGGTATTCCTAAAGCAAAACGCGGTAATCACATTAGCAATGCGTCGGTCGGGTGGTTGTTTGGAAAGCAGTTCCTGCGGATCTCCATAAGCAGGACCATGTAACAGAGCGGCAATTTCGAGCTGAAAATCCTTGTCTGTACCTTGTAAGGGTGTGGCAAGAAACTCTAACATAGGTGCCAATTTGGGAAGCAACACTTCTTGGTAGTGCTCATATGATGGCCGATATAATGGCTCTCCTTCCTGTTGCGGGAATGCTGCACCCACAAGATTAGTCATCATACGATACTGTTGGCGCTGGAGCATCTTTCTCAGTAATAACCACCGATACAAATTACTCGAACTCTCTATCATCAACTCTTTCATGAGTGAATCTCCTAAATGCTCTCCTGCCAGAACCCTCTTGATATGCCCACTGAAAAAGTTGAAGGAAGTCATAGCATGTGCTTCTAAAGGGTAAAAGGGTTTACTGATGATGTGTGGAGGGAATGTATCGCGAGACAACACGTCTGTCAACACAGTCTGCATCTTCTGGATAAATCCTGGGTCACATTGTTGCCACTCCTGATCAAGGGTGGCCTCCAGTAATTGCGTTACTCGAAGCCTATTCGGTGATTTCTTAGGCATACATACATCCTCTCGTACTCTGTAATATTTTGAAAAATAAGCCAGTCACAGCTGCGCACGCTGAACAGGTTCGCAAGGGATTGCAGCAGATGACAGGCGTTCCCTATGATGGGCCGATTGCGATCTTGCCTCCTTAAAGCCCCCAGAGAACAGCCGTGTGCTCACGTGGTGATAGAGACTTCTGCAGGAGGCAGGTGTTACTGTGGTTTTGGCGTCTTTTCAACGCTCTGAAGTAAGGCAGTGATGCTGAAGGGTTTACGGAGGATAGGCAGAGTTGGATACAAGGTCTGAAGGCTTTTGAGAACCGATTCACTAGCACCAGAGACAATCAGCATGGGAACCCTTTTCTCTTGGAGAAAAGCCACTATTTGCAAGCCGGATACCATACCTGGCAGATTCAAGTCCACCAGGATGAAGTCATAGGTGGGGGTTTGCAAAGAGGCGAAGAAGGAAGCGCCATCAAAAAAGTGCCTGACGCTATGATCACGCATCTGCAACGCTTCTGTGATAATATGAGCGATCTGAACATTGTCTTCAATGATTGCAAAAAGCATGGGGGGTTTCCTTCTGTCAGCTCGTTCCTGGAGAACAAGAAGCGAGAACTGCTGTAATCGATCTGGTCAATGGGTATGCGATGCTGTTGGATGGTTGGTTATCGTCAATAGTATACAAGATGAGTTTTGCAAAAGCCAGGTGAATCCTGTAAAAATGAGTAAAGAGGCTGGGTAGCACATGGAGAAACAGCTCCTTGATAAAGGGGCTTCCTGAACTTGTCAATCCACTCATCGTAGCCATCATACAACAATGTGCAGTGCTCCATGTGTGGTCCTGTGAGTGATATAACACCAGGAGATCCCGTCTGGCAGCCACTTCCTCATATACTTGCTTGATTGGCATCACCAAGAGGCAGTGTCACCAAGAACGTGCTGCCTTTTCCCGGCGTGCTCTCGACCCGGATTCGTCCTCCGTGAGCTTGCACCAGCTGCTTGGTTAAATAGAGGCCGATGCCAAAACCGCTGATGGATTGAGCCCTATGGTCTGCCCGATAAAACCGCTCAAAGATATGCGGCAGATCAGGCGCGGTGATTCCCATGCCGTGATCTTTGACCCAGATCAGCACTTCTTGAACCGTTCCCTCGCTCGTACGATGAGGGCGCATGCCAATGTCAATCATACTACCAACTGGGCTGTATTTCACCGCATTAGTGATCAGATTCCTCACGACTTGTTCGATACGTGGTAGATCAAACCAGCCCAGAAGCACGTCGTCTGCGTTCAGGTCTTCCAGGGTGAAGGTGAGTCGATGGGTCCTGATGGTCTGGATCTGTTTGGTAATAGACTGCGTGAGCGGAGCCAGCAGATTCTGAGCCGTGCGCTGCACCTCTAAGCGCGTCTGATCCAGGCGTGAGACATCCAGCACATCCTGAATGAGACGAAGGAGGTTCCCACATTCCTGATGAATACTCTCCAGCGCGTACGCCCGCATCCCGGTGACGTCTGGTGGGTTGTGCATTTGTAACAGTTCCACAAACCCCGTGATAATCGTCAGCGGAGTCCGTAATTCATGGTTGGCGACCGCAAAGAATGCGTCTTTTTGCTGTTCCAGCTGTTTCAAGGTCGTAATATCTTGAAAGACAATGACCGCTTCGGAAATGAGTCCATGATGCAGATGAATGGGAGCCGCAGAACTGAGCACCACGATCTCAGAGCCATCAGGACGAGGAATACAGAGTTCTTTGCCAGTGCTGATCTTGCCCCAGAGCGCATCAATGAGCGCAAAATTCCACTGAAAGACCGACTGCTGCACCTGTTTGGAGCGCCCGTAGGGAGAGAGCATCGCGGATTGATTGAGGGACGTCCCGACTAACTGGGGAAGCTCAAAGCCGAGCAAGTGGGCAGCGGCTGGGTTGGCATAGCTAATCTGACTGGTCCTGGCCTCCACTAACAACACCCCTTCTGGCAGTTGCTCCAGGATGGTATGCAGGCGATGTTTCTCATCGGCAAGCTCGGCATGCACGCGTGCAGAAGCCAGCGCTTCTGCCAGGTGGGGAGCACATTCCCCCAGTGTGTTCAAGAGGTGCTCTGCTTCTGCTTCGGTCTGCAAGGCCAGTACCAATACTCCTTCACAGCGTTTTTCCCACAGCGGAAGGAAGATCACACACCGCGTTTCGGGCACCGACCACCACCCCTCCTGTTCGTGAACGTGATCCTCCTGCTCAGCTTTCGTGGTGATGATGGGAGCGGAGGACTGCATCGCGTGGAGCAGGTCGGGATGCTGCCCAGAGGAAAGCACGGCCGGAAAAAGGGCTGGTTCAGCGGACCCGCTCACCTGCACCTGAGAGGCGAGCAGCGAAAGGCTTCCTGGCTCAGGATTGGTGCCATAGAGTGCCGTCATCGAAGGCGCGAAACACGTGTCCAGTGCAGCAAGCAGGGATTGCGCGAGCACGGTTGGTTCCGAGACCTGTTTCAGGCTCAACAGGATAGTTTCCCGATTGGCCAGACGCTGGCGTTCCCGTGTTACTGCATCAGTGGTGTGCGTTAACATGGTTTGCATCCGCTGCGCCTCCTGATAGGCCAGGACCGTGGCGGTGACTTCGGTGATGTTCACCAACACAAAGCGCACCTGCTCCCCTTCCTCAATGGGAGAGAGGATCCAATTCCAGTACCGTACGCCCCCGGTTGGGGAAAAGGTTCGATACGCTTGCGCCTCCTGGGCGGCTCTGGTCTGGATGACCTGGTCAAAGAGTGCGATGATCTCATCCTGAACAGCTTCAGGCAGCAGATCGCGTAAGCAGTGTCCAATAGCTTGTCCGCTCCTCCAGTTTGGCTCAAAGAACGCGTGATAGGACGGATTCGCCGAGAGTAAGCGCCACGTCTGGGCCTCAAACAAGGCCATGCCGACGGGCGCATATTTAAGCATGAGGTGATCGTAGCCCCTCAGAACTGTTTCATTGGCTGTTTGCATGTCTACCCACTTCCTCCGTTTTCATCGAGAAGACGCTGCTCTCTTGCGACCTTCTCTTCTGTGGTACAATGCGTCTATGTTATTGTTCAGGCTTTTTACACAAGAAAATCGTCTGTATCGTATCATACTTGTGGATCGTTGGGGAAGCAGAGAGAGAAACGTCTCATCTGTGTTCTTGCTTCTCCAAGAGAGATGAGTACCCAAACAGGGAAACCCAACCGTTCGTATTTCTTTGTTTGAAGGAGGAACCCACATGACGAATACCCCAGATGCGTCTGATGCCCAAGGCTACGAAGGCTATGTGCTTCCGGCAGAAAATGCGGCGGAAATGGCCCGCCTGATGCTGCAGGATCATATGCTGACCCAAGCCATGGGAGGGCCGCTCCCCGAGCAAGCGGACCTCTCCCAGATCTCCCAGGTGCTCGACATCGGCTGCGGGTCAGGAGGGTGGTTATTTGATGTGGTGCAACAGTATCCGCATATCCATGCCGTTGGCATTGACATTAGCCAGCTGATGATCCAGTATGCCAACAGCCTGGTGGGCTCCCAGCAATTTCCCAATGCGCAGTTTCGAGTCATGGATGCCACACAACCCCTGGACTTTCCTGACAACACGTTTGATCTGGTGAATGCGCGCATCCTGACGGGCTTTCTCTCCACGCGCCAATGGCCAGCGCTGCTTGCTGAGTGTTATCGGATCACCAAACCAGGGGGCATACTGCGCTTAACCGAAGCAGAGTGGGGATTTACCGAGAGTGCGGCCTATGAGCGGCTGGTGGGTCTGTGCTATATCGCCAATGTCAAGGCCGGCCATTCCTTTTCGCCTTCTGGTCGCACCTATGGAACGACCAATGCGCTGCGCCCTTTGATGCAACGAGCAGGTTACGAGGTCATAGGGCATCAAGCACATGCCGTGGATTATTCAGCGGGAACAGAAGATCACGACAGTAACTGTCAAAACCTGCTGGTCTTTCACAAACTCTTCCAACCTTTTCTGGTGCAGATGCACGTCGCCACCCAGCAGGAGCTGGATCAGCTCTATACGCAGACCGAGAAGGATATGTACGCGGAAGACTTTAGTGCCATCGACTATTTTCTGACGGTCTGGGGACGCAAGGCGAAATGACCCCTCCTCGCTCTACTAAGGGAGGAGGCAAAGGCGAACCGGAACACTCGTGACACTGTATTTTTTCCATTGTCTTCCTGCTTCAGATGCGGCTAGTGACTTCTGATGCGTTTTGCAGGGTCAGGAATGGCTGTCCGCCTTCCTGACCCGATACTTGATTAATCCATGTGTCTACGGAAAACCGTATGCTTGACGTTGAATAAGAGAAAGATGAATGATAGAAAGACATTCCCCCCGCGTAACAGAGAGATTTTAGCACAAATGGAGGCTTCTTAGCGATCCTCATCAGGTTCTCCTATGTAATTGGGGACAAGGAGAATCAATATCCTGGCACCCATCTGCTCAAGAGACAATCCGAAGGGCAGCGAGGCGGTACTTGTGGGTAAACGGTTCAGTTTTTGCTTACTTTTGGCACCATCTCTGATAAGATAGAGGAACGCAACTATATCGAGGAGTGAGATGTGCTATGCCGATCTGTCCGCGTTGCCATTCGCAACTTCCTGCTCAGAGCAATTTCTGTGAACATTGCGCTCAGATACTTAATGAGCAGGCAAATGGATTACCCACAAAGTCTATCGAGCCATGGCTTGATGAGGCACAAGATCCGGCGATCCGCTCTTTTTACCCGCCTGAATTTATTATGAGAGCCGATCAGCTGCCCTCCGATAAGAATCTCATTATCGATGCCGAGACGATACCACTACAGAGCGTTACGCCACCTTCCAGTCAGCATGGGCTCACTCCCCTCTTGCGGAGTGAGACAGGAATTGAGCCGTTCACAACGCCTGAGATGAGAGCAGCCAGAAAAGACTTTCCCTGGATCGAGGAGAGTTTGCCCCCTTTTCCCAATGGACCGGGCCTCCTGGCTGATGCTCTTCAGCCGGCATCAATGAATGGGGCGCATCAACCACTTCTACAGGGAGCCCAGCAGACGCTAGCTATGCCTCAACAGGGACAGATAGTTCATGGCATACAGCAACAACCGACAGTGGTACATGGACTACACCAGCAAGCGCCATCGATTCACGGAGCACATCAGCAGCCTGGGATTATTCACGCGGCACATCATCAGGGAGGAGCTGTGACGCAACAGGGGTGTCGCTGGTCATGCCTGAGTAATAGCGTCGCGATGACAGTGACCGCAGTGGTAGTGATCGTTGCGGTAATTATTGGCAGCGTCTGGTTCTTTATGCGTCCGGCCTCCACTCCCTCCACCACACTGGTGACTCCCACGTTGACCATCAGTGGGAGCGTGATAGCGGGACAAACTATTGCAGTGAACGGCAGCCATTTCCTGGCGGGGAGTAGCCTCACTGTGACACTGGATGGACAACCTGTCGCCAGCAAGGATCAGGATTGGCCACATTCAGCCTCAGAGCATCCGCAGATTATGGCGCTGCTCCAGCCAGTTCAAGCATACATTCCTGCAGGGGGAACGCCAGTAACGGTGGCTGGGGATGGAACATTCTCTCTGGCCGTTACTGTTCCGGCGAATTGGAGCGTGGGGAGTAGTCATACCCTAAATGTATCCGATGCGAATGGCAAGAATCTCGTTAGCCAGAGTTTCACGGTGCAGGCGGCTGACCAGGCGCCAGGCTCGACCCCCACAGGGAGCACAGCAGCAACCGCGACTTCAAGACCAACGACCCTGCCACCAACGCCTACAGCAGGTACAGCAGCAACTCCTACGCCAACACCACTGTTACCAACTCCAACAGCGACCCCGCTGCCAGCACCGTGCATTACTGTCAGCCCAACATCTATCGTTTTCAATGGAGTAGTAGGGCAGGGATCACAGGCGAAACAAACAGTAGTTATTAGCAATAGCTGCGGAGCGGGTATTTGGAGTAGCAAGGCAGATGTGCCATGGCTCAGCATGAAGCCCGGCAGTGGATCGATCAGCGCCAATGGGCAGATATCAGTCACGGTGAGTGCAGCCGTAGGGGCAGCGGGAACCTTGACAGGAAATCTCGAATTCGATGCTGGACTGACTGCCAATTCAACCATAGCGAGCAAGGTAGCGGTGCCAGCGCAACTGGTCGTAGCACCGGCACCAACACCGACTCCGACCGCGACTCCAGTACCAACAGCAACTCCTACACCACTACCTGCTGGATGTCTCCAGGCATTCCCAAACCCTATTTTGGTAACATCATTTAATCCCACAGCGACCGTAACTATCACCAACAACTGTGGGGTAGCAGGAAATATATCTAGCAGCCAACCTGGTTGGTTACAAGTTACTGGAGGATCAATAGGTGCAGGAGGAAGTCTGTCTGTTACCATCACAGGTTCATCCCTCAATCAGAGAGACTTTGGAACCATCACATTCACGATTACAACTAGCAATGGTGAGCAGCAATCTGCCCAGGTGAATGTTTTTTGGAGAAATAATCAAGGATGAAGGGCAATCACAGATGAATGGCTGAGGTAATGGCCTAGTAGGCCATTACCTCAGCCATTCATCTGTGATTGCCCGCCTCTCCATTTGCAATAAAAAGACAGGGCGTGCTATGATCAGGGGTCAGGAAGTCTGGTTAGAACTTATGAGGAGTTCATGATAGCAAGCAAACATAGCGATATTCAGTTTCATGTCAGAGCCGAGGATAAAGCAAAATTAGAGGGGCTGCCCTGGCAGGTGCAGCTGGGGGAGTGGCCGCAGCAAGGGGTCCATTTACTGACGATCAGGCGGGGGGAATCGCGCCACCCGGTTATTTTTGTAGAGAGCCAGGGCGCGCGCTACGCGATCAAAGAGACAACGCCCCGAATGGCTGAGCGTGAGATCCGCAATCTACGCGAGATTGACTTTCGTGGCATACCAACGCTCAGCCCGGTTGGCACTGTAACCGTACCAGAACCAGCCATTCCGTTTGAAGCACCCCAACTGGGAGGAATCAAGCAGTATATCAGTGGGGACCGTGGCTATACTATAACCAGGCTGGCGCCACGGGTAGTGCCGCATGCTCTGCTCTATCGTCTACCTCTCACAAAGCCCACCAAGCATCGTCTGCTGGCGGCAGTGGCGGTGCTGATGGTCGAACTCCATGAGCATGGCGTCTACTGGGGAGATCCCTCGCTGGCAAATGTGCTGATTCGTATCGATGGCCGACGCATCCTGGCTATTATGGCCGATGCCGAAACAGCGGAGCTATTCCCAGGACCTGTGAGCGATGGGCTGCGTGAGCAAGATCTGGCCTCATTTGGTGAATCGCTGGCCTGGCAATCCGAAGATTTGCGGATTGCGCGTGGTTTACCTGAGGATGAGCAGGTACTGGATGATAGCGATTATCGCTACTTTGCCCAGCGCTATCGCTGGCTGAGGAAAGAACATGGCTGGATAGTCGACTACCCAAATTTTAATACCTTGCATCAGGCTCAAGAGTTCTTGCGAACCCTGAATCGCTGGGGCTATGCCGTTCTTGAGAGGACGGAGACCGCCCTCCACCAGTTGACGGCCGTGCTCCCTGGATGGTATCAGCGCCACATTTATGAGTTGTTGCATATCCGCATACCGAGGGCCTATGCCCGCCGCTTTTACAATACGATCGTGGGCCATCAGATTATTATGAGCCGCCGCGATCTGCGCTATGTTAGCCTGGAAGAGGCGGCACATGATTGGTATGAAAAGTATCACCTGCCAGCAATCCTGCTGCTCAGACGGATTCTGACCAGTGGTCAAGATCCTATGCGAGCCTACTTTGCCGTGATGGAACATAAGTGGGATTTGAGTGTGAAAGCAGGGCAGGAGGTCCCGCTAGATGTGGCGATGCTGGACTGGGCAATGCAGCAGGCCGAAACGGGAAAATTGGGAACAGTCGATCCGGCGCTCCTGAGCAAGTGGTGGCGCGAATTAGAGCCGGCAGCAGAGGCATTAGAACCGCCACTGATTGCAGGCGAAGAATTAGATCCGCTGCTCTCCACGGGAGAAAAACCACTGGTTTATCTGCAGCACCCGGAGTTGGAGCAGAAATTACCAGAGATTTTGGACAAAGACCATCAAGGTGAATAGCAATGGGCGCGACGGTGGCCGCGCCCGGGCAGGGCGACCGCAAAGGGTCGCCCCTCGGACACGATAAATCGGTCCCTACACCTCTTCTTCGAGAGGCTCTTCGCTTGTTTCCTCTTCAGTAGCCTCAAGCTCGCCGCCTTTGAAGGAGACCATGTTGCCACGAATCTGCTCATCAATCGCGCCGGCCACATCTGTATTCTGACGCAGGAACTCTTTGGCATTCTCACGGCCCTGACCCAGGCGGATATCACCGACGGTAAACCAGGCGCCGCTCTTCTTGACCAGACCCATTTCCAGACCGAGGTCAATCAGACCACCTTCGCGAGAAATGCCCTCGCTGTACATAATGTCAAACTCGGCAGTCTTAAAGGGAGGCGCCACCTTATTCTTCACCACACGAACGCGCGTACGGTTACCCACAGCGTCCTGCCCCTGCTTAATCGTGTCGGTACGGCGAATATCCAAACGCACGGAGGCATAGAACTTGAGAGCCTTACCACCGGCCGTCGTCTCAGGATTACCAAACATCACACCGATCTTCTCACGCAACTGATTGGTGAAAATGACGGTAGTCTTGGAGGTACTAATGGCGCCGGTCAATTTACGCATGGCATGGCTCATCAGACGAGCCTGCAGGCCGACGTGCGAGTCGCCCATCTCACCCTCAATTTCCGCGCGAGGCGTGAGAGCCGCCACCGAGTCGACCACCACCACATCGATCGCATTGCTGCGCACCAACAGATCGAGGATCTCTAAGGCCTGCTCGCCTGTATCTGGCTGGGAAATGTAGAGATTGTTCGTATCGACGCCACATTTCGCGGCATAAGCAGGATCGAGCGCGTGCTCAGCGTCAATAAAGGCAGCGTAGCCGCCAGCGCGCTGGGCACTCGCGATAATGTGCTGACAGAGCGTTGTTTTACCGGAGGATTCAGGGCCGTAGATTTCGGTAATACGTCCTCGCGGTACGCCACCTACTCCTATGGCCAGATCCAGCGAGACTGACCCGGTGGAGATAGCCTCAATCTGAACTTTTGCCGCATCTCCCAGTTTCATGATCGAGCCCTTGCCGAAACGGCGCTCGATCCCTGTCAGGGCCAGATCTATCGCCTTCTCACGTTCGGTCATACCAGCAGTTGCGGTGGCGGTGGTACCGTTGCGATCGACTGTGGGTTTTTCTTTTTTACTTGGTGCCATTTCTCTTTACAGGGCCAGGACACGATTCCCGCAAGGGCTCGGTCCCTACGCAATCACCCTGCATCCTCCTTTTGCGATGCACTCAATCCCTTTGCAGGGGGTTGTTTTTTCAATAATATCGAGCGCATGACACAAGAAGATACGTCTTGTCTGGATTGGTTTCTGGTCATGTGCTCTCCCGTCGCATACTCTACATACATATTCTTTTGCCAGGGTCGCGAATCGGAAATGGGTGCTCTCTCCTCATCCATTTCATCAGAGTAGAACAAGGGTACCATACTGACATCCAGATGTCAAGCAGGTACATGCGACGTTTGTGGGAACAGCGAGCAATGAGTTACAATTCGCGCCGTCCCTCAAGAGCGCGCCGCAGAGTACCCTCGTCGGCATATTCAAGATCGCCGCTACTGGGAAGACCGCGCCCCAACGTCGTCAGGTGGATGCCGGGCAACGCGAGTTCCTCTTTAATGGCACGCTTGATAAACGCAGCAGTATAGTCACCCTCGAAACTGGGATTAGTGGCGAGAATGACCTCATGAATGGTACCGCCCTCTAAACGCCGCAACAGCTCATCGATGCGTAATTCCTTGCGCCCGATCCCATTCATAGGCGAGAGAGCGCCATGCAATACATGGTACAACCCCTTATAGACACCGATCTTCTCCAGGGCAAGCATATCGAGCGGCTCCTCCACCACACAGACCTTCTCCTGATCACGGGCAGGATTGCTACAAACGGGACAGGGGTCGGTTTCCGTGATATTGAAGCAGCGCGAGCAGAAGAT
>Ga0070730_10000958_pt1 | contig 29544 bp, 20 predicted proteins | sample Coa_R1_3_FD_66447 | JGI IMG/M metagenome (GOLD analysis project Ga0070730, IMG submission 66447) | Surface soil microbial communities from Centralia Pennsylvania, which are recovering from an underground coalmine fire - Coalmine... | ecosystem: Environmental > Terrestrial > Soil > Unclassified ... | reverse complement strand
TCGCTCCCACAGGATGGCCGCAAGCCTTTAATCCACCCGACGGATTAATCACGATTGATCCACCAAAAGTGGTTTTACCACTCACAGTTGCTGGCCCACCTTTGCCTTTTGCAAAAAATCCCAAATCTTCAATTGCTAAAATTTCGGCGATAGTAAAACAGTCGTGAACTTCGGCAGTTTGGATGTCACTAATTTTCAAACCACTTGAGCTAAGCGCTTCTTTTGCGGCACGCGTCGTTGCAGCAAGCGTCGTTAAACTTTTTCGACTTGCCAAATCCAAAGAATCTTGGCTGTGGCCGAATCCTAAAATTTTCGTTTTGCCCTTCACTTTTTTCGTTGTTAAAACCACTGCTGCCGCACCATCAGAAATTGGTGAACAGTCCAAAATCCGCAATGGATCGGCCACAACTTGACTCCCACTCACTTGTTCGATAGTAAATTTTTTGTGGAATTGCGCCTGTGGATTATTCAGCGCATGGGTGTGATTTTTCACTGCTACAGCTGACAACTGTTCACGCGTGGTTCCAAACTCACGCATATGCATTTGCGCCAACAATGCATATAAAGCGGGAAAAGTGCTGCCGTATTCATTTTCACTATCCGCCGCACCCGACAAAATTTGGGTCGTTTCTTCCGCTGACACATCAGTCATTTTTTCTACACCAACAACCAAAACCGTTTCGTACCGACCGGACAGCAACGCATATTCTGCCGCCAACATTGCCAAACCACCAGAGGCGCACGCCGCTTCAATGCGCATCGCCGGCGGAAAGTGTGGAAAGAATTGACTCACCAATGCATTGAGATGGTGCTGGTTTTCAAAATTTCCTGCGGCTTTGTTTGCCACAAAAATTGCCTCAATTTTTTTTGGATCAATCCCCGCATCGCGAACCGCTCCATCCACCGCTTGCCGCAACAAGTCGTTGAGACTCAAATCCCACAGTTCACCGAATTTTGTTGTCGCGCTGCCCAAAATTGAAATGGTCATACTTAATGGCTTCTTTCTGTATTATGTCGGTACGTTTCATACGAAACACCTTGCATTTGCGCAATAAAATCTTTAATAAAACTGCTCCACTGCGCACGTTTTTTCACTAAAAGCGGCGTCGTCTCCAACAAGAAACTATCTGATCCGGAACCAGAACCATATGAGGTCACTAAAATTTTCTGACCTGCTTGCGCGTGGTCCAAAACTGCGCTCAGCGCGAGCAGCGAGGCGGCGGCGTACGTATTCCCGATTTTTTTCACAACCAAACTCGGCGCCAATTGCTCCGGTGTAAAACCCAACTGCTGTGCAACTGCCTGCGGAAATTTTGCATTCGGCGTATGAAAAACACACCAATCAATATCTTTTGGTTTGAGTTTCGTTTCTTGTAAAAGTTGCTGCGTCGCGCGCGAAACGTGCGCAAAATATGCTGGTTCTCCACTAAATCGACCAGCGTGTTCTGGATAGTTCTGGCCAGGGCGTCGCCAAAAATCCGGCGTGTCAGTCGCCACCGAAGTGGTGGCTAAAACTTTGACCAAAATATTTTCGTTACCTAATAAAAATGCGGCTGAACCTGCGCCGGCAGTAAACTCCAAAATATCTCCGGGCCGTGATTGGGCGGTGTCCGCGCCAATTGCCAACGCCACTTTTGCCATCCCACTCAAAACATATGACAAACCAATTTGTAAAGATTGCGTGCCGGCTTTACACGCAAACTGTAAATCGGCCAACGCTAAACTGTCACTCAAACCCAGCGCCTCTTTTACGGTCGTGCCAGTTGGTTTCACGGCATATGGATGGCTTTCACTTCCCACAAATAACGCCCCAATTTCATTGATTGATCCGTCCCAACGCTCTACGGCCCGCGCTGCAGCTGCCGTCGCCAATGTGATGGTGTCTTCATCAATGTCAGGAACTGTTTTTTGCGAAACGCCTAGCGACTGCGGCGCTCCACTTTTTTCTTTTCCTTGGGCGCGTTCGATATCGGTCGCCAAAATAATGTGTGCTGGTAAATATGCGCCATATGAAACAATTCCAACGGGTTTTGTAATTTTCACTGCCCACTCCTTCCCAGTTTCGCATGAGCAGCTGCGAGTTGACCGACAGACAGAGCTGATAAGCCAGAAATTTCGCCGGCTAATGCTGCCACACCAATTGCTGCGGCGAGTTGTTTCGCATCCACACTTTTACCGCCACGGATAATTTCACGCGCTTGCGTCTGCGCCGGCAACCACGTACCGCCGCCAACAGTTCCAACAACTACATTTGGCAAGGTCACTGCAATGTATAAACCATCTGTTTCTTTTTCAACAGTCGTTGCGGCCTGACTCCCTTCAGTTACGTGCGCCATGTCCTGACCCATCGCTAAATACATTGCCGCTACTGCATTTCCAATCTGCATGTTTTGCGAAAACGAGCCCGCGATATTTGAACCAACTAAATTTTTTACAAGGTGCGTATCAAAAAAGCGCTCTGCATTCGTCTTTAAAACTTCTTTCAAAACCTCCGCTGGTAAAAATGCTTCCGCTTGGACCCAATACCCTCGCCCAAACAAACGATTAATAACTGAGTCTTTTTTATCTGTGCAAACATTGCTCGTAAGTGACAGCAACTCCACATGTGGATGCTGTTTTTGTAACTCCACCCACGCAGTTTGCACCGCAATCGAAACCATATTCATGCCCATCGCTTCTTCGGAGTCAAACACAAAACGCACGTACACGTTGCGCCCGCGCACCCACGAATGATGGGAAAGAAAATGAAGATGTTGACTGGTTTTTTCCGCCGCCGCGGCAAATTCAGAAATGTGCTCATCAATCCAGTTTGCAAACTGCAGCGCCGCAGTTCCATCTTCGCAACGAAAAACTGGCGCGCGCGACATCCCAATTTTTTTGACAAAAATTTTTGCATTACCCGCGGCATTGATTGCTTTGCAACCTCTTTGAATACTCGCAACTAACGCACCTTCCGTTGTAGCCAACGGTAGAAAGATTTCTTTCTCTTCCGAAAAAACATCGCTAGAAATAGCGACTGGTCCAGCAATTCCTACCGGCACTTCCACACTTCCCATAAAATTTTCACAGTTTTTTTTGCCAATTTTTTCCGCGTCCAAATGCACATCAAACAACTCGGCAAAATCGCAGCCAAACATTTTTTTGGCTAAAGCTTGCCGTTGCTGAAGTTTTTCTGCTTCGCTCAAAGTTCCGTCGGCAACATGAAAAGAGGCATAACCCGTCATGGAAGAATAGTCGGAAAAAGTTGCCAAATCACGCAGGATTTAGTCAATTCTTTGTGCGGTGATAAAAGGAAGGATTGGAGAAAGCATCATTACTGTCCAAGGCACTATTTTCATTTCAATGCCACCAAGTTCCAACTCAACCGGTGGCGTTTTTTTGCGCAGTTCTTCTAGTGTAAAATGCAAGCTTTCTTCCGCAGAAGGATAATTATTTTTCTCCTTCCACTTCGCAAATTTTTCTTTTAACTCCGTTACATCCACCCACACAAACGCAGAAACTTCTGCTGGATTTGGCCGCACTTCACCATCGTAAACACCACCAAACACAGCATCGATTTCATGTTCACCGTACGTTTCATTTGCGTATGCTTGATATTGAAATGCAAAGAGTTTCGATAACTCGTATCCACCACCAATTCCCAACTCCACCTCCAACCGCCTTTGCGCACACGCTTCATAACTCTCGCTCGGCCAAACATTGCCGCACACGGTATTTCCCCACCAACCCGCACCGACAATTTTCGTGGCACTCCGCTGCTGCAGCAAAACTTGATCTTGAGAATTTTTCAACCACACGGAAATGGCGCGATGCAGTTTCGCTGGATGACGATGCGCCACAAACTTATTCATTTCGCCAATGACTTCATCGTGTTCATTCACTAATACAACGGATTGCGACATTTAGGCTTTCTGAGATTTGAACGCACCCCAAAAACGGAAAAATAAATAGAGCAGTAAAATTTGCCAGTAAATACAAAAAAATGTGAGCCAATTAGAAAAAAACGGCAACGTTTTGCACATCAAAATCATTGCGGAGCTCGTTTGGCACGAAAAAACCAAACGCAAAACCGGGACGAGCAAAAACCGCCACAGCATCGTCACGATCGCTAAAACTCCACTTGGAAACAACGTCATCCACACGAAAAAATTTTCTTGAACGAGTGGTTGCATCGTTTGATACGGGTGCAGCAACAAACCCAAACCGATTTGGTTGATCGCATAAAATCCCGAAAGAAAAAGTTTCTTTACCATATTTTCCATGTGGCCAAAAAGGCCGTTACACCAGACAAAACAAGAATGATTTGCCACGGACAGTTGCCAATAAAAGTGCTGAGCGGATCTAGTTGTTTCGGCAAAACGCGCGAAGTTGACAAGTGTGACTGCAGTTTCGCTTGCTCTTGCAGCTGCTGTAAAAAAGTAGAAGAAGAAACTTTACTCATTGGCAATATATAAATGGCGAAACTCTAGCCTAGCTCGGAATAAAAGCGACTCAACCGCCTTTACCGTCTTTCCCAAATCGCGTGCGATTTGTTTTACTTTCTTGCGGTCAACATACTTCATCAGTAAAATTTCGCGGTTCTCGTTCGCCATTTGCTGCAACACTTGTCGCACTTTTTGGGAAATTTCATGCGAATCCGCCAAAGATTCAAGCACCAGCAATTCTGACAGTGGGAAAAAATGGATGAATTTTTTGGCATAGCGCTTGCGATAGTAATCAGCCACTTCGTGTTGGGAAATCCGGCACATCCACGTCCAAATACTCGATTCACCACGAAACAGCGGCAAGTGCTTTAAACAACTCAAAAAAGTGTCCTGCGCAAGTTCTTCTGCATCTTTTTCACTAGAAACGCGACGGAGAATAAGTTGGAGTAAGCGGCCGTGGTATAGCCGAAACCATTCTTTTACCGCTTTTGGCTTGCCAGCCTTTAGCTCAGTAAGAAGTTGAAGGTCGCCGTTTCGTTGACTTTGTTGGTCTTGCTGCATATCTCGACATCTTCTATTATAATAGATAAATGAGTTGCGACATAGGTAATCCGAGTGCAAATCAAGGCTCCAGTCAGGGTCTGAATTTGGCTGATTGTTTTGCGCTAAATGACAAGCAAACTGTAGCAAGTGTATATAGCCATCCCTCAGACTTAATAAACCTCTTGGTCAAGAACGTTTTCATTGTCGCCGGCATCATTCTTTTCGTCATGATTATTTACTCCGGCTACTTGTTTATTTCCGGCGGTACTAAAGGTGCAGACCAAGCAAAGACAGTTATAAGTACGGCAATTGCTGGTTTTTTAATTATGTTTTCTGCGTATTGGATTATCCAAATTATCAAACTCTTGACTGGCGCTAATATTGTTGGTTTCTAAGAAGTGCTAGAATAAAATTATGCTTCTAAGATCTCTGCTTGCAGTAGTCGACACCACCAACGTTTTTGGCACCGTAAGTCCTCCACCAGGAGTGGCAGACTTCAACGCGCAAGCGCCAAAACTCGCCAATGGTGAACAGGGTATTGGTCTGTTAATTTTCTTTTCGAACATTATTAAACTGGCTACGATCGTTGCCGGCTTATGGGTGCTCGTGAACTTCATTACTGCTGGATATATCTTTATCACTGCCTCAGGAGACAGCGCTTCCGCCAACAAAGTAAAAGACCAACTCACCTATAGCGTCATGGGACTTGTTGTTATTGTTTTGGCATATACTTTAATTGCTCTCATCAGTTACTTTTTGTTTGGTAAAGCAGATTACATTTTAAATCCTGTTATCAGTGGACCGGGATAATACAATATATGTTTAAGTCACTTTTAGCTTTAGATCAACCACTTGGTTCGATTCAACCACCGACAACGGCATACAGTGCCAACAGCGATAATCCGTCTATTCTTCTTGGTGCCGGCAAAAACATAGAAAGTTTCATCTCAAATGGTATAGGTGTTTTAACTATTTTGGGTGGTATTTTCTGCGTTTTTTACTTCGTGATGGCTGGCATTAACTGGATTACTGCCGGTGGCGAGCAAAGCAAAATTACCAAAGCCCGCGACCAAATGGTGCAGTCAATTTTTGGCATTGTAGTGATAGTTGCAAGTTATGCACTCATTGGTGTGATTGGGACTATTCTTGGATTAGATTTGTTGCATCCAGCACAACTGTTCTGTGTACTTAGCCCAACTGGGAAGTGTCAGTAAGATATATATGAAAAACCGTCACATCAAATTATTCGTTTGGAGTTCCATCATCTTCTTTATGATGATGGGAAGTTTGGCAACAAAAGTTTTCGCGGTAGTTCCTTGTGATCCTACCGATACAGTTTGTCTCAACCAAAGAGGAAGATTCAATCCCGGTCCCCAATCTGCTGGCAATACGGGCGGGATTACAAATCCGGTTATTTCCCCCATACTTGGTGGTAGTGCAACCGACGCAGCCAGTGGCGCTACTTTCACAACCTACTTCATCACCATTTGGCGCGCGCTCATTGTCATCGGCGCTTTAGCAACTTTATTTGCTTTAGTGAACGGCGCTTTGGAGTGGATTACCGCCGGTGGTCAAAAAGACAAGGTCAGTCATGGTCGCCAAAAAATGACCGAGGCGCTCGTGGGCATGGTAGTTTTAGCGGGAACTTTTGCGATTATCAATTTCGTGAGCAGCCTGTTTGGTCTCAATTTATTGCAGTTCACGCTTCCAACTCCAGACAACGCAAGTCAAACAACAATAACACCGCAAATTCCCTAGGAACATTATGTTAGAAATGCTTCTCCCATCGACAGTCATTGACTTCACAGCAGAAGCCGCAAAACAAAACCTAATTCCTTCAGTAGATACAACCAATTTATTTGGCAACTACATTAGTGTCATCGTGCGGGCAATTATGATAGTAAATATCTTAGCCGTTTTTCTCTTTCTCATTTGGGGCGCTACAGAATACATCTTAGCTAGTGGGGATAAAGGCAAGGTCGAGGAGGCTCGCGGGAAAATGACTGGAGCAATTATCGGCGCTGTTATTCTTGCTGCAACGATTGCCATTTTTACCTTGGTGCAAGGATTTTTGGGCGTGGATGCCTTGCGATTTCATTTTGGTGGTGGATCATCTGGCTCATCGGGACCTTCAGGATCCAGTGCTGGAAGTGCGGCTGGGGATTTGGTGGGACCACTGGGTATTGTCTGTTACTGCAAAGATACCAATGGCTCCAACGCACCATGTGCAGATCAATCACGATGTTGCGGTAGTGCTTTCCCCACCTGGACAAAGTATGTGCAGGATCATAACAACATGTGCAAGTAAGTTTGCAACTAAACTCCCGTCGCTTGACACGCCTTTCCCAGATACTATAATGAATTCTGTTTGAAAAATGACGCATACACCAAGAAATTTTAAAGGAGCAACATGTCAAAGTTTCCAGCAAAGTTAACAAAAAGTATTGCGCTCGCTGCATCAACTTTTCTTGCAAGCGCGCAGCTCGCCATCGTTTCAGCACAAGTGAATCCACCAGTCACTGACATTAGTCCAGGAACTGGATTTGCGACTGATATTGGTAGTCTTTTTAACTTTATTTTGCGCGTTGTCATCATTTTGGCAATTCTCATCGTTTTTGGCTTCTTAATTTTCGGTGGTATTGAGTACATCACTTCTGGTGGTGAAAAAAGCAAAACCGAATCTGCACGCAATAAAATCACTGCCGCAATCGTTGGTTTAGTTATTCTTGCAGCGTCGTATGCAGTCTTCTTGTTGCTCTGGAAATTCTTCGGCTTCACGGGTGGATTGAGTGGCGCAATCAACAATGTGGGCACTATTTCCAATCCAGGAACAGGACATTAATCTTTAGTCTTTGACAGGTCTCTGCAACTCCACCCCTCACTCCGTGAGGGGTTTTTGGTTAGCTGCTGCTATAATAAAAACCATGAATGGCAAAGTAAAAAAAACATTGAGTATTTGTTTTTCTTTATCGCTTATTCTCGCGGGTGGTTTGATTGTTTTTGTCCCACCAGCCCATGCCCAAACACAGAAATGGGTTGGTGTTTGTGTTGACTACGCACCAGACAGAGTGGCTGACGTAGCTACAATTCAAGGCATACAGTGTTTGCTTGGCAACGTCCTTTCTGTGGCCATCACAGGTCTTGGCATAATTGGTTTTGTGATGCTCATTGTTGGTTCTTTTCGTTATTTACTTTCTGGTGGTAACGCGAAAGGAACCGAAGGTGGTCGCAACACAATTACTTTTGCAATTATAGGTTTAGTGCTGGCGCTTTCTTCCTATATTATTCTCAAACTCATCTCTGACTTTACTGGTGTAACTGGTATTTTGAATTTCCACATTCCTAATTCGAATGAGGGCTTTGGTACACCTCCACAAATTTCCAATCCATTCTAAAGTCGGTTGTTCAGTTATACTTATTTCATGGAATTCTTCCATCGGCAGCGCCTGCTAGTGTTTTTGTTGCTCATACCCTTGCTTACAATTTTGGTGGGGAAAATCGTGTGGCCACAATCCCTGCGCGCGCAGAGCAATCCACAATCCGGCGGCTTAAATAATAACATCGGCACCAACATCGGTGAGGGTGATGTGGGTTGGCAACTGGGGATTCTGGATTTTATTCATAGCCAAGGAGTGGGTGATGGCTACCCAATTACTTTTCTCGTCTTTGCCAAAGACACTACGCAAGATCAATTAAATCAAGTAGAGGCAAAACTCCACCAGTATCATTTCTTCCCCATGATCGTCGTGTCCCAACCCTGCCTTGTAGATTCTACCGCTGCTGCAAACTTCGTGCAGATGGTCGAAAATACGTACCACAAGGATTACAAAGATGGAGAATTTCTCATTGAGTTTGGTAATGAAATTGATAATAAAACGGCGGGCAATTGTAAGGATTGGAGTGCTTATGTAGCAAATTGGAACGCGGTGAAAGGATTTCCTAATATCGCTCCATCCACGATTAACGCCTATAAACCCACATATGAAGACGCACCGGGAAACGAAGGATTTTGGACCACTCCCGGCATTGCTGATATTTATAGCCAAAGCGCACCCACTCGCACGGCAAATTCTTACGGTTGTTTGGACTCGACATCATATAACCAGTGTTCGCAAACAAATAATTTTGGAACCTATACTCGCTCATATTCAGCAGACAACCATGTATGGTCACCTCCTCAAACGCTTTTTCTCACTGAGTTTGGCTTAAATCCAGCGGTTGGAACTGGGGTAACTTTTGAACAAACACTCAAAACAGCTCCCGACAGCAACATTCCTGGAGTTATTCAATTTATTCAACAAAACGCACCGAAAGTATTTGGCAGTACTAATACAAAAAAAATTACCCCCCTAGTTCGCAACATCTGTTTTCCCGAAAACGGTGATGGCTTATGGGCACTCTATATTAATGGCAAAGTTTTTACGCGTTCTGGCATAGATATTAGTGATGGTATTTGCCAAAAACATCCACCCTACTTCGAGTACAACATCCATCGCGCAGATCCAGCCAAATTGTTAAACAATTTTGACCAATATTATTCAGTAGCATGTATGCCACAAGAAGATTTTCATATCGGATATGAAAATAATGACAAATGTAGTGACCCCAATTATTATTGCCCACCTGGCTGGGATACAAACTGGAATGTAAATGGCTCACTCGCAATCGATGTAAATGGCAAGATGTTTGGTTTATTCCGTGATGAAAAGAAAGTCACCGCGCGTATAGACAGCGGGAATTTTCCTGCACGGAACGAATCAATCGAGGGGTACTTAAGCGCAAAAAATGTGTTTCAATCAAGCTCTACAAAAACTGACTTTCTAGCTACAAATACTCAACCCTCGGTCAGTGACCTCACAGATACGAACGTCAACCAAGCTCCACTCTATAAACTCACCACCTTGGAGGAGCAATGTAACTTTGCGATGCAAAAACTTAAAGCAGTGCGGGAACTTTGCGATGCAAGCCAGCGCATCGAAGGTCAGGCAAATGATCCATGCGGGCTGGACCAAAAAATTCCCAACACGTCGTACTCACACATCGATTTATTAAATTCGATTGGCAGTAGAACTTGTCCGGACCTTATGGACCCCACCAAAACCGATACACAAACCCTTAAACTGCGCCAAGCAATTTTATCGGTGAATCCAGCAATGGAGACTGCTTATCGTCCCGCATTCATTGTGGCAGTTACTACTTTTGATGGCACAAATGCTTTGCAAAACCCTGGCCAAAACATCACGGTGAACATGGGCAAACCAGATGATGTAAATAATCAAACCGGCAAGTTTACGGTTGTTGATTACATGGAAGTGAAGGTGCCCGCATTTGCTTCTGACTTCGCAATCACCGATAGCACCCATCCAGAAAACACAAGCAGTGATCCAATGACATACCGCGACCCACTCACGCGCACCGCCGATGTTCTTCGAACAACCAGCCAGCGAGACGCAGCAGCTTCAGAAGAAAAAACAATTCGCAACTCAATCACCCAAAATAGCCAAAACCCGCCGCCCTCAGTCATTGGTGGGGGCAATGTTCCGGTATTCTGCTACAACAATGGTCAATTTGGAAAATGCGATCCGGCCAACGACGACAAACTTCCACCAACATTAGTTCAGTTCATTAACGCCTATGGCAGCTCCGTTACCGGCGCTACACCTGGCTATCCAGCCCTTCCCTGCGATGTTGATGAAAAAGATTTTTTTAACAAACATTTTTATAGCGACGCAACGAAACAGAAAATTGCCGAACAAGCGCGGACGATTGGAGCCGACTTACAAGCACAGGACTTTCCAGCAGCAACAGAAAATATTTTAAAAGTGAAGCGCAAAAAAAATCTCACGATTAATTTGGCGGTAAATATTAAAAAAATTCCTGACAACTCCACACCCGCCACCCACACGCGTCTTTATTTCGTCTCGCCCTATAACTACAACTTAAAGTATGCGCAACAAAGCTTTTTGAATTTTCTCACTCAAGACCAACAAAAATATTTAGAGAGTCTGGGAGTCGGTGCAATCGACAGCACCACACAACAGTTTGCTTTGGACCAACAGAAGTTTAGCCCATTGTCGAAAAACCCTATTGGTGATGCGCTTAATGGTTCGAGCCCAAATGGAGTTGCAACTCAAATTGCACCACCAACTATTCCCCCCGCCACCATTCCGTTAATTGGCAAACTCATGCCTAACACTGACGATTCTGGACAAAGTAAATCGCACTCTATTTTGCTGGAGTTAGCCGGACAAGTGGCTAGTTTGCCCACACGCTTAATGGCCCTACTCACAACACCAGTCCATAGTGCGTTGAATGACTACACGCTGGCCTGCGCACATGACCCAAATGATCCGACGAAACCAAATCCATACGCCACCGAGGATTGGTTGTTGGGGAGATGCAAAGCGAAACCCACTCAAGCATGCACACAACCCGCAAGCGCGCCTAACGTGAGTAACTTTGGACAGAATGGTTTTCTCACTACTGTTAACGTGACTGCAGGAAGTTTTATTACCTCCACTCCTAGCGAGTACGGTCAAAAAAGTTGTGACTGGGCAAATGGGAAAGGGTTGGCGGTGGCGATCAATGCAAACTTTGCCCACGATTCTCATAGCCCATATGGTCCGTTTGGTTTCGGTGGAAACATTTTTAATTTCTCCAATGGAGATATTACCAACACACCGTGGTATTCCGGCATAAACGCGGCGCGAAAAATGTCGTTGGTTGTTGATAAAAGTGGCGCGGCCCACGTGTACGACTGGAGTGATGCCAGCGGAAGCAAAGCCGATATCAATGGCGTACCGGATCCAAGCCAAACAGATTTTATAGTCACCGGAGTGTACTACGATGACTTCCAAGACGTCGGAACTCTCCATTATAGAGGTGTGGAAGACAGGACTGCAGTTGGGCTCAAAGGAAATCAACTTTACATACTCTCAATACCAACAACCCCTCCTGGAATGAGAGACGCCATGGCCACTTTAGGAATAGATGAGGGGCATTTTGTCATGCTCGATAGTGATAGTCCTAGTCAACTCTGTGTGGATGATGGTAGTGGAAAAATGGTACAAAAATTCCCAGATCCTACGAACCCCGATATCATTGCCGCAAATTATCCCGTTCCAGTTGCGGTAAGTATGGGTATCAAAGGCGGTGGTACGTGTAACGGGACAAGCACCGGAGCACCCACGACACCAACTCAACCCGGAGCGGGTGGTGCATGTATGGAGGTATTCCCTTCAGCCGACAAAGTTGCGCAATACGCTAGTGAGTTAAAACAAAATTTACCGAACCAAATTAGTCTTTGGAACGACTTTTATCCTGAAAAAACCTATGATCCTTTGCAAGGACCACAGCATCTCTTTATGAATTCTTGTGGAGGGCAATTATGCTACAACACAATTATCGATCGGTCCGTTGCCGCGGGCATTAATCCTTACGTGACAATTGCAATAGCTCTACATGAAGATGGTGGTTTGCGGAGTAATTTACCAGACGCAAGTAACTTGAAGCATTTTGGGTGTGATGTTTTTCAACCAACTCTCCCACAATACACGCCATACACGATTGAAAATAAGATGAACTGCATGCTCGATACTTTAGTTGCAAATAAATCAAAATCATCAGACGACATTATGTCAACCTATGGATATTCAAACGGTGCGCACAACGAAAGCATGTTGAATGTGATTGGCTTGCTCAGCAACGGTACCTATCAAGGAACTTGCCAATAGGGATGAGAAAATTTAAACTACAGCCGACTGCCTTCTGATTGGCGCGGCATGTTAGCGGGGTTTACGTTGCCGGATTTGGAAGACTTTGCTTTAGAAACATTTGGGGTAGAGGTTTGTTGCAGTTGTCGAATTGGCGAAGCTTGAGGTTGGGATGTTGTGGGTGTAATATTTTTGGTTCCAACTTTTGCGAGTGCCTGACTAAAACCGTTTGCAGAATTTACAGAAGATGGGACTCCAGCAGCAGCGCTGGCAATCGGTTTGTTCTGGCGCGCCATTCGGCGCGCCCCTGCCTTCAACAACTGCGCCGCAATCTCAAACGTCGTTGCGGTCGCGGACAACGACCGGAAGCTGTCTGTCGCCTCTTCAATTCCTGCGAGCAAATTCGTAGCAACTTCCGCAGAAATTTCCCCACCAATTTCCTGGATTAAGTACGCCATCGATTCGGAAAAAGATGGTGAACCACTGGTGTCTAACTTGATCGACCCAAACTCTGTTTCGTAACTTTGAATACTCACTGTCGTGGTGTTTGCAAATAAATCCTCATACCCAATATACAGTTGTTCAAGACTTTGATAATTTCTCACCCCCACCAAAAAAATCACGTCGGCTTCAGCGCCAGTGTATGAGAACTCCACCGTTTTCGAGTCCAACGGCCGCGCATTTTTTTTCGGTTGAATCACTAAATTAAACTTCTGTGCCTCTTCATCAATGTGGTAACTCACCTTATCAACCATGTCTTCTTGGTAATCAAAACTAATTTGTAAATTTTTATTGCCAAGTTCCTGGCTTGCGTGTTTCCACCCATGTAAGGTCTGCAACGATTCTGCTACTGGCAAAGGTGTGGCAAGCGATACATTTTTGCCCATCCCTTGCAACGCCAAAAACAACGACAAAGCACTTGCTGCATGGTCCGGTTTTGTGTTCGCGGGAAAAATCACCAAAATCGTCTGCGCGCTACTTACGCAATCTTTAACAGCTTGGATATTTTCGGAGGTGAGCATGACATTGCGGCAGGTTGAGTTGGAAATAATCGGCAGGGTCAAACTACTCACTAATATTACAACTCTATCAAAGTTGTGCAAGGAGAGAAAAACGCTTTGCATCCTGGAAAAAAAAACCAAAATAGATATACTGAATATATGCGTAGGATCCTGTCCACTGTTTTATTTTTATTTTTCGCCGTTGGTTTTTTGCAACCGGTTTGGGCTGTGCCATCGAGCATTAAAGCCGTGCAAGATTTCGAAAACGGAGTTATTCAGTCAGAGGTAAACAAGCAACCAAACCTCCAGGCATTTGCCGGAAAAGACAATTTGGGCGCCATCGGTTCAGGTCTTCTTTGCAATCTTGTTACTTGCGATGACATTCAACCATATGTGGCTGGCGGCGCAATTGAGTCGGCGGGAAGTGCCATAGCCTATCTTTATGCGGTGCCGCCAGCCTCTGCGCAAGTCTATGTTGCAGATCTAGCTAGAACTGCCGGATTTGGTTTAGCGGAACCAGCATATGCACAAGGAATTGGTTTCGCTTCTTTGAACCCAATTTTGGGTGCTTGGAAAATTTTCCGTAACGTTGCTTACGCGCTATACGTTATTATTTTCGTCGTCGTTGGTTTTATGATTATGTTTCGGCAAAAAATTGGTGGCCAAGCTGCCGTCACAGTCCAACAAGCCTTGCCCAGCATTATCATTTCTTTACTTGCAGTGACTTTTTCCTATGCAATTGCCGGACTGCTCATCGATGTGATGTATTTGCTCATGTATTTAATTGTCGGTCTTTTTGGAACTTCAGGCGATAAAATCAATGGCAACTTTTTGACATTGGCAGGATCACTTTTATTTGGTGGAGTTCAAATCGGAGCAGGTGGGGCTGGAAAAGTGATCAGCGACTTTGTGAATCAATTGGTGGGAAACGGTACAATCGCCCAAATAGCCACCGTCGTCAGTCAATTAACCCTTGCGATTGTCCTCGCCATTGCCATTTTAATTCGCATCGTTCAACTTTTCTTTGAGCTTTTAAAAACATATGTCGAACTTATTTTAGGTATTACACTCGCGCCACTTTTGTTGATGGCTGGCGCAATTCCTGGTAAGCCCACTTTCGGTATGTGGATCCGCGGACTTTTAGGCGGCCTCTCGGTTTTCCCCACAATTTTAGTTTTGTTGGTGATCTTTGACCAAATCACGAACAGTGCCACCGCAAATAACTCCACAATTTACGGTGGTTTTATGCCACCATTCATCATTACTTCTGGCGGATTTTCTGGACCATTGTTTCGCTTTCTTGTTGGCACCGGCATTATTATTTTGATGCCCGACTTCGTTGCGGAAGTAAAAAAAACAATCGGCGGCGGCGGCTTCCTGGATAAATTTGGCTCGAGTTATTTGAAGGGATTGGGCCAAGGTTGGAGTGGTGGAGAGATTATTCCAGGAATGGCGTGGTCGAATACAAATAAGATACCATTCTTTGGAAGTGGACGAGATGCGTTGCAGAAACAAGCAATTGCCGGTGGAACATTATTGGGGGCAGTCGGTGGAGCTGTTAGAAGCACTCCGGGAGCCCTGGGAGATGTGGTTGGTTTAACCGCTACTGGAGCAAACCCAGCCACTGGTCTTGCAAGGGGTGGTAGGGGCATGGGTCAGAGATTATCAGATCTCTTCCAAGACAAACAACTCTTTACCAAAAATCGTTCGGCAAGACAACCAGGATCTGGAAAACCACCAACATCTCAATACGGTAGTCCATAAAAAAATATAATTATCCCCCACCCCGAGGTTTGTTTTGGCGAAGACTCGAGTTGTTGTGTTTGATGAAAATGGCATATACTAAAGTGTCACATTTTAGTGAAATTTTGGCTTGCTTTTTTGAAAGGAAACTATGACAACAGCTCCCGCAGAAAAAAGAGTACCCGAGCCGGAACCAAAACATTATTCGACTTTGGAAGATTGCAAAACAGCTTTTAAAGTCATTGAAGATAGCAAGGATCCAAAAGACTTAGATGATTTGTATCAAATTGCTGATTCTTTGCAACAATTTGTACATACTGGAAGGGGACTTTTGCTCGACGCTCAAGTTCAAGAGAAAATTAACGAGCTTCAAGACCTAGAAGATAAAGGGGTTGGGGCCTCCGTTGCGGAAGCCACTGCTCCTGCCACCAATGAAGCACCGAAAGAACTAATAGCTGTAGCTGGTGGATTTGGAAAGATAGAACTACCAAAATTGCCAGAAAATTTGCCACCAGAAATACGCGATGCGATGCGAGCTTGGGCGGAACAAGTGCAGGGCGTTTTTCAAAACGCTGTTGAGAGTGTCGCTGCCCAAGTAGAAGTGAGAACGAAAGCACAAGTTGCTCAAATCGAAAGTCATGTTGAAAAAGAAGTTGATAATCTCGCCAAACTCATCAATGCTGCGAGGGCAGAGGCAGAGAAAACCATAGCGGATACGATGGCGATTGAGAGAGGGCAAGAGGTACCGGAACAAGATTACTATTCAAGCGTGCAGCGACAACAACAACCAAGCGAATGGCAAACTTTAGATGAATTGGTGGCTGATCCCTCACCAGAAGAACCCTCACCTCCTCCGAGATGGGTACCACCCTCATTTCTATCGCACTCTCAAGAACCCGCCACACCACTAACTACTTCACCTACGCCACTAGAGACACCTACACCACCAACATCGAGACCCTCGTGGTTGGACGAACCGCCGTTTAATGCGGGCGACACGCCAGGAGGCATGGGTTTCGACTGGACGCGTCGTACCAATACTCCAGCGAACAGTTCTGGAAGCAGCACAAGAGATGAGTTTGATTTGGGGGACTTTGGTGAAGAACCAACTTTTGGAGGAGATGTTCCGGAAGATGAAAACGATCAGTTTTATCCTCCTGTTTTTGAAGCACCCGACAAAAAAGAACCAAATATTTTAAATAGGATGGCTAAATTTGCAAGAAAGAGGTTGGATGCGAAAGCAACCACTGGAAGTGGGTGGGCCTTTCCAAAAAGTTGGGCTGAAAAACCACGTCGTAAGCCCAAGTCTCAGAGTGTATTTGGTAGACCCCCTTCTAACATGCCAAACCGCCCGAGTATAAATAGAACAGAGCTACCATCATCTGCCGGACGCAATCCCATCATTGGTCGACGAGGAGGAACTGATTCGGCACCAACACCAGCAGCGACAGCAACAAATTTGTCAACGGCGAGATTGGATCGAGCACCTCTACCCCCAGTTGCTCCGTTACCTCCTAGTGTGGAAGGGGTTGTTCCGCAAGAAAGTTTAGATAGAGTAAAAAGTCTTGCCTCAACCTCACTTAGACAAATCTCTGAAGAAGTTCAGGCTAAGCCCGATCAGGGTCTTTCAGAATATCAGCGGCAAGATGAGATGGATAGAGAAAATTATTTAGACAGAAACGATTTGCAAATGTTGTTTTTTCAGAGTTCACTTTCTCCAACTCCAACACAAAGGGTTTTGGCTGGAATTGAAAGGATTTTGCAAACCGCTGATGGAAAAGCATACCTAAAAACTCTCTACCTTGAGTCTTTGCATGGCGGCAATGATGCTTCAAAACAGCAGGCCCGAGCTTTAGTGAATAGGGTTCTCAACTTCTAGTAAAACACAAGGGATCTTATGGTAGAAAGACGAGGTGCTGGATCAGCTTCAAATCCAAGAGAGACAATAGAGCGTCGTCTTGGACGTGATGTTGGTGAGCTGGGACATTTTGAATCAGCAACACAGAGAGTGGAAAGTTTGGCCAATAACTTCGTGACCCGCACAGAAATTAATCGGGCACAGATGGATAGAATTGCTGAAGCCGTAAGGGCTGCATCACAACAAGCTCACGATAGAGTTTTGAGGAGAATGGTTGCAAATGGCGCAGACAGGAGCGAAGTTGAGCAAGCAATTTTGTACTTCAGAGATGAAATTAAAAGAGCTTTGGAGGGTGTTAATCGTAGTGACTTAACTTTTCGGGACCCACCCAGAGCGGATGCGCGTGCCTCATCAATTGCTTTACATCGATATCTCGAAGCACGCTTGCGTTTAGAAGCAACTATTGATGAGGAAATGGCTGGGAGGGGGAATGCTTTAGAAGCGCAACGCGAGTATATGGCACTTCTAAACAGCGATACTGTGCAACTTCTTAATGTTTTAAAAAGAGATGTGGAGGGTTTCGCCGCCGCACATCACGAATTAGAATCTGCCCCAGGAAAACCAACGTCTTCAGTGCCTCTCTCACCAGCTGCAATTGATGAATTAAGAAAAATACCAGATGTCGGCGATCTTGGTTGGTTAAGAGAAACCACACTAGATGATTTGCTGGACAGAGTAAGTTACTACGCTGGCGCAGGTGGTTTACCAAAAGAACTACCTGATGAAGTGCGTGAAACACTTCAGCGCCTAGCGAGTAAACTGCAAATATACGATTTGGGTGACGCACCGCTCCGTGATGAAATTCGTAGGCAAATCTTGCGCATTCTTGATGCTGACAAAAAGAACAGAGATCCCGTTTTTGAAGGTTGGAAAGAGTCGATGTATGCAATTCGAGTTGACGAAAACACACCTCTCGGAGTTTTTCTGGCTGACATCGAGCAGCGAATTCAGCGCGATCCACGCGATCCCAACAACGCTGCTCGAGCCACAACCACAATGGGGCGTGACGAATGGAATCAGCTCAGTTATGCCTACCGCCAAATTGACGCTCACAGAGACTCGCTCTCAGATATTACGTATGGTGATTCAGAATATGACGAACAACTGCGGCAGAAAAAAACAGACTTTATCGAAAACACAGAGTCGGAAATTAATTTTGCGCGCAGAGTGATTGACAATCAACTGCGACGCGGAGGAGCGACAGAGCCATTGCGTACAACAACTCCTGGCGCAGGAGAGAGACCAGACTCCGATGGCAGACAAGCTGATTGGCAAGAGTACTACGAAAAAGTGCGAGATATCAATGCGTTGGTGGCAGAAGCAGAATTGCTCGTGAATGTCCACACAAATTCCAATCAGCGTTCTACAGACATGAGAGGGACTTCCAGCAATATTTACGATCGATATAAAGGCTTGATGAATGCATTAGGAAACTTGGAGAAGTCGGCTCCAGCATGGTTTTCACCAGAAGAAATGGCGGAAATTAAGTATCGAGCTCAGTGGATGGAGTCACGTCGTGTGCTTGCTGACTTTGATTTGGTTTACAACCGCAGTCGTTCTCAATCGACTGATCCAAAAGGTTTGGCAACTGAAAGGGGTGCTGGTTTTACAGTTGAAAACTTTGACTTTTTTATTGAAGTAATGCGAAATGGTCTGCCACCCACTGGTAATGGAACTGAGATGAAGAACTATCTTCCTGGTGTAGAGTATGGAGTTGGATATCGCTTTGCCGATGTGGTTTTGTGGGGGCTACATCTTTTTGAGTTATTAAAACTTGAAGATGAGGGTCCGTTTACCTCAGCAAAATGGCGCGATGGTGATGATAGTTCAAAAAATGCAATGAAGAAAAAATTGAAAGAAGAAATGGACGCGAACTTTCCCGATATAGACGCCAAAGATAAAGGTGAAATTGAGTATCTTGTGTACGCCCTCTCTTGTCTTGGTCAAATGCAGTTGCACTTTTTTACCGATCAATACGCTTGGGGCGCCTCACCTGATGGAAACATAGCCGATTTAATTCAGGAAGTAAACGACTGCAATCCCATCGCCTACGATATGTATCGAGCCTATAAGGGTCGTGGCTACAACCCAACTGCAGAGGTCTATGAAGTGCCCGGATTACATGAAAAAGTAACAGTTACAGATATTACTAATCCTTTGAGAAAACTTTTTGCGAAGGCTTTGAGAAGACCATATACACCAAGAAAGCTTCCCATTAAGCCCGATGACAGTTGGGCGGTGGCAAGAAAGAAAAGAAAAGACACAAGCTTGGGCAAAGCGGAAAACATAGAAACATCCGACACATTAACCCGCAAATTGTTAAATACGATAGCCCCACTTCGTGAGCGGTTTCCGGTGGAAACCACTGCCATTCCTGATATAAATGGTCGCCAGAACGCTGCAAATCAGATGCTGGCAAATCCATACCCAACATGGTATGAGTTTTTTGTATTGCGTGCTGACGTTAGGCGGAAAGAGAATTTGTGGATACAGGACTGGGTTGAAGGTAAAGCACAATTTGTGAAGTTCCAAGAAGCTGTGTCTGCCAAAATCCTCGAGAAAAAAGATGGACAAAGTGACGCAGAATACAGAGATGCTTTAATCGATCAGCTTCACAACCTCATTAACAGCTCAATTTCAGGAATGAAACGCAATAAGTTGGTGAGTTGGAATTATGTTGGTATCAAGACATTAGGGTTTATTGACCGCATGTTTAGGGCTTACTGTCAGGCAGATAACAACTATTATGGGGTCATGCGGCTGCATAAGCGCATTATTGTTGAGTTGGATAAGGTCTCGAAAAGCTTGGAGTCTTTAAGAGAAATGGAGCTACCCGGACATTCGAAAGAAAAAATGGAAATTTTTTTGAAAAGGAAGTTGAGAAGACGCAGTTTGGGTGGGATAAACATTATGCGTCAAAGAGTAAGTATTAATAAAGCTTCGCATCCCGTTGGAAATCGTGGTCTTCTCAATATTATTCCCATTCCATTGCCTCGTTTGATTTACGAACTGGATAGAAATAAAACCGAAAATTTGAGTTTTCATAGGTCCGAAAAAATCTTAGGACAAACTTCGGACGAACAAAAAGCGGTTCCATCAGAAGAAAAGGCGGCGGCAAAATAGTATGAAAGTTGCCTATGCAACTGCAGCTTGAGTTCCGGAACTTGCCTGACCGTTTTGCACATTTTGCTCAGACGAACTTCCAAAATATTCCCTAAATTCACTTACGTTTTCTTTCATGAGCACAAACTCTTTATAAATATCATTGTGTAGTTCTTTATTTTGTCGGTCGGGGAAAAGCGCTTTTGCGATGTATTCCCTAGCGAGTAGCCAACGTTCTTTGTTCTTCGTCGATTCGGTGAGATCTTTTAAAAACTGCCGCATGATTTTACGTTGCGCTTCTTTGTCATTTCGATTAATCGCTGCAGCAAAAAGTAGGCGGCCTTGTTCAGGTTCAGGAAATCCATTTGCGCCACCAATCATGCCCTTTCCCTTTGATCCATTTTCATCAAAATACGCGCGCCGCATGCCTTCCATGAACTCAACAGATGACATCGCATTTTTCATTTTGAGTTTGAATTCTTCGACACTAATTGTGTTTTCTGGTTTTTGCTGCTCAAGGCCTGAGGTTCCCGCGCCCATCCGCTCAACTTGTGTTGGGTTGAGGATGAAGTTCAGAAACTCATCCAAACTCATCTCTTTCATGCTAGATATGATGTATTCCTTCGTCCAGTTTGCCACTCCACCAGCAACCGATTTGAGGATTGAGACCACCAACTTATCTTTAACTTTTTCCATTTCCTCGCTATCACTTTTGATTCCTGTTGCCTCTTCAATCGCCTCATCAAGTGGCATCTCCTTTAGTTTGGCCATTTTTTCTGCGAACTGTTCCAAAAATCGTTTTTCTATCTCTGGATGAATCTCGTCCAAGTTCTGAGCAATGTAACTCTCCTCAAGCGTTTCTCGCTGTTGTTCATCGAGATTTTTTAAATCCTTTCCAGAGATGCCACTCACCGCTTCTTTTCGATATTCCTCCATTACCTCATCAGAAATTTTCTTTTGAAGGTTCACTTTCATTGCCTGAGCAAGGAGTCCGTTCTTACCAGTCCACCTTTCTCCGAGGTCTGGTTCTGGAACACCCTCGCCCATCATTTTTTCTTCAGGCAAGTTTTGAAGGCTATCACTCTGTGGTTTTTCTGCTTCAGCCAACTGAAAATCAGCAAAATTTTCTAGAAGAGTTTCAAGCGATTTGTCTTTTAAATACTCGGTGCGCTTTTTTTCATCAACATTTCCATTTGCGTCCAGAACTTTTTCCAAAACTTTCGACTCTTTACCGCGAATGAGTTGGTTGACAATGTCTTCTTTACGGCGATTGATTTCATCAAGTTCGGCGTTGGTTTTGGATGCGGGGCTGTTGTTCTCAGTTCCTTCAGTTTTTTTGGGTTGATTGCCTTGCTCTTCTTCAGCTTTTTGAATGGCCTCGGATTGCCCGGTAACCTCATCAACGCCATTGATGTTTTTCCCAACATCTTTCGCATCTATCATATTCCCCACTATACACATCGTTGCCAAACACGAAAAGAGCCGTTACAATCCCAACACATCGGAATGACGTGAGATTCGTCAGCAGTGCCGCTACGGTAAACTTTCGCAACAGCGAGAAGAAACAGCCCGACCCGATCAATTCTTGGAACCCCGAGCAGGGACAGGGAAAAGGGTTGTCTCTTTTTTTCATTCTCCCCTTTTTCGCGTCTTTACATAATCGCTCTGGTGTTTCCTGAATAGAAAGAAACACATGTTTGCCGAGCAGCAACAAGTCGCTCCCTCAGAGCATTTGTTCCAGTTGAGTCCAAATTACAAACGGCCACAACCACCGCTGTGGGAAAAAGCGGTGTTGTTTACTGAGAAATTAAAAAATCTTTCAGTCAAGCAGTTTGACCTTGCCTATTCATTTTCCAGTGCCAAAGAATTGGTGAAAAAATATGGTGAAGAGCGGGGTTTGTTTTTGGCAGCCCTTGGCGCCATGATGAATGTCCTCACCATCCGTCAAGAAATGTTGGGGTCGATGGACACGCAAGAAATCGTAACGCAAATTTTGCGCGGTGAAGATGACTCTCTTTTTATTCGAAGCACACACTACACGGAAGCAAAAAACCTGGACGACGAAGTGCTTTTTGACCAAGTTCCAAAACCATATCGCGATCGCTTCAAACTCGAAGTGACGCAGTTAAAAAATCTTTTTCGCACACTCGCCAACCAAGCACAAGAAATTGACCTTTCACTCCCACAAGAACAACTTGAAGAAAAACTCAGAACCGCTGGTTTTCGTGAACAAGAAATTCCAATCACTCCCGAAATGCTTGCCACAGTTCCCAGTCTAATTGAAAACATTCATACTATTGACGATTTTTATACCACCACCCAACAGGGCAAAAAAATAAAAGCTTGGATGGGACCCAGCCAGTCCATTACTGTTTCTTCACCATCGTGGGTGCATCGCCGTGGTGAGACGAGTTTGGTTTGGGGAGGCGAATTATGTGTGATTTCAGGCACTGCCGAAATGTTTGTACGGCAACAAGGAAAATTTAGCAAAGCGCAAGAAAAACAACTTCTGCAATTTTTAGGGTACCAACAAGAGCGACCGCACACTTTTTCTTCCGAAGAAGAGCTGATGTTGTTTGTCAACTTAGTCCATCAAGAAAACTATACCCAACCCCACCAGTTATTGGAGTTCATTATTCAACAGGCTGGAAGCCTAGAAACCGTTCCAAAAATCGACCCCAACATCGAGCCTGGTGAAATCGACATTAGAGATTATTTCCCACACATCCACGACTTGTTTCGTTTTGAGTGGGAACAAATGCAAGGACACCAAAGGTTGTGGAAAAAAACAAGCAGTCATCTCGGTATTATTTCCAATCTCGTCAAACACAAAATTGCTCGTAACGAGCCGGTGGCGTTGGAACAAATTGCTGAAGAATACAAATCACTCCATCTCAAGGCTGATGCTGAATTTAAAAGGAGAATGGAAAAATTTGCTGTGGATGTAGATCCGGGGTTTGCTATCAAAATTGACTTTAGTTTGCTTGATTGTGTGGTGGGCACACCATCCTCATTTATAGCCAAATCGGGGAATATTTTTTCCAGCATCGAATTTTCATACGGCTTCGGAACTATGGAAATGGTGAAACGCTATCACGAAAACGGACTACAAACTCGCGAAGAAGTTGTGGAGTTTTGCGAAAAAGTGGGACTCAGTCCAGACCTTTATTCCACATATGGCAAGTGTGTGATGTGTTATGAAAAAATCCACAAACAAACATTTATTTGGTCAACAGAAGATGGTGGGTGTGATGTATGTCCGGTCTGTCAATTCATGGACTCAAACGGCATTACAGAAGACAGCTTTAAAAACAATGAAGAAGAACAGTCTTCGATTGATGAAATTGGTGAGTTAATAAATGAAATGCCACTTTCTTCGGAACAAAAAGTCCGCGCCAGGTTTCTTTTAAACACCCTACTCAAACCATCAATTGGTTTTGATGAATTTATGGTAAACGACACCCCCCTGAGTTCTGAGGCGCAAAGAAAGTTGCCTGATAAAATATTGACGCAAATCCAACAAAGCACAAATCCCATTGCGGCTTTGGAAGCAGTTGTAGGAAAGATTGTAATGAGTGATGAAGATGATGCACTCAACGAAAACAACACAGAAGAGCTTGTTGTAGAAGAAGTTGCTTCAGCACCGCTTCCCGCCGAACCCATCCTCAGCGTATAATTTTTATTCATGGTAGATATCTCCAAAGCTATGTTGGGTAATGAAGCCACATCGCTCAATGATGTATGTGGCGTTTACCAAGACATCGCACCTGACGATCTCAAAAAATTGCTCGCAACGATTGCGCAAGGATTGCGTTATGAAGGTGTGGTAAACATCGATGCCAAAATTGATCCAGAATATTTGAAGCGTGACTTCATTCCAGGCAAAGGGGATTTTTTTCATATTGATCCAACGACGGAATATTTTCCGCGCCGCACTCTTGGAAACCAGTGGTATTTGTCTCGTCGAAATGTAGCCGAACTTTTAGAAAGCATCGCTGTTCTTTTGTATACCAGAGCGAATGAACGACGCTGGATGGATGAAATTGAAAAGGTGAATGATGACCGTTTGTTCTTGGATAGGTTACGACATCAAGGCGAATCATCCATTTATAAAACATTAAAAGACGATTCTTTTCAACTCCTTACTATCATTACCAAGTTATACGACTTACAAAAACAAAAACCAGCCGAAGTCATTTCCATCTCTCAACAACTTCCTGCTTGGCTCTCAACCGAACACACTCCCGCTCAACAAACCTCACCAAACCAAGCGTTACACAACTGGACTGTTATTCAAGAAGCAATTGAGGCGTATGAAAAAGCCATTAAAAATTATGTGGATCTTAGTGATGAAGCTAAAGCTGTTTTCAAAGGAATTAAACTGCGCGCGAGTGACAATCCATTTTCCGCAGCACCACTGCGTGAATTTTTTAACACATGGTTAGGGTTGTTATACCAAAACAATGGTGAAACAAAGATTGAATTAAAGCCATCTCCAGAATACTTTTCGCCGAACTCCACACTCGACAAACCGGATGTTCCTAGCCAAAAAGACCAGCCCTCCACAACGTTTTTTAAAGAAGTGTTTAATGCTGTTGAAGATTTTCTCAGCGCAAAGGTTGAAAAGAAAAAAGAAGTTGTTACTGCCGAAATGCCTTCAGGAGAGGGTGGTGACACAGTAATTACCGAAGAAATAAAAACACAAGAAGATCTCGATTCAATATTTAAAAAATTTGAAGAATCTGGAGTGAACTACCGCATTGTCTCGGATCAACTCACCCAAACACTGCTTTTACATTTTTTTAATGCGCACGAATTTCAAGCAAATAGCCTCGACGAACTAAAACTCAATCTCAGCTCAACTCAAGAACGCATACAGTTTGAGAAGCTCCAAGCAGAGTTTTCTATACAATTGAGAAACTACCTCAGCTCTCTAACTCCTGAAGAAATTGGAAGTTTTCAAAGTGGTGGAAAAGTGGACCGTCTTCGTGAGTTTTACGGACAACTTGTAAAAAGCCGTTTTTTTCAACTCATTCAAGTGTATGTAGAAACACAAGCCGATAAGGCTGTGGCGGGAATCACCGACCCAAATGAAAAAGATAAAAAGAAAAGTGAGTTCTTTAAAAAACACCTGGATGTTGATTTTGACTCAAAAATCACTCAGCTTTCCAACTCAACACAGGCCGGCGAGGCGTTTTCGCAAGCCCTTTCTTTAAGCGATCTCGCTGCTTTAAACTCCGCCACTCGCGCAGATTTTCAAACACTACTCATCAATTTACAGTTTCCGAGTTCTGAACACGCGAAGTTGTTCTCAGCGATTGAAGCTTTTGTTGCTGAGAAGCACAGTCCGGAACGTATTCGCGACCTCGAACTTTTTCAAACAGACCAGTTCAGAGGAATTTTCGGTTTTGATTTTCCGCAAAATTGGCTCAACTCAGGTGTTGAACAACGGGCAATTTTTTTCAATCGTTTTAAAGCTCTCTGTGCAAAATACGCAGAAATTTACAAACAAAAGCTTTCCGAACATTACGGAATTGATTTGCCCGACCTAGATGATGACAACAATCTTCAAGACCTTGCCCCAGCACAACTGGCTGAGTTAGAAGCGACGCGCGGCAGAGTTCTTCTGCTGAAAGGCGGTGCCCAGTCCATCATTATTGGCAGAGCAATTACTTATGACCAAGTTGAGCAGTTTGAGGCTGGCAATCTTTACGGTCAAGAAATTGCTGACGAATATGCGGCGAACGAGGCAGAAAGAATTAATAAAGAAAAAACGTTTTTTCTCACTCTTTCTCCGCAGGATAAACTTGATTTTCTACGCCAAATGGGGCTTTTGCCAACCGGTCCCCTTAGAAGTGAGCCCTCAGCGGAAGAAATTGAGAAACAAATTAATACCCTAGCTGAGGAGTGGGCAAAAGGTCTGTCAGCGTATGACTATTTGAGTGGCGAATATAGCATCCAGGAAGCTGGTAATAATGTTGGGGATCAAAACCAAGCACGAGCACTTCCCTACAGCCGAGACGAGTCAGAAATTATCTCACCCTTAGACCAGAGACTGTCAAAACGCCGCAGCCTTTCTGCAACAAAAATAGCATTGGGAATTGCAAAAAAAGCGTTGGAGACTGGCACTGAATTTGTTGGTCGCGCCATCACCTCCAGCATCCCTGGCGCAAATCTTTTGCCGAAAGAGGTGCAGCGAGGTATTGGAGCAACAGCTCTAACAACCCTGGCTTTGGCTATTGCAGCCATGCTCTCTAGCGCCTTAGCAGTGATGGGAGCAGTGCTGGGTTCCATACTCGGCGCTCTTCTTGGCACCGCGCTTTTGGGTCCTTTGTTAGGACCCGCCGGCACCATCATTGGTGCTGCAATGGGTGGAGCTGGAGGAGCATTTGGTGGTTGGGTTCTTGATAAGTCTGGCATTTTGAGTTCGATCGGGCACACGGCTGGTGGTTTATTTGCAAGTGGCAGCGGCACTGCGGGGTTGGGAGCTTCAACCGCCGCCCCGTCCGCTTCAGCTTTGGGCCTACCATCAACGGCAATTTCGCTTGGCTTGGGAACAGTGACCACAATTGCAGTTCTCCACTCAACCATTGCCGCAGCCTTTCTTCCCCCAGCCGTCGGCTCCGCCGGAGCTTCACAATACGTAGACATTCAAAAAACCGCCGATCCCGGCGACAATTTTGGTACGCCGCAAGATATTAAGTACACCGTCACAATTCAACCGAAAACCGGATACACAATTGACGTCACTAATATCACCGACACGTTTAGTTTTGCTGGCAATTCCAGCAAGCGCCAAGATCAAAAAACAGATCCAGCTCTTCCAACTTCTCCAATAAACTTAGACGCCTTGAAAAAGAAAAACAACGGCAGCACGCAGATCGCCTCACCAACAAAAATTTCTTTCGATCCATACACAGCTCATTACGACAACACATTCCACGACGCGAGTATCGCAAACACCGTGTCTCTCAAGTTCACCATAATCAATCAACAGGGATTGGAACCAACCGCCCAATTTACTAAAAGTGTCTGTTTTGGCGACTGTCCAAAAACAGCAGGGGCTGGGTGCTGGCCGGCAACAGGCAAAATTGTTTGGGGACCGTTTGAAGTTGCTCAAGACAGCACGCATAATTACTATTCTGCAGTCCACAAAGAATGGATTTTTCTTGATGCTGTCGACATTTTTAATAATTTAGACACACCCATTTACGCACCCTTTGATGGCATGGCTGGTTTCTACAGTGAGAATGAGGGTGACGGCGCCGGCGGCCTATATGGCAACCACGTAGAGCTGCAAACTGGAAAAGCGCTGCTTTTTTTCGCCCACATGCAAGAGTTTGCAAACAATTACCAACCTGGAGAAACACACCAGGTTCACGTTGGTGATGTGTTGGGATACATGGGTGGTTCGGGAGTCAATATAGATAGTTGGCCCGTCCACCTTCATTACGAGTATCGTCCAGCTCAAACCGGCAACAGTGCGAGTGATGTTCCTACTCAAAGCAATCTCCAAACAATTGTGCCCGAACCCATTCAATACAGAAACCAATGGCAAGTAACGGGAACCCAGCAGGTTGTTTCAGCATGCGTCACCAGCTCCAAATGAGGGTGGCACCGTGCTAAAGTAAAAGCAAACATATGTCGTGGATAAAAAAACACTGGCTGCTCACACTCTTTGGTTTTTTGATGCTGCTTTTTGTCATTAGCGCAGTTTTGCGTCTCATTACTCCTCGCGGGAGCACGCAAACCACCTCAATTCAACAACCTCCGATGAGGGGACTAGTTCATTCAGATTTTACCGGAGTGAGCATAACATTTTCTTTCACCCCACCAGCCCTTCCCGCCAATCTACCCACCTATTCAGTCCAAACACTACAAGTCGATCCCGCGCAACTCGCAGCACAACTACACCTACAACCAGGATCCCGACCAAACACGTGGGTCAACTCACAAACCAATGAGTATTTACTTCAAGATCCCTACTCGAAACGAATTTCTTATTCCAATCCAAACCAAATGAACTCACCCACTATTGTTGGAAAAATTGTAAACAAGGACCAATCTATTACCGCCGCCACCGCTTTTGTGCAAAACCAACTTCATCTTTCTGGTCTGACACCAGACACAAACAACATAAGTTATTATCTCAGCGGCACTGAGGACACTGACGAAGCTTCTCCAGACAAGGCTAATATTTTAGCAATTCCTTTTGTATATCAAGCCAATAAACTTCCGGTTTACTCAGACATTGATTTAAACGCACCGGCAGTCATAACGGTAAATAGTCTAAATATGCCCAGTGGCTTTAGTTTGTCCGCACATCTCTATTCTTCTCCCACGCAAATAGCGTTGGTCGCGACACTACCAATTGAAAAAATTAAAGATCGTATTCTCGCAAACAACGTCAGCGTTATCAAAATAACGAGTGACGCGAGTGATGGATTTACTATTCAAAACCTCAAAGCTATCAATGTTTCTTCCCTCGTTTTAGAATACAGATTGAACAGCAACACAAATCAGGTTTTGCCATACTACCATCTCGTCGCACAAGTTATTAACAAGCAAGACCATCCAAGTCAGATAGAGTTTATTACCCCGGCAGTCATCACCACCAACCCAACTTCTAGTTCCCCATAAAATTTCATTCGAAAAACTGCTAACATAGTACTGTCATGAAAGAACACGCCCTGCCCCAAGACGTTACCGGTTATAAGTTCCACATCATTGGCAACATGACGTTGAAACAGTTTGGTGAAGTTGCTGCGGGTGTCATCGTAGGTTATTTAATTTACACAACCAACCTCGCAAACTTTTTAAAGTGGCCAATGATTTTGGTGGCGGCAGGTAGTGGTGCCTTTGCCGCTTTTGTGCCATTTGAAGAAAGGCCGTTTGACCATTGGATTGTGGCGTTTTTTCAAGCGCTGTATCGCCCGACGCAATTTTATTGGAGGCGCAATCAAAAAATTCCAGAGCCATTTTTGTACAAACCAAACACCGCGGTGAGTTTGGTCCAGGAAGTTGATTTGAGTCCAGCGCGCAAGCAGCGTGTGAAAGAATACTTGCGCTCAATCAACACTGAAGTAAAAGATGATGAGGAT
>Ga0070730_10000957_pt1 | contig 29561 bp, 20 predicted proteins | sample Coa_R1_3_FD_66447 | JGI IMG/M metagenome (GOLD analysis project Ga0070730, IMG submission 66447) | Surface soil microbial communities from Centralia Pennsylvania, which are recovering from an underground coalmine fire - Coalmine... | ecosystem: Environmental > Terrestrial > Soil > Unclassified ... | reverse complement strand
CGAATAGGACCTTTAACAACAACTTTGGGCCTGGGAATTGGTGGGGCTTTAACATTAATTAGGGTCATATTCTTTAAGACTACTCCTCCGGGAGCCTGCTGCAACACGAATCCACATCCCATGTCTCCGCACCGCTCAGGCCGTATCTATCTCCTATAGCCAGCCCCGACAAGAACGGGGCCGATGAGCTCTTGTGTCCCGCCGAAATTGAAACAGAACCTATCGCGTGGCCAAATCGGCCAGCGTGCCGATGGGCGGGAGTTCAATCATCAACAAGGCAGCAAAAGAATAAGAAAGAAAGTAAGTGCAGGCCAAGCGCCGGTTCAGGTGCTTGGCCTGTCCGCTTTTGGTGAGGGTTCGTCGAATCCTACGTGTTCGTGCGCGCCACGACCAGCAAAGTCTCACTCAATCTTGCTGCCGTCGACCTAGGTGCGAGGAGAGCCATTCCGCACAGTATTGCAAAAGGAAATGAGCGAGTCTTGATATATGAAATTAATCCGTCAACCCAGATGGCTGATATCTCCTCTTGTCATGACAAGGTGTGCTCAAGAAGAGGCCTCACAGGGTGAGTTCTGTCCGCTGCCGAACGATCCGAACCCGCAATTGCTGCCCATAAGTTTGTGCGTTTTGGGTTCTGGCGAGCCACACCAGTTACTATCGTAACGTCGGATTATTGTGGTCCCATTCTGGAACGACTTCCCAATTTGGTTACCAGCGTAATCTTGGTGCCCTGACTCAACCGTGCAAAGATGGAGACATGAAGTGCGCTTCCTCCGAAGTTGATCAATGACAAAAGCTTGCGCCAACGCGGCCCTCTATTTTGACAATCGGCGGTCTCCCCGTTGCCACGCTGGGCAACTTGTTACGATTGAATTTCGAAATCACAGGGTGACCGGAACGTGTGTGGACTACAACGAGAATGGATTCGGTGCAATCGTGACCGAAGAACTACCCGTCGGAGAAATCATGTCTATGCAGTTTTCGAGGTTGAACCAGGAGGCGACGCGCTTGCAAGTGAAGGCAATATATCAAAAAGGGCCGAGATATGGGTTTGAATTCATTGTCCCTGCAGGCAAACGGCGAGCGATTGCAGATTTCTTCCAACAAAGCGCGGAAGAGTAGGAATCAACGCCCCAAGCAAGTGAGAGCGGCACGAGAGAGTAACAAGAGAATAAAGAAAGGCGTGATATGGAGATTCAGAATGACGAAGTGAAACCAGCACCAGGCAGGCTTGTTCGCTTCCGCCCCGATTGGCGCCTGCAGGTCTTGGCTTCACTCGTCATCATCGCTGGACTCGTCGGTATCGGGATTGCTTTGCGGCTGCAGGACCCTTCTCGAGCATCTAAGCCATTTCGCATTGGATTCCAGCAATCTCCGCCCTTCCAGTTTGTGGCCAACGGAACGCCGACAGGACCTGCTATTGAGATTGTCGCCGAAGCGGCGCGTCGCAGACACATTCCGATCGAGTGGGTTCTTTCTTCGGACGGTCCGGAGCCGAACCTGCGGAGTGGAAAAGTAGACTTGTGGCCGCTGCTGGGCGACCTTCCGGAACGGAGAAAGTTTCTCTACATCTCCGATCCCTGGATCAGAATCAGCTTTTGGCTGGTCTCTTTGAAATCCAGTGGGATTTCTACTCCTAAGGACATGGTGGGACACAGCCTGTCGTATACCGGTGTGAGCATTGCCAGCCGCCTGGCAGAAAGAAATTTTCCTGGCGCTCACCTCATGCCGCAATCCAGTAATGTGATCGCTTTGGAAGGGGTATGTTCAGGCAAAGTTGATGCAGGCATGATCGCGGGGAGTAAGGCCGATGCAGCAGGACTTCAAGATCTTCCGGCATGCCGGAACGCGCAACTGAATTTTTATCCACTACCGTATACCATGAACTACGGAATTGGCGCCTCGTTTACGAGACCGGACGCCAGCCGTGCCGCCAATGCCATTCGCGAAGAAATTGGAGACATGTCCCGCGACGGCACCGTATCGGCGATCTATTTTCAATGGTTTAAGGATCCGGGTAACGATACCACTACGATCTACTATTTGACCGAAGCTCAGCAACGAAACCTTTATCTGATCGCTGGTGTCTGCGCGCTCACGGTCTTGCTCGGGCTGTTTGCCTGGCAGACCTCTCGTGTTCGCGTGGCGAGAAAAGCTGCCGAGCGCTTAAACACCGAACTCAAAGAGGTATCGTTGACTGATCCGCTGACCGGACTGCATAATCGGCGTTTTTTTCAGGTCGTGATTGAGACGGAGATAAGCAAAGCATTACGCCAATACTCCGAGCACCCAAGCGGCAACTCCGGGACGATACCCTTCGCCAATCGCGATATTGTTTTTTATCTTGTAGATATTGATCACTTCAAGAGTGTGAATGACGTCTATGGGCATCACATGGGAGATGCCATGCTGGTTGAGGCCGCCCGGCGCATTGGCTCGGCCATGCGGAAGTCCGATACCCTCGTCCGTTGGGGTGGGGAGGAGTTTCTCGTGATTTCCTGTCCAACCGAACGCGAGGAAGCGGAGATTCTGGCCCGGCGCATCATGGAGGAATTTTCCAGTCAGCCTTTCAATTTAGGAGATTCGATCCAGATTCAGAAAACCTGCTCGATTGGTTGGGCCCCTTTTCCCTGGTTTGTGAAAGATCCAGCGGCCCTTGATCATGAAGAGGTGTTGAAGCTTGCCGATCGCGCCCTCTACATGGCTAAGGAATCTGGACGAAACTGCGCCGTTGGCTCTGTCCCGGCAAGCGCCACTCCTTTGTACTGTCAAATCGAGCAAGAAGAATTGCCTCATCCGACCGGAAAAGGTGAGCACATTCCTGCGAGAGTTTCTCGCACGGCAGGCCCAGCGCTTGAAGGTCGCCAGCAAGAAGCCAGCTTCGGGGAGCACTTACCATCGGCGGATGCTACGGCAAATATAGAAGCTGAAGAAAAAAGCACCAACTCCGGCACCCTACTTCAACGCTCCGAGTCTGCAATGCGTGCGGGCAAACGCGACGGCGGGAATCGAGGAATGTATTATGCATCGCTGCAGGGAGTTCCGGCACGAGAATGGATGAGCCTGGAGAACCAGCTTCGTGGCGCTATCGATCGGAAAGAAATCAGCTTACAGTATCAACCGGAGTTCGATCTCTCAAAAAATCAGTTGTCGAGATTCGAAGCTCTCGCCCGTTGGAATCATCCCACGCTGGGAACGATCTCTCCTGCCAAATTCATTCCTATTGCAGAGGAGAGTGGAATTATTGTCATTCTCGGCGCCTACATCATGGAGCAGGCATGCAGGGAAGCAGTGAGATGGCAGAAACTCGCCTCCCGGCCGGTTCAAGTTGCTGTGAATGTTTCAAGCTTTCAGTTCGTCCGCGATACCTTCGTAGAAGAAGTTCTTGAAGTTTTGAAGCGCACTGGCCTGAAACCGGAGCTTCTCCAAATCGAAGTTACTGAGTCGGCGATGATATGTGGTCTCAACCGCTCAGCGGAAACCATTCAGCGTCTTCACACCTACGGAATCAGCCTTGCTATCGACGATTTCGGTACGGGATATTCGTGTTTGAGTTATCTTCCGCATCTAGGGTTCGATGCCTTGAAAATCGACCGATCTTTTGTCAAAGAAATGAACATTGCTCCTGCAATGCAAATGCTGGTCCATTCGCTCATTTCGATGGCCCACAACTTTAATATGCGCGTCATTGCAGAAGGAATTGAGAACCTGGAACAGATGCACAAAATGAGGGAACTCGGCGCTGATGAGTGCCAAGGATACCTGCTAGGCCGCCCCATCTCTGATCCTGAATCGCAGCTTCGCCTGCTGATCAACAATGACGGGCAAATAGTGGGCGAGCACGCTACAACCAACGGGACTGCTTCCTCTTTGCCGCTCTGCATCGCCTGACTGTGCATCTCAAAATGCCTGTGTGATCCGTTAGGTTCGTTGCGAACGGCGTTCTCGTCCTCTGAGCTGTCGAGCATGCCGGACACACAGAAAAAATGGCGCGGCTAAGGTAACTTCCCGTTTAAGACTGTAAGAGCCGGAACATCTCCATAAAGTATCAGATTTTGCATTCAGCTCAGCGCTCCAGTCACAAAGCAGCCCTCATCCACAAAGGATTGCCGGCTTTAGAACCTTATATTGACCGAACTTCATCCCGACTCCTGCCTGATACTTGTCTTCTCGCACTTCGACTTAAAAGGTGCGGCCTTATCGTGGCCTGGGTGTGTGATTGATCAGGCTGGGAACAGATGAGCTTGTCTGAAAAGTGCTGTCACCAAAATACTTCGCGACAATGCTGTGCATGCTCAAACCGAGTTGGAAGGGGCCGAATGTAACTTGCCCCATTGGGCCGGGATTGGGGCTGGCGCCGAGTTGAACACCGTTATCGAGGAGTGCCACTGTGCCCGTCGGAGTTCCCATTCCCGAGTTAGGTACGACGGTTGCCGTTACCGTGATAGTTTGCTCCAAGTGCACGGTCGAGGGTTCTTGTCCCGGAGTTCGATTCGACACCGTGATGTCAGTAATGGTTGTCGTGGTTGGGCTAGTTCCGGTTCCAGTTACAGATTGATTCAATGCGGCCGATCTGCTGCCGCTGAAAGTCGCGTCTCCGCCATAAACGGCCGTAATGCTGTGATTACCAATCGCCAAAGATGTCGTATTGAATGTGGCTGTGCCGTTGCTCAAGGTTCCTGAACCCAAGAGAGTGTTCCCATCGTTAAACTGAACTATTCCGGTAGGGGTTCCTGATGCGGGAGGCAGCGCCGAAACTGTCGCTGTAAAAATGACCGCCTGGCCGAAAGATGATGGATTGTTGTTCGAAGTGAGGGTTGTGACGCTGCCGGCAAGGTTCGTGGTTGCACTGGCCTGGTTGGATGCCGCCGAGGTGCCGCCCACATTGGCCGCTTCTACGAGGTAGTAGTATGTTGTTGCTGCCGCTAAGCCATTATCTGAGTACGTCGTGCCACTCACTCCACTCGCGATCTGGTTCCCGACCGAGGGTGTGAAACCTGCCGTCATGCTGCGGAAGATGTTGTAGGTTACAGCACAAGCCGACGTGCTCGCGCCCCAGCTCAGGTTGATTTGGCTGCTGGAAATTGCCGTCGCACTCAGCGCAGTCGGCGCAGTTGGGATATCGCAGATAACCTCGATGCCCCTGAGGCTGGGATTGGTATGCGGCGCTCCGTTTGTCCCTGCAGTAAGAGCGATCGTGATAGTGCCATTGTTATCGGCGGTCACAGTAAACACCTTTTCCGTAGCTTTGAACTCGGCTCCGGCATCGGCAAAGATGTCGTAGTTCTGCAAAACCTGAGTTCCATTGATTGCAACATTGAAAGCCCGCTGGCCCGTCCCATTGAAGGCGGTTTCGGCAAAGTGCAGACGCACGTTGTAGCTACCGCTGGGCGTCAGATTCGGGATGGTATAGGTGGTGGGGGCCCAGCGTTCGGTGCGATAGACTCCCTGTGGCGCGGGATTGGCCACACCCGATACGTCAATCACGTCGGGATAGGCGTTCGTAGCTCCGAGATTGTAACCGGTATCCTGCACGAAGTTTGCGGTTCCAACCAGGCTGCCTGCACTGATGGCAATAGGCTGCACGTTCGTCCCAGTCGCGGGCAATGTAACCTTGGCCTCATTGGAGAGAACGGATTCGCCCGATTCCTGGCCGGTGGCGGTCACCTCGTAGTAGTAAGTGGCGCCCGGGGTCAGCATCACGTCGGTGAAGCTGGTCCCTGTAACCCCGGTGGAGATCATGTTGGTCATGTTTGTGTTGGTGATCGAATGCTCCGTGCCGGATGTGGTGCTGCGAAAGATGTTATAGGTAATGTTAGGATCGCTGCCGGCGGTTGCGCTCGGGCTCCAGCTCAACTGCACCTGGCTATTGGAAATTGGCGTCGCGGTCAGAGACGTAGGCCCCGCCGGCGGCGTGGCTTGGTACACACGAACGTAGTCAATGTTCATGTACTGCGGCAACACCGTACCCGCACCCGGAGGCCCGGGAAATCCACCGCCTACGGCAACATCAAAAATAATAAAGAAAGGGTGCCCGTAGAAATCCCACTGGCCTAGCGTTGATGTATTGTTGCCAGGATTGGTCCCGACGCCCATGATTTCGCCGGGAGTGTAGCTGGCGTAGATGTTGGCCGGATCGTCCACATAGAACTGAACCAGGTAGGGCGACCAGATCACGCCATAGGTGTGATAACCCTGGGTAAAGGGAGTAGTAGAGTCGAAGTGTCCTCCCAAGCCCGTATTCGCATACCCAACGCCATGTATGGTTCCCAGTACTCGGAGCGGCTTGGAGCCATTGTTCTCCATGATGTCAATCTCGCCGCATCCAGGCCAGGGTACGCCGCTGGCAATATTGCTTCCCAGCATCCAGAAAGCGGGCCAGATGCCCTGACTGGTGGGAATCTGAATGCTGGCTTCCATCCTGCCGTAAGAGAAGTCCATGCCGAAGGTGTTGTTGACCTGGGTCTTGATGCGGGCCGAGTAGTAAGTCGTTTGGCCCGCGTTCGTGACCGCGTAAGTCTTGATTACCAGATGGCCGTTGCCGTCCAGGTAGGAAGTTGAGCCATCAGAGATCATGTGCTCAATCTCGCCGGTGCCGAAGATGCCTTGTCCGGTTTCAAAGGTCCACCACTGGTTGTTGCTGCTGGTGGGCGTAAAAGGCCCCGCTGGTCCGTTGAAATCGTCACTCCATACCAGATTCCAGCTTTGGGCGGCGCCAGAGTGCGCCAGAAACAATGCTGCCATGAACATCAAGAGCCATAGCCTGATTGCTCTCACGGACAAATCCTCCAGGGAATTAACGAGGGGAGATCGGGGGCAAAACCAGTTAATCGCTGGGCAGCATATTCCATTGTTATTTGAAAGTTAGTCAAGTTTCATCCAGTTAATTTAACAGTAAAAACGGCAGATTTAACGGGTCTAAACTTGACTGCCAGGGGGTTGAGACCTATGATTCTGACGCTTTAAGTCCGAATATTCTAAGGAGTCCCAGATATGACTTGGCAAAAACCGGAATTCGAAGAAATCCTTCTGAATTGCGAGATCAACTCATACGCACCTGCCGAGCTGTAAATCCAAAAAACAACCCGTTGCGAGGCAGTAATCTTTGCAGTGGTGCTGCATTGTAACGGGTTGCTTGCCCCGCGGTAGACCCACATTTTGCTTGAGAAAGTAATACCACTACGGATTTTCCTGATGTTGGTCGTACCAATTCCCCGAAACGTCCGAAAAATACATAGGATTGAGCGGTTCTTATATATACGCGCTTGAACGATATGTATCAAAATACGACCCCTTAGCTGCAAGGGGAAAACATCAACGTGTCTATAAATTCTGTTCGCTGCAATGTCGTCATATTCGCGCGGTCCGCAATGTTTGCGCTGGCCTTGCTCATCGCCGTCTTGCCCGTTCGGGGCCAGAACAACCCGGCGGAAGCCGCGGTTTCCGCGTCTCTCGATTCGCCAGCGGATTATCAAGTCTTCCAGCGCCAGACCCGGGAAAAAGGCAAAATCCTGATCAGCGGCCACGTGCCTGCGGGATGTCCGCGGGTCGAGGCGCGATTGACCGGCACCTCGATTTTGGGAAAGTTGCCCGGCCAATGGAAGCGGTTGCCGCTGGAGTGCACATCACATGCCTTTCGCACCGAGTGGAGCGTGCCTGCTGGAGGATTCTACGAATTCGAGCTTCGGGCGCTGAAATCCGGCAAGCCAGTCTTTCAAACCACGGTGCCACACGTAGGAGTGGGAGAAGTTTTTGTGATTGCGGGACAATCCAACTCCACCAACTACGGTGAAGTACGCCAGCAGACCAAATCGGGAATGGTGGTTTCTTTCAGCGGAGACGCCTGGAGCATCGCCAACGATCCCCAGCCCGGAGTGCAGGACCACAGTACAAAGGGCAGTTTTATTCCTGCCTTCGGCGATGCGCTTTATGAGCGATATCACGTCCCCATCGCGGTGGCCTCCGTAGGCCACGGCAGCACCAGCGTGCGGCACTGGCTGCTCAAAGGAGAACGAATTGAAGTGCCGCCGACATACCCGAAATTTGTGGTGTCGAACGCCCCCAACACCTTGGAATGCAGCGGCGAACTCTTTGACGGCATGATGAAACGAATCAACCAATTGGGCCGTGGCGGCTTTCGCGCTTTGCTCTGGCACCAGGGAGAGTCGGACGCTAATCAAAAGCCCGAACACCAGATCACCGGCGATGATTACCGGCGGATGCTGGAACACGTTATCCGCGCGGCGCGGCGCGAGGCTGGTTGGGATTTTCCCTGGTTTGTCGCTCAGGTCAGCTATTCGCCCAAGAGTTCTTCGTCTCCGCCAATTCGCGAGGCGCAGCAAAGCCTTTGGAAGGCGGGCATCGCTCTCGAAGGGCCGGATACGGACACGTTGACCGGAGAGTATCGCCAGAACAATGGCACCGGAGTGCATTTCAGCGCGACCGGCCTTCAGGCTCATGGCAAATTATGGGCAGAGAAGGTGGAAGCTTACCTGGATACGGTGCTGAAATAACATGCGACGCGGCTTTTTCTTAAGAAATCTTAAAAAAGTATGCGGCGCAAAACCGTGTGAAGTTTGCATGATCAGAAAGTGCTGTTCCAATATGCCTGCTGGCCGATGTAGCGGTCGTCGGGCAGGTTCTTCAGGATGGCGCGGCGTACTTCCACCGCGTTCATGGCGCCCTGGGTCTTAAAAAGAACCTCGCCATTCATGCCGAGCAGGACGGTATAGGGCACGCCTCCGCTCCAATCGGTGCCGAACGCAGATACCGCGTCAGCCGAATCGGCGCCGCTAAACAGGAGATTGCGGTTGATGGCGTGATGTTCTTCCAGGAATGACTGCACGAACTTTTTCTCATCGGGACTATTGATGCTTACGGTGACGATCTCCAAGGCCCGCCTCTTGTATTGACGAACCATCTTCTGCAGCTCGGGAAATTCCGTGGCACAAGGTTCGCACCACGTCGCCCAGAAGTTCACCAACAACAGCTTGCCCGTGCCGGTGTTTGCCCGCAATGCCTTGATCTGGCCGACCGAAGCCATCTCGACGTTTACCGGCTCCCGCTCAGAATTATCTACCTCAGCCTGCGCTCCCGCCTCTTTGTACGCCCATTTGGTCGAGCAGCCCACGGCCGGAGCGCTCTTCACGGCAACTGGCTGCCCCGCAAGCAGCGCCTCGATGGCATCGCGCGCCTCATGCTTGGTCGCCAGCTCTTCACGTGGACTATTGTCAATGCGGCCTTCATACTGCAATTTTCGTTGCTCGTCGAAAATAAACGCATGCGGCGTGGCGGTAGGGCCGTACTTGAGCGCAACCGACTGTGTAGCGCCATCGGATAAATAGGGATAATTAAAGTGCCGGTATTCGGCGCGCAGCTTCATCTCTTCCAGCGTATCCCCGAGATCGGTATGGCCCATTTCGCTCAGGTGCACGGCCTTGGGATCGTTTGGATTGATGGCCACAAGGGCCACGCCGCGGTTGCGATAATCCGTTGCGAGCTGCTTGATGCGCTTCTCGTACATTTGGGCAACCGGGCAGTGATCACACGTAAACACAATCACCAGCACTTTGCTGGACTTGTAGTCACTCAGCTTGTGCATCTTGCCGTCGGTGCCGGGCAGGTTGAAATCTGGCGCGGGCGAGCCGATCTGGAGAATCGGAGGAACGTCTCCGGTCTCGTGTACAGGCTTGTCTTGTGCTTGCCCCGCCATGCTCAGAAGAATGGCAAAGCCAACAACAATGCCAAGCCACTTCACTTCAGGGGCTAAAGCCCAAAACATTCGAAACGCCTTACGGCACGAGTAAACTCGTGCCCTGATACTTGTCTTCTCGTACTCGAGTTTTTCCGTAATTTGAGCTTTTCGGTACTTTGAGCATTTCTGCAGCCTCTGAAGCTCTGCCCCTTCAAAACCACTTATGCGATAGCTTCTACTAATCTTCATAGGTCGAGTACACCGGCTTTCTGCATTTCTTCTTTCATTCCCGCCCAGCTTTGCCGGGTGGATTCTTCCGCCGTGCCCGCCCCGCGCCAGTGGGTCTCAAGGCTGACGGCGTGCTTGTAACCATCATTTTTCAAGGCTCGGAACTGCCCAACCCAGTCAATGGCGCCGCGCCCCATCGCCGCCCAATCGTAATCGCCCCGAGCCGGGTTTTTCACGGCATCTTTGCAGTGACAATGACGGATTCGATTTTTGGGAAGCGAGCGATAGCCATCGGGATAAGCATTCTCTCCACGCGCAACCGCATTGCCCGGGTCCCAGTTGAGCATCAGATGAGGCGACTGGATTTCGTTGAGAAGCTTGGCCGCCTCCGCTCCGGTGGCAGTGTTGCACGCAAACTCATTTTCCAGATTGAGAGTAATACCCTTTTTGCCGGCTTTGGTGGCGGCATCCAAAAGCTTCTGGTTCATGGCTGCACGATACGGCGACGGATCGTCAAGTCTCCAAAAATCGAAGCAGCGGATGCACTCGGTGTGAAAAGCCCTGGCCAACTCAATGCAGCGCTCCAGGACTTCATCCTGTTGATCAAAGGTGTAATCGGCGCCGAACTGGTCATGTTGCAGACCGAACTGCGATTTTGGCGCTCCCGGCCAATCCACTTTGAACAGCGGGCTGGCAATGTCGGTGACTCGCAACTTGTTTCGTTCCAGGATGCGCCGCGCCTCGGCAATCTCTTTTGCATCGAGCTTGAGAATGTTTTTGTTCCACATGCCGCGCAGTTCGATCCAGCTCATGCCAAATTCGTGGGCCACGATTTCGCAGGCACGGCCAAAATCCTGCGTGATCTCATCGTTGATGACCGCAATTTTGAAGGGCGATTTCATAGTGCCAAGCCGAGCCTTTCTTCGAGATATTTCTTGCTGATCATGGCCGACTCTTTCGGCGTTCTGGATTTATCAGGCTCGTGATCCAGCTCCACGACGGCCCAGCCCCGGAACTTGACTTTGTGGAGAGCGGCAAAAACCGAGGGCAGGTCCACCTTGCCGCGGCCCAGCTCAAGAAAGTTTTCGGCATTCTTTGGATTTTCCGGATTCGGTCCCGGCTCTCCCAGGTCTTTGATATGAAGAAAGAGCAGATGCTCATGATATTTTTCAATGGCTTTTGCCGGATCGCCGCCACCCGCCTGGTAATGCGCTATATCCAGTTCTAATTTCGCATAACGCGGATCAACAGCATTGAGCAGCCGCTCGAGACCCTCGGGGCGCTCACTCAGTGAATTCAAATGATTGTGATATCCCACTGTGATGCCCAGATCGGCGGTTCTTTTGCCAATTTCGGTAAGCAACCGGCCTAACTGCTTGTAATCGGCGGCCGTAATGGCCTGGCTTTTCGGCTCCTGGTCAATAAGCTGAAGATAGAGTCCTCCGACATCGTGCAGGAACTTTGCATTGGCGGTGTGCAGAGCAATATCGCTTGCCTGCGCGGCCGGTTCTACGTGGACATCACCACTGGAAAGAGCCACCATCGTGAGCTGGTGCTGTTGCAAAAGATCGCGCAATTCCGCAGGCTGGAAGTCTCTTACCGCGTTGGCGCGTAACTGGATTCCGCGATACCCAAGCGCAGAGATATCCTCTATGGCCCGCTTTTCATGGTCGCCCCAGGTGATGGCCGCATATCCAATACGAATTTCTGGCGGCGCGCCTGTGATGGGCTTATCGAAGTACGCGAGATCCATTGGCGGATAAAGCAGCGGCTCGAAAAGCGCATGGGCCGGTACGGATGACATGGCGGAGACGCCCGCAACCGCTCCCACGGTATATAGAAATTCGCGACGCGAGACTTTCATGGAACCTTCTCCTTCTGTTTAACTCCTCACCATCCTGTTTCTACGTGCCAAGTAATGGGGATGGGGGGTATCTACTTAAGTAGTCGATGCAAGGGTTAACCAGTTCAATAACATGCGGCACCCATCGAAAGTAGCCTCTTTGATACATATACGCGTGGTCTCCTTAACTCTCCGGCTAAAAAATGGCCTAAGGCTGATTGTTGTACCTTCAGGGCTAAAGAGTCTGTGGAGAACTTGAAGGGCGTCGTCCCTACAGGACTAACGTCATTTTGTGCACACCCAGCGCTGAAGCGCTGGGCTATAATACGTCACCCCTTCGGGGTTGTTCATCTATCAGGTCTCACAAATTCAGTTCTAATACAGGCCTAACGTCCAAAATATTCTAGCGATTTACGGCACAGCTAAAAGCTGTGCCCTTCCGAAAGATTTCACGTTTAAATCATAGGCCATAATTCTTGAAATCCAGCGGTTTGATACCGCTTCACTCCGATAACGCTTTTTCTTATTGCGGTGGCGGGGCTGTGGACGGAGGCACCGGCTTTCCATTAGCGGTATTCGGTTCCATCAGCTCGATGCGTGTGCCATCGGGATCAAAGAGGTTTGCCTGCCGCTTTCCGTTGACCCCGGTCCTGATCTCAATGGGCTGGGCGTAGTTCTTGCGCGCTGGACGGCCCTCGAGCGTGGCCACAGCTTTTTCGATATCGGGCGTGACCAGGCAAACATGGTTCTTGACGCCTGTCTCTCTCTCGTCGGGCGGCTTGGAGTAGAGCATGAGTTCCAGGTAATCGCTGCCGTCAGGAACGCGCATATTGACCCAGCTCAGAACTTTGCCGGACGAGCTGCCGCGCCAGAACTCCTGGAAACCAAGAATGTCGCCATAAAATTTCTGGGAGGCGTCGAGATGCCGGACCAGCACACCAACGTGCGGTATGTGGGTTGAAATGCGCGTATCGGGCATGTGCTTTCCCTTTTCGCGCCGTGTCCAGCTATCAGGCTCGTATTGCACAATCTCTACGGTGTGGCCATCGGGGTCGGTGATATTAAAGTTGGAATTGCCGATCTTGCCTTTGCCGACTTTTTCCGGCACCTTTACGCCCTTGGCAGCGAGATAAACTCGCATGCCTTCGGCGTCATCGGTGAAGAAAGAGATATGGTTCAGGTGGACCCCTTCCTCTTTCGGGTTTTCGGCAAACAGCTCCAGGTACTGGTCCTCGTTGATCTTGATAAACGCTATGCGGTCGGCGCCGTCGTCACGCTTGAGGGTGTAGGGCTCATCGAATCCCAGAAAGTCTTTATAGAACGCGCGCGTCTTCTGCAAATCGCTGACATAGACCGCCATGTGAGAAATGCCGAGAATGTGCGGGCGCTTAACTTCATCTGCCGCTCTCAGGGTCGTAACCAGACCCGATAAAAGAAGAAAAACTGTAGTTCCACATATGAATCGATTCACGAATTCAAATCCCTCTCATTTTGATTTAGGCCAGCTTCGCAATTGATATGAACAAGAAGCAAAACCCCCAGGGGCTAAAGAGTCTGTGTGAAAACTCAATTTTTGGAGCATAAAGGATTGAACAACCCCGAAGGGGTGGCGCATTATAGCCCAGCGCTTCAGCGCTGGGTAAGCGCAAAAATAAGTTTAGTCCCCTAGGGACGACGCTCTTCAAAGTGCTCACACAAACTCTAAAGCCTAACATGCTTTGAACGACTTACGGCACAGCTAAAGCTGTGCCCCCTCCGAAAGATCATGCAGTCTCCGCAATGGCCTGGCGCAGTTCTGCCAGAAACTTCGGCACGGTTGTAAAAGGGTCGTAGTCCTTCCCTTTCACGGAAAGCGTTTCAATGGGAAGATAGCCGCGGTAGCCCGATGAACGGACGATGCGGATGAATCTTTTCAAGTCCAGGGGCACATCGCTGTCGGCGCCGAAGGCGCTCTGTTTGACCTGCCAGTTCACGGCATAGGGCGCCACGCGGGCCATGTCTTCATAAGGATCTTTCGATTTGAAGTAACCGGTATCCACAATAGCGCCGCACCATTCCGAATCCACCAGATTAATCAACTTCAAAAGATGGTCTCCGGTCTTGAGAAAGTCACCGTGATTTTGTACCCCGATGATTACGCCGTATTTCTTGCCTTGTGCCGCACACTCTCGCAGGTCTGCCGCAATCCACTCGGCTACCTGGTCCCAAGTGTACCCTTTTGCCACCTGTTCCCAACTCAGGCCTTTCATCTGGGTATCTGCAAACACTCGCAACACGGGCGCACCCATGCGGGAGGCGACTTCGACCCACTGCTTGATGTGCTCTACGTCCGCAACCCGTTTGGCTTTATCGGGCTGGGTAAAGTTGTTGCGGACGCCCGAGCCGCTGATGCCAATGCCAAACTCGAAGGCCTTGCGCTTGAGGTCGTTCACGTAGGCATCGTTCGGTACATCGGGATATCCCGGGAAAAAATATCCGGTGGCATCGAATCCGTCGAAATTATACTTGGCGCAAAATTCAACGAGTTCGAACAAATCGATCCCAGCACCGTGGCGCTTGACCTTGTCATTGAGCAGTTTGCTGAAGGAATAGGCATTGAGCGAAACCTTGAGCATGGGGCCGCCTGCCCGCTTGATGGGCTGCGTCTCGGCGAAAGCGGAAACGCCACCGAGCGCGGCACCTGCTGCCGCCGCAAGCGGAAGCAGGCTTGCACTTTTGAGAAAGTTTCTGCGATTGTAATTATTCTTCATGGTTTGATTATTTTTGCGCGATCGCGGTCGAGAGTTGCTGAATATCTGCGTCTATCTTCTTTTGCTGCTCCGGTGTCAGTGGCGGAGCAGTGTCGCGGCGGGCCGCTTGCTTGACCTGCAGCATCATTGCCTTTTGCTCCTCCGACGACAAGGCTGTGTAATTGGATACCGCCTGGCTCAGCGACTCTTCTGCATCAAACGGGTCGGCGCTGGCCTCAACTTTCTTCCCGCCCTTCTTGGAGCCGCCCTTCTTTTCGCCGCTGAGCGCATCGCTGCTGCCCCTGGAGACAGCTTCTATTTCCGCATCCATTTTCTTCTGCTGATCGGGTGTCAGCAACGGCCGAATCTGGCGGCGAGCGGCAACTTTGATCTTCAACATCATGGCCTGCTTCTCTTCCGGCGAAAAGGCAGCGAATCGCAGCAGGGGCTTGCTCACCGACTCTTCACTGTGGAGGAGCGGCTCGATCTTGACTTCCTGCTCGCACGTCAGTCCAAATGCCGCCGCCATCCTCTCCAGCAACGCATGCTTCCCGGCGGGCAGGCCCTCGCACGCAGCGGGAGCGGGCTGCGGGGAATCCGAGGATGCAGCCGGCGCAGGCTGCGGGGCAGAAGGTGCAGCCGGCGCCGTTTGGGGTGCAGCATGGACAACAGCAAGAGGGTTACCCAGCAAGATCGCGAACGCGCCCAATGCCAGCATCAATACGGACACACCGGTTGTTGCAGTGTTTTCATAAACTTTGCGCCGAAAAATATTCATGGTTCTCCTTAACATGTTTGCTCTTTAAAATCGGAAAATCAGGGCCAATTGCATGACGCGCGCAGCGTTGGCCTTGGTGATAGTGCCGCCGGCAGCGGTATCAACCGAGGTATTGGGAAGCTGGAAGTTTGTATGATTCGTTACGTTGAACGCTTCCCAGCGGAACTGCAACCTGTTGTATTCGCTGATGGTGAAAGTCTTGGACAACGCCAGATTGATGGCAAGAGAGCCAGGACCATCGAGAATGTTTCGTCCGGAGTCGCCGTACCGAAAAGCAGTGAGTGGAACGACCGGGAAGTCAGCGAGGTTGAACCACATCAGGTGAGATGGGTTGGACACTGTGCCAGGGCCGATACGGTCGGGCCTCGTGGGCTGACCCGCGTCTACTTTGCCGCTTTGCACGGGCGTGAACGGCTGGCCACTGTACGCTGTCCCAGTGCCGGCAAGTTGCCAGCCACGCACGAAAATGTTCCTGGTAAACGGAAGCTGGTAGATCACGCTTGTGCTGAAGACGTGGCGGATGTCAAAGTCCGATCGTCCGTATTCGCTGTGCAGATTCTGTGAGTCCTGGGCAAAGGCCTTGAAGCCGCCGTCCCCGGCATAGTTCAGGCCCGAGTTTTCATCGAGAGATTTACCGTAGGTGTAGTTGGCGCGGAAAGACAGGCCGTTCCGAGACTGCTTGCGCAAGGTTACTGTGCCCGCGTTGTAGTGGGAAATGGCGCCGAAAGAGTAAAACTCGATATCGCCAAAGAAATTTGAAAACGGACGAGGGCAAGTGGGACAGGTGCCATTCGCCAGCGCCAGGCTTGGGTTCTGGTTCCGCAACTGCTGATTGATATCGTATTTCCGTCCCAGATGCGTCCCTTTCGAGCCGGTATAGCCTATTTCGATGGCGACGCCTTTACCCAATTCAGTTTCGACGGTGAAGTTCCAGCTTTGCAGGTAGGGATCGGGTGCGTTCACATCAAATCCGGTCGGGGTAAGTATGCCTGCATCCTTGGCCAACGCGGGAGGAAACGGAGTGTTAAGGGTTATCTGGCCGGGAGCGCTTGTTGATCCGGTAAAGGTCTGGCTAACGGAAAACGGAAAGCCGCCAGAGATGTCGGTGCGGATGGCGCTCAATCTCGATCCTGTGTAGAAGATGCCATAACCGCCCCGTATTACAGTGTTGTTGTCATTGAACGGCCGGAAGGCAAAGCCTACGCGTGGAGATATGTCCTTGTAGTTTGTGCGAACCGTGGATTTCGGCAGTCCAAAGTCGCTGGCCACTCCCACCTGTCCGGTAAGTCCCACCCCGGCAAGGATGGCATTCAGATTGGGCACGGACGCAGCGCTGCCCAGAATCACCTTTCCCGTAGCAGGAACATAATTCGAGAACTGCCCGTCTTTTTCGTAGGGCGAGACCGGAACTTCATACCGCAATCCCAGATTGAGAGTCAGGCTGGGGAGGACTTTATAGTCGTCTTGAACATACATTGAGTAATTGTTGCTGAAAATATGATTGGTTACCGTGCCGGTTTTCAGAGTGGTGGTGTCCGGAAAGCCGAGAAGAAAATCTGCGAATGGGGAGCCGTAACCGGTCGCGGTACTGGTAAATGTGTTCTTGAAGGCGAAGACCCCATTGAATCCATCGTTGGTCGGCTGAAAGTAGCCAATCCGCAATATCTCGCCGCCGATTTTGATACTGTGCTTTCCATTATTCCAGGTCACCACGTCACTCAAGTCGTAACTATTGACGGTAAAAATGATCGGATTGAAATGGCTGTCGCCCACGGTCGAGAAACCCGTGATGGTGAAGCTGGGGAAGCTTTCCAGGATCGGGTTATTGGTGGTTCCGGGGATCCCTAGCTGCGCCGCAAAGTTCGTTCCGGCATCATTGCTGACCTGATGGCTGGTAGTGCGCGTAAGTCCCACATGGAATTCATTGATCAGAGTTGGAGTAAAAATTCGCGTCTCGGAAATGCCATAGAGTGAGTCGGTGCGGCGGGTGGTAGAGCCAAAAGTCCCCAGAGGAGAGCCGGAAGTGGGATTGATAGACTGCAAAGGCCGATATATCACGTGCCCGGAAAGATTGTCTTTCTCGCCCAGCTTCTGATCCACCTTAAACACGAAGCTGTCATAATTATCGATGTTGTTGTTATTCGCGATGTAGTTGTTGGCTCCAGTGAGATTGGGAAAAGGAAAGTCGTTCAGCAACGCCCTTGAGACCGAACTGAAGCGTGAAACTGGAATGATGCTGCCGGAGAAACACGCTCCTTGATAGTTGGTCCCTTTCTTAGGGTTCGCGGGGGTTGGTTGGCAAAGGTTCGTCTTTGTAACCAGCAGGGGATCAGCAATCAGAAGAGGGGTGGGATTACCGTTGGCATCCTTCGGCCCGCTTTGCGAAAAATTTCCCTGGCGTTCGAGCAGGGTAGGCACAGTGGTCAGGGAAGGCGAGCCCTGCACCTGCCGCTGGCTTTCCCAGCTCACCATGAAGAACGTGCGGTCATGACCGTTATACAGCTTAGGAATCACCACCGGACCGGTGAGGGTGCCGCCAAACTGGTTGCGGCGGAGTTTGTTCTTGCCGTTCAAGTCGAAGAAATTGCGGGCATCAAACATGTCGTTACGCACATACTCAAAGAGCGACCCGTGAAGCCGGTTGCCTCCCGATTTGAGCAACATGTTGACCACGCCCCCAGCCAAGCGTCCGTATTCCGACGAGTATCCGGAGGTCTGAAATTTGAATTCCTGCAGGGCGTCGAGCGGCGGGCTGACCTGCACGCCGGCATCGCGGGCACTCTGATCGTTGAAACCGTCAATGATGACGTTGCTGGCATCGGCACGCGCGCCATTCGTAACATATGCCGAGCCCTTGGCGCCTTGTTCGCCGGGCTGGACCCCCGGAACGGTAAAGGCCAGATCATTGAAATCCCTTCCATTCAACGGTATCTCTGCGATCTCTTGCGGCGCAACAACATCGCCTTTAGAAGAAGTTTCGCTGTTGATAAGAGGCGTCTGGGCATTGACCTCAATGCTTTGCGAGACAGCTCCTATTTCCAGAGGCGCATCCAGGCGCGCCGTTTGGTCGGCCTTCAATTCGAGGTTCGCTTCACGCAATTGTTTGAAGCCGGCCTTGTCAATGGTTACTTCATAAATCCCGGGCAACAGGTTGGAAATGGTGTATTCCCCCGCACTCCCGCTTCGCCCAGTGCGGATTTGGTTGGTATTAACATCACGCATCTTGATTTCCGCGTCGACGATGGCGGAGTGCGAGGCATCTGTAACTCGGCCTACCAGGGTTGCTGTGGGTTCTTGCGCTGTTCCCACGTTCGCCAGAAAGAACAGCGATACGGCCAGCAAAACAGCAGCAATCTTTGTACTCATTTTTTCCTCCTAATGCACCCGTTTTGCGCCGGTTTCTTTGACCGGTCTATATTTTTCGAGAACTTTCAGCGGAGAGGGTGCTATTAACCACGGCTTCCGCTTTCCCTTCCTGCGTGTGCCCGTTATTTATCTACTTGGTTCTCTCAAGTGCCCCATTTTGGGGTCAACCCCCCGGTTCCATCCAAGTCATACAACTCAAGTCACGTGCTTACCGCTTTCAAGCATGAAAATACCCTGGATTTTTACATCGGGTTCTCTTCAGGCCCACTATCCTGTGTTGCGCGCCCACATTAAAGCTGGAGAGAAAAGGTCAGCAAGTTAATTCACTGTTAAAGCCTATGGTCGTACCTACACATCACAAACCTATAATTTGCAATCACTTAGCCATTGAAACTCTTTACGTAAAGACCTGCAAAGTGCCCCAAATATCCAAGAACAGATTTTCGTGAGACTGACTACCGGTTACATGAGATAGAATGCCGGTGCACACGTGCCTCGCAGAAATTCCATCAGCGCTGTTGATAGCCGAAAACTGCTTGTTGAGCGGGTGGCGGCAAGCAGCTATCTCAGCAAATCAGCCCGGCTGCGGGAGATGTTTCTCTATCTCTGTGAGCGCGTGCTTGAGCAATCTGCCGACGACATTCACGAGCATGAGGTGGGACACAAGGTTTTCGGCCGCCCTGTGGACTACGACAGCACGGCCGATAACATAGTCCGCGTGCATGCCTCGATGCTGCGCAAGCGCATTGACCAGTATTTCGCGAACGAAGGCAGCCGTGAACCTGTCATTATCGATATTCCCAAAGGGAACTATGCTCCCGTGTTCCGGAAGCGTCCTGATAGCCCGCAACCTATCCCTGTTCCTCAAGTTTCACCACTTGATCGCCGATGGAATTGGAGGATGTGGCTCCCGATAGCTCTGGCAATTTGTTTTGCTTACATATCGGTTGTTCTTTTTTTCCGGGCCCGCGATTTGGAGAAAACCAGTATAACGATACCGGCACGGCAGGCGACAGTGCGGCAATTTTGGTCTCAGCTTTTCACTCCCGGCAAGCCCGCCGACATCGTGCTGGACGATGCGTCTCTTGGATTTTTTCAGGAGCTTACAGCGCATCCCATAGCGCTGAAAGAGTATTACGACCGCAGCTATCTGCAGTCGGTTGAGCAGAACGCCGCCGCCGCAAAGCTGGACCGCGATTTTGCGGAACCATTGGTTCTGAAGCGGCAGTCAAATTACGCGGATGTTGCGCTGCTCTGGAAGCTGGCCCAGTTGTCCGGCGCACTGCAAGGCGACGGCAAGGTCCAATTTGCCAGGGATTATTCTTTCCGTGAAGTAAAGGCTGACAATGCCATCCTGCTGGGAAACAGTCGTTCCAATCCCTGGATCGAGCCCTTCGAGAATCACCTGGCCTTGCGATGGAAGTTCGATAAGTCCCTGGGCACATACTACCCCATTGATACCGCCGCGCCTCCGGCGGACCAGGAAAAATTTCATGTCGCACAAGGCGGTGAGCCACGCGAAGGCTACGCCACAGTTTCGTTTCTTCCCAATTTGAGCGGCAGCGGCAAGGTGCTGATCATTTCCGGAACCGGAGGCGCTGCCATGGGTGCAGCTCTCGATTTTCTTTCGGACGAAGGTTCGATAGCGCAACTTCGCGGTCGCTTGCCCAAGAGCAAAACCGCAGATTTCCCATATTTTGAAACTCTGCTGCGGGTCAAGAGCCGAAGCAATGTGCCGAGGGACACCACAATCGTCATCTGCCGTCCGCCACAACCGTAGCCGGTCCTCAAGCAAAGCTGGAGCTGTTTAGTTTTTCTATACCGAAAGAACAGTATCTCTCGGACAGGAAAACGCAAGATTCCTTCGGCAAGCTCAGGACAGGCTCTTCGCGCCAAAAAAACGGCGCTCAGGATGACAAATGCAAACGGGATGACGGAATGGTAAGCGCAGTAATAATTAAAACGGCATAGAAAAAATTAGCATTGCGGATGTCTAAGGAGCCGCGCGCGTCGCGTAAGCCTTGGTTTCTGTATTCGTGAAGTCGAAGCTCAGGATAAAGTCACGCCCTGCATCCTTACTATAGGGCGTAAACTTCCAGCCCTGTGCTGCCTGCATAGCCAGCCGGGCGAAGTATGTGCTCGGTCCCGGCGATTCGAATTCGGCTCCCACTACGCTGCCCGACTGGTCAACGTGGACTCTTACACTGACCCTCAAGGTTCCATGAATCGTGTCTCTGGCCTTTTGAGGCACGTCAGGCAAGACTTGATTAACCACTTGACCATCTGCCGGGCTGCGATTGGCCGCGGCAGGACGCGCCGCAGAGGATGGGGAAATTGGCGACGGCTTGGCGCGAGACTCTTCCGATTCCGGCTTCTGTCCCGATTTGACCGCGGAAATGTCTTGCTGAGCCTCCGGCTGGCGACGCAATAGTCTGGAAGCCGCAAATATTGCCGCCACGACCAGCACAGCAACGATCAGCGGCGCAATAAAATGCCGCCCTGTGAATCCTTCCTGGAAGCCTTCCGTTGCCCGCTTTGAGCGCAAAAGCGGCGCCGGCTGGAGCCGCGCCGAGATTTCAGCAATTGTCCATCGGCGCTGCGGGTTCCGGCGCAGGCAACCACGCACGATGTCGAACAGCGATGCGGGCAGATTCTCCGGCAATACCGGGTCCGCCTGTTCATGTTCTTTCCACGAGGGCAGGCGCTGGGTGGAGATCTCGGTCAGCATCATGCCCAACGACCAGATGTCTGCAACCGGGGAGGCCCCGCTTGCCTTCTCGGGTGGATCGTAAATACTGGCTCTTCCCAGATTGGGAAGTGACTCGCCTGCCCGGCATAAGCAGTCGCTCGCCAGTTTCAATTGGTCCCTGACAGCCATGATGCTGGCGGGTCTCAAGCGAGTGTGCACGAACCCCTGAGTATGAAGGTAGGCGAGGGTGTCCAGAGTTGGCCGCAGCAGGTCGCGGACCTCCTCTGGCGTCAAGGCCCGATCAGGAATAACTTGAGACAGGTTTTCTTCGGCGTGCTCCATGACAGCGAAGAACAGCTCTATGCCGCCAAGCCGGCAGCGTCCGACCTGCAAGAGCCGGATCAAGTGAGCATGAGACAAGCTTTGAGCAAGCTGCCACCGGGAGAGCTGGAGCTCAGCATTGGCATGATCTGCCGGAAGCAGTTTGATCGCGACCTGCTGTGGCTCCTCTACCCCATCGTGCTGAGCGCGCTCTGCCAGGAATACGGCACATTGCTCCGAACCACCCAGGTATTTCCGCAGGTGAAACTCATCATTGACGGCCTGGCCTTCCCACTGTTTCCAGGCCTCGATCGTCTGTCCTTCTTGCTTTGCCTTCACATCCATCGGTTCCTCACGCCGTGCCTCCACGCAGCATATCACTGCACGCAGCACTGCGTCCTTATTCCCTACAGGAATTTACGAACCGCCCAGGTATTTCGCAAGAGGAGGATGCAGAATTCGCTGGGACTCGGGAGTATCCATGTTCTCCGGGGTGACCATGGTTGCGCCGGTATCCACGCGCTTATCGACGGATTTCCCCTGCAGGTGGTCAACAATCGTCGTGACCCCCAGCTCGCCCATGCGGAACGGATCTTGCACCACAATGCCCTGAAGCTGCTTGTTGCGCATGGCATCGATGAATGTCTCACTAGAGTCAAATCCAATAAATACAACCTTGCCGGCTTTTTGAATGTCCTGGAGGGCCAGAAGCATGCCCGCGGTTGATGACTCATTGGGCGTAAAGATCCCCTGCACCTGTTCGGCGTAACGCGTCAGCAGATTTTCGGAAGCGCGTTTGGCTGTGTCACGCGTAGGGCCGGCGTACTGATTGGACGAAATGAGTTCAATGCCAGGATATGCCTGCTTGAGTTGCTCAACGAATCCTTGCTCCCGCGCCTCGGTGCTTGCCGAACCTTCCTGATAACGCAACAGAAGAACTTTGCCCTTGCCCTGGAGAAGCGCGCCCATTCTGTCCGCCGCCAGCGATCCACCCTTCTTGTTGTCCGTTGCGATGAAACTGATAATCTGCGGAGATTCGAGTCCGGAATCGATCACCACGGTTGGAATACCGGCCTGGGCGGCTTCTTCGACCGGACGCACCAGGGCGTGGCTATCGAAAGGCGCCAGCACTATGCCTTGCACCCCTTGGCTGATAAAACCTTCAACCACCTGCGTCTGCTGCTCGCGGTCATCTTCGCGCAATGGCCCCTTCCAGATAATGTTGATGTGAATCCCTTGCTGGGCCAGGTCCCCCGCCGCCTTCATCGCCCCTGCGTGGATCGATTTCCAATATTCATGGGTTGAACCCTGCGGAATGACCGCGATGGTAAAGCTTTTCCCGCTCGGGTTGTGTTGATTGCATCCGAGAAATGCCATGCATAATGAAAGCGCAAGCACAATTTGAGGCAAGCGGCAGGTTGTCACTGTGATCTCCTGGTAAATCGTAAGCAAAGAACGCACGGAAGTCTATGCAGAGAACATGGCAGTGTCAAGAAGAAAAGCGCAGGGTAAACGATTTTTACGGGCATATTTGCAAGGCAGCCGGCCCGCCATAGAAATCGTTAATCCTGGTTAATTGTGATATTCTCACGCCATGGCTGTGACTATGACCGACATTGCTCGCGATCTGAAGGTTTCGGTTGTAACCGTCTCCAAGGTCCTGCGCAACGATGGCAAAATCAGCCCTGCAACCCGCAAGCGGGTGCTGCGTAAGGCCAAAGAACTCAATTACCAGATGAACTGGGTTGCGCGCAGCCTGGTCACGCGGCGCACATACACCATCGGACTGCTTCTGCCAGATTTTACTCATCCATTCTTTGCCGAGATTGCCAAAACCGTAGCTGAAGTGGTTCGGCCGCATGGATACCATGTGATCATTTCGTACTTCGAGGAAGATCCCGAATTGGAAGCCCGGGAGATTGAGACCTTATTGGCCCGCCAAGTGGATGGTTTGATTATCGCTTCCGCTCAATCGCCCAACCGTATAGAGATGTTCGAGCAGATTCAACAGCGAAAAGTTCCTTACATTTTGATTGACCGTCCCATCCCTGGCGTGAATGCTTCTTTCGTTGGAGTTGACAACGAGGTAATCGGCCGGATAGCAACCTCGCACCTCCTGGCACAGGGCTGCCGCCGCATTGCACACCTGCATGGTCCCGGAACCGGCATCGCCATAGGACGTTTAGAGGGCTACCGCCAGGCGCTGGCGAAGCATGGCCTCAGGGCACAATCCATCTACCTTGCCGAAGGCGGATTCGGAGACAAAAGCGGGTATGCGGGCATGCGTCAGTTGCTGCGGCGGCTACCCATTCCCGATGGAGTCTTTTGTTATAACGATCCAGTTGCCATTGGCGCCATCAAAGCGATTCGCGAAGCAGGGCTCGACGTGCCCCGCGATATCTCCGTGATTGGGGCCGGCAACGTTCACTATTCGGATTTGCTGGCGGTGCCGCTCTCCACTGTCGATCAAGGAACCTCCCAGATTGGGAGGCGGGCCGCTGAACTTCTCATTCAGCGACTCACCTCAAAACGCTTCGGGCGTCCGAGAAAAATCATGATCTCTCCTCGGTTGGTGATACGGGAATCGAGCCAGCGCCGCCAGTCTGAGAAGCTCGCATACGGTAAAGCGGTTGCAGAGGGCTCGCGCAGCTTGTTGCAATCCCAAAAACCATTTATGAAAACGCGCCGCCAATCCACATACAGAGCGACAACGGCCACCTGATTTTCATGACTCTGCTCGAACTCAGCGGGATTAAGAAGAGCTTTGGAGCTACACATGCGCTCACTGGCGTAGATTTGAACGTACGCCGGGGCGAGGTGCATGCACTGGTCGGCGAAAACGGCGCCGGCAAGAGCACCCTAATGAACATTCTCTCCGGCACGCTCTCGCCGGACGCGGGAAAGATGCGCTTGCTAGATCGCGAGTATCGCCCAGCCGGCCCCCAGGATGCTCGTCGTCAGGGCATTGCGCACATTCACCAGGAACTCTCAAACTGTCCGCATCTTTCGGTGGCTGAGAATATTCTCATGGGCATGGAACCTTCCCATAGTGGATGGCTCGACTGGCCGGCTTTGAATCGGCGCGCCCTCGACATTCTTCGAGACTTTCATCATCCCGCGATCAGCCCGGAGCGGCGCGTTGCCGATCTTCCCATTGCCGCCAGACAGATCGTAGAGATATGCCGGGCACTGGCACAAAATGCCTCCCTGATCCTGATGGACGAGCCCACCAGCAGCCTGCAGCAGGAAGACGTGCGCCGGCTCTTCGCATGCATTCGCAAATTGAGAGACTCGGGAATTGCCATCATCTATATCAGCCACTTTCTGGAAGAGATTCGCGAAATTGCTGACAGCTTCACGGTGCTGCGGGATGGCGCGAGCGTCATGCATGGATCTTTACAGGAAACAACGGACGCGCAAATTATTACTGCCATGGTCGGGCGTCCGGTAGAAACCCTCTTCCCGGAACGCCGGCCACTCCGCACCGGCGAGCGTGTACTCGAAGTCAGACACTTGAGCGCGCCTCCGGCAGTTCGCGACGCCAGCTTTGAACTCTACCGCGGTGAGGTGCTGGGCGTTGCCGGGCTCGTCGGTTCAGGACGCACCAAGATGATCCGCAGCCTGCTTGGCCTGCTGCCAGCCAAGACTGGAGAAATTATCATCGGCAAGGAGTTGCTGCCGGCCAGGGCCCAATCTTCAAAACTCAAGAAACTCATGGCACACGGCGTGGGTTATTTGAGCGAAGACCGCAAAGGCGAAGGCCTTGCTCTGGGATTGTCTGTGGCTGACAATGCCACCATCACCAACCTGTCTTCATGCTCGCGTTGGGGCTGGCTTAATCGCCGCGCTCAGGCGGAACAGACCGCGAGGTGGATCCAGAAATTGCGTATTAAGGTCCACAGCCCGGGGTCACCCGCGGCGAAACTCTCCGGCGGCAATCAGCAGAAGGTGGCGATCGCGCGTCTGCTGCATCAAGGCGCGCGGATTGTTCTCATGGATGAACCAACACGCGGCGTGGATATCGGCAGCAAGGCGCAAATCTACGAAGCCATTGCGGAAATGGCCGGGGCTGGTTGCTCGATAATGATTGTCAGCTCCTATCTGCCGGAGCTCTTTGGCGTTTGTGACCGCATCGCGGTGATGGTGCGCGGGATCCTGTCTCCCGCACGTCCGGTAGGTGAGTGGACTGCCGAAACGGTTATGCATACCGCAATTGGTTCGGTTGCATCTGGAGCTGCCGAGAAAGAATTTCAACCATGAACACACCTGCCGTAGCAACCGCACCCGCCATCGCCGGTGAAAATCAAAGATCTGCTTTCAGGCGGTGGGTTCGTGCCCTGGGACCCTATTTAGGCTTGGTCCTCGTCATCGCAGTCTTTGCCATCATGAGTGGTAACCCGGCGCGGTATCTCTCGATCTTGAATGTACGCATCGTGTTGACCCAGACAGTGATCGTTGCCCTGGGTGCGATTGGCATGACAATCATTATTATCAGTGCTGGCATTGATCTGTCTGTGGGATCTGTAGTTGCGTTGTGTGGCGTTGTTTCCGCCATCGCATTGCGTTCCGGTTGGCCCCCTGTTGCTGCCTTAGTTGCTGGTGTCTCCCTGGGAGCCTTCGTTGGTCTCGTCAATGGATTAGCAATTACGCGGCTCTCAGTCGTGCCCTTTATAGCAACCCTAGGCATGCTGGGAGTGGCCCGCGGCGCCGCCAAGTGGGTGGCTGACCAGCAAACTGTAAATATTCCTCCCACGTGGCTCAACCAATTGGCGAGCACCTTCCCGGCGCACGCCTGGATGCTGGTGGCGCCGGGGGTATGGCTTACAATCGTTCTTGCGATATTGGCGGCGCTGATGCTGCGCAATACTGTTTTCGGCCGCCGCGTCTTCGCTCTGGGATCGAATGAGGCCGCGGCCCGCGCCTGCGGCATTCAAACCAATCGTTTAAAGCTCTGGATTTATTCCCTGGGTGGCTTGTTTTTTGGATTAGCCGGCGTGGTGCAGATGTCGCGTCTGCGGCAGGGCGATCCTACCGTCGCGGTGGGCGTGGAACTTGATGTGATTGCGGCTGTCGTAATTGGAGGAGGCAGTCTCAATGGCGGCGAGGGCAGCATCCTGGGATCGATGATCGGGGCGCTCACCATGGCGTTTCTACGTAACGGATGCCAGTTGATGGGATGGCCCAATTACATCCAGGAAATTATTATCGGAGTGATTATCGTTCTGGCGGTCGCAGCCGACCGATTGCGGACCGCACGGCAAGCGAGCTACTAAATCCCGAGCAAATTGGGTTGCAGCTTTGTATATTGATGCTCCTGGGCCCAGAGGTTCAGGGGAATCGTCGCCAGTTCATCTACAATCGGCACTGCATGGCCGTTTTTAGTCAGGTCCACCGTCTTGATGTAGTAACGGCACGTGTCGCACGCCTCGACTCGGACCTCGTGAAATTGACTTGCTGTATAAATTGCGAGCTTCTCGACTGTTCGTTCGCCACATGCGGGGCAGACAATTCGTCCATAGGTCCACTCTGTCGAGCATAGCGAGCAGATCAGAGATCGCTTGGCGCCGTCGCCTTCCGGCCTCAGCACGCCGACCAGGGGCTTTCCTGAACAAAATGGACACACCGCCATGCTCTCGTTGCGAGGCATAGGCGCGCTGTGATCAGCCAGGAATTCTGCCTGCGGCTGCAGGAAAATCAATGCCAACAAAGCTTCGGCATGGCCGGGAGTGGGTTGGAAATCCGCCGCATTTTGCCAGTGTGAAGCGAGCAAATCCTGCCATCGGCTTGCACCCTGCGCATTCAAATCGCGGGCAGACTGGGCGATGGGCTGTGGCGCAACCATCTCGATATTGGAAAGAAAGCCGGAGAATTTCGGGAGTAACAGAGGCAGGTTCAGGTGCTCGTGAAGAAGGCCAGAAGTTGTTTTTGTCGATCCACTCCCCGAGGCTACTTTAATGTAAGAATAGAGCGTCTTCTGGAAGCCGGCGATGTGTTTATAGAACTGCAGCACTTCGGCGGCAAAGGGATGTGCACCCGCCAACTCATCAGCACGCTGAATGCGCTGGTCCCATTTGGATCGCTTCATTTTTGTGATGACTTCTCTTTCGTCACCTGCTCGTACCAAAGGCGATGGTGCATTTTGGCCCAGGCCGCTGAAACTTCTCCGCGGATGATCGAGGTGAAGCCGCCACGGACCATGGCCGTGCCCATATAAACATGAATGATGAAGGCGCCTATGGTTACCAGTGCCGTCCCTACGTGCACGGCGACAGCGAGATAACGCAGCCAGCGCAGACTCCCGGGGATGGATTCGACGAACCAAAGGCCAATGCCCGAAAGCAGCAGCAGGATGGCGCCATAAAACATCACCCAGAAAAATATTTTCTGGCCATAGTTGAAACGTCCAATAGGCGGGAGCTTGTCATCTTCGTTGCGGATATAGTGTGGCATCGCCTTTTTCCAGGCGAGGTCAACGTCGGTAATAGCCATGTCGCGGCGCCAGAGCTTGTACATCCATAAAGTAGAGGCGGTGAAGACCAGGCCCAGCCAGGGATGCCAAAAGCGCGCCGTTGGTCCGCCGCCGGCCAAGGCGGCCATCCAATATATGTAAGGCGACCAGAAAGCCAGGCCGGTGATCAGGCAATAGACATACGACAACCCAGCGATCCAGTGGTTGACACGCTCGGCCAACGTGTAGCGAAGAATCCGGTCGCCGCTCTTGCTCGCGGTATGCGAGATGGGAATGGCCTGGGATGTACTCATTGCCGTCCCCCTTTCCCATTCTTGTCGCTGTCTTTTTTGTCATCAACCTGTTTGGGACCAAAGCGAAGATAGTGCAGCGTCACGCCGATAATGCCGCCCATCATGGCGAGATTGCCGAGCCACTTTACAGGTCCCTTCCAGAGACGCACCACCCAGGGGATGTGCGGATCTTTGGGTAAATCACCGTAGGCCTCGGGATTTGTAGCATCGTGAAGCACGTAGATAACGCCGGTTCCGCCGACGCCCGGCGGATCATAGACTCCGGCTTGCTCAAAACCAAAGTGCTCGCGAAGCTGCTGGGCGCGGTTCTCGGCCAGGTCTTTCATATCGTCTTTGGTTCCGAAGTGGAGACAGCCCGTGGGGCAGGCCTTGATGCATGCGGGCTCGAGTCCTTCCGTCACGCGGTCGGCGCACAGCGTACACTTGAACATCTTCTTGGTCTGGGAGTTGAACTTGGGGATGTCAAACGGACATCCACTGACGCAATAGCCGCAGCCGATGCAATTCTGCTGTTGAAAATCAACGATCCCGTTTGAATACTGCACAATTGCGCCATCGGCCGGGCATGCAGCCAGACAGCCCGGGTCGGCGCAGTGCATGCACTGGTCTTTGCGCATCAGCAGCATCAACGTGCCATCTTCACGCTCGTGCTCGTTGAACTTGATCAGGTTCCAGTAATTCCACGCCGTCTCCGGCATGGTCTGATAGCTGTTGTTGAACGTGGTTTCGCTGAAGGTGTAGCCGTTCCACTCCAGGCAGGCGACTTCGCAGGCCTTGCAGCCGATGCAGGTAGTGGTGTCGATCAGCTTGCAGACCTGCTCCGCCCGCTTTACGCCTTCGCCGGGCACTGGTCCGGCATGGCCGGAGATTTTGACGATTTCGAGTGTCGCTTGGCTCATAGTGGTGCCTTCTCGATCTTGACCAGAAAGCCCTTGAATTCCGGCGTGTACGCGTTAGGATCAACGACCGTCGGCGTGAGTAGATTCGCAATTGTCCTGGGGACTTTGCCTTGATCTTCCTGAATGCCACGATAGCCCTGGTGAATGGGAATCCCAATCTGGTAGGTTTTCTTTCCGTCAATCATCATGGGCTTGATGCGCTTGGTGACGAAAGCCTTTGCCTGATAAGAGCCGCGCGCGCTGGTGACCCTG
>Ga0070730_10000955_pt1 | contig 29662 bp, 26 predicted proteins | sample Coa_R1_3_FD_66447 | JGI IMG/M metagenome (GOLD analysis project Ga0070730, IMG submission 66447) | Surface soil microbial communities from Centralia Pennsylvania, which are recovering from an underground coalmine fire - Coalmine... | ecosystem: Environmental > Terrestrial > Soil > Unclassified ... | reverse complement strand
TATGCAACAACATGTCACACAAGCAGAGCATCAGGTGTTGGCAGAGGCTCATACAAAACTGCATGCGGCTCATGTCCAACTCCGTGATGACCATGAACTGTTGACAAAGGCACATCAGGAGTTGAGTGAGCGTGTAACAGCACTGGAGAAGCATGCAACTCCTGCTCCCGGCACGACGACAGCAAGCAGCGTTCGTAAACCAGTGATCCAGAAGACGGGCGAGCACTAGAGGCGACGGGAAGAGGACGGTGAGGGGGAGGCGCGGTGTGGATGCTGTGTTCGTAGTGGGTGATCGCCTCGCCCGATCCGTCGCCTCTCATAAAAGAGAAAGAATGCAGGATGAAACAAACAAAAGCCATGCCAGTCCTCTCGACTACTGCGACCGTGGTCGAGGAAGTGAAGACGCCAGAACAGCGCCTTGTCGCCATTGAACAGCGTCTTGAGTCCTTGGAAAGGCAGGCTCACACTGAGCATACCATTGGTGAAACGACATTAGAGACGATTGCTACTCATGTTCTGCGTCGTTTAACAGAGCATTTGCAGCACACGTTTGGGCAGACGGATACACAGATCTAACCCGCTTTCAGGGGAAGTAGAGAGAAGAAGAGGAGAAATGTTATGCCACTCAATCCAGGTGCCGCCGATTTTCTCACGACGCCTCCTGCCCCAACGGTTGTCCAAAATGCTGTTGGAGCCAGTGCGGCGATTACCTATTCCATCGTCTTTGTCAACGCATCCGGCCAGGATTCTATACCTAGCCCAACAACGGTGACCGGAGCAAACAATGCCTCAACAGCCAATAATACGCTTTCCTGGGCAGCTCAGGCGGGGGTTATAGGAACCCGTATTCTGAAGAACGGCAACCTCCTTGCGACGGTTGGTCCGGGTGTGACCTCCTACACTGATAGCGCAGGAAGTGCTGGTATTGCCTACACGGCCTATACCGCTAATCCAACGGCGATGGTCCCTTCAACGAATAGCCCGATTGATGGAGGCTACGCCACCTATTCGGCATCGATGCAGGCACTGGTGGCTGTCACTGGATGTACTGATCTCTTCACCATCTATGGAAGCGCAACCAAGACAGTTAAAGTGACGAAAGTGACCATTGTGGGTACGACCATCACGACCCCGATTGTGTCTGAAGTCCAGCTTATCAAACGATCATCTGTGAATACAACAGGAACAAGTTCTGCACCAACCAATCTGGTTGCGTATGACAGTAACAGTCCAGCAGCGACAGCAACGGTCTTAGGATATACAGCAAACCCAGGAGGCCTGGGGACGGTTGCAGGTATCATCAGTGCCTCGAAGATCATCCTCAATATCGTCCCAACATCAACCTTAGATGTCGCCCCTGATCGCTATATTCAGGAGTTTGGTGGAGGTCGTCCCTCGCAATGCCCGACACTTCGCGGTGTAGCTCAGGGACTCTGCGTCAACCTGGTGGCAACAGCCTTTTCCACTGCCGCAACATTTGATGTTGCCTTTGAATGGTGCGAATTCTAGCCTAATAAACCTATAACCCGTTATGTTGGGCAATGCATAACACTGTATTTTATAGCGTGTTTGAGAAACGGTATGCAAAGGTGGAAGGGGGCGTGGCATGAGCTTTGGCACAACACCAACCTCGACCACCCCTTTAACAACCAACCAATTTCCTGTGTCTGCCGTGTATATCCCTGGCACCAGTGGAAGCAACTTGACGGCCTTGCAGGGTGGTCCTGCATCAACAGACGGGTTAGGGAATGTTTCAGCACCTGTCGTGGTGGTCTTTGGTGGAACGGCTACCTTTCCTGTGCCGTCCAATAGCGGTGTTACCGTGGTAAGAAACAGTGCAGGGCGTCTTGCGACGGTGATCGTGACCACCAGCGGACCAGCACAACTCAACATCTACGACAATGCGAGTCAGGCAAGCGGAACGATCATCGGGGCGATACCGGCCAATGCGGCGGTTGGATCGGTCTACGCATTTAACAGTCCTGCCGCCCTTGGGATTGTGGCGAACTCGGTGGCATCCTGCTGTAGCGTCACTATTTGCTATTACTAAGGTATGTGAGGGGGAGAGGGAAGAGCGATGTCAACTGTCAATGTAGGCAACTCAACAAGTAATCCGGTTCCAGTGAACGTCAATGCCGCGTTGCCCGCTGGCGGCAATACCATCGGCAACGTCAATATCCAGGCCAGCGGATCTGCTGTCTCGCTTGGTCAGGCAGTCATGGCCTCCTCGCTTCCTGTGGTCATTGCGAGCAACCAAAGCAATCTCCCCACGAATTTTGTACAAGTTGCCGGTTCCGCCATTGCCACTGCTGCGACCGGGATCATCAAAGTTGGTCTCACGGATGGCACAGGCAATGCTATCACGAGCACCTCTAGCGCCATCGATGTCAACATCAAGAGTGGCGGCGGGTCAGGTTTTTCCGTCGTCGATGAAGTGGCATGGACAGCAGGCACTTCTGCGCTGGTGCCAACTGGTGGCGTCTTCAATGATTCCGCTGCTGCGTTGACTTCTGGTCAGGAAGGTACCATCAGGGTCACGAATAACCGCGCCATTCATGTCAATCTCCGTGACGCAAGTGCCAACCAACTGCTCGGATCGAAGACCTCTGCCAACTCTCTCCCGGTGGTAATTGCATCAGACCAGGCAGGACCCTTGCCTGTTGCGGGTATGGTGGCATCCGGTGCCTCCAATGCCAATAACCCGGTCAAGATCGGTGGAGCATTTAACACCACGCAGCCGACCGTCACAACCGGGCAGGCGGTCGATGCGCAATATTCAGCGCGTGGCGCAGCCATCGTGACGACCGGCGTAGATACCTTCAACGTCACCATCAACGCAGCACTTCCAGCAGGTGGAAATACGATTGGTGCAGTCACACAGGCCAGCGGTCCCTGGACCTCCAATATTACCCAAGTAGGCGGTTCCTCTTTAGCTCTCGGGCAGACGACCATGTCTGCAAGTGTTCCGGTGACGTTTGCTAGCAACCAGAGTTCGCTTGGCGTCACGCTTCCATCCAATAACACGACCATGATTGGCGTCATCAGTCCTGGAGGTATCTCCACATCAGCCATTGCAGCGGCAGCAACGAACACGGTGGTCAAGAGTGGTGCAGGACGATTATGTCGTGTCATGATCACGACCTCGGGCACTGCGGCACTCACGTTTTACGACAATGCCACAGGTGGAAGTACCACTGGAAACATCCTGGGTGTTGTTCCTGCTAATGCAGCAGCTGGGTCCGTCTATGATTTCCAATTTATCGCATCTACAGGCATTCAGGCACCGGGCGGTGCAAGTACGCCTGCCGTTACCGTTGGATATATCTAATCATGAAAGCGTTGTATGTCTACTGTTAATATTGGGTCTTCTCTTCCAGCAGGAAGTAATACCATTGGAAATGTGAAGATTGTTGACGTAGCCGGAACAAACCAGGCTGCGGTAGATGCCAACAACAATCTACATATTGCCGTGTACAACGCTGCGAACTCAATGGCGGTGGACTCCTCGAATAATGCCCATGTCGCTCTTTTCAATATAGGTAACCAGCTTGCTATCAATGCATCCGGTGCTCTCTCTGACAACATTACACAAGTAGGAGGAGTATCGCTTGCACTTGGGCAGATTACCATGTCTGCTTCCCTCCCTGTTGCCATCGCGTCTGATCAGACGCCGCTCAACGTGGTGAGTGTCGGGAGTTCCATAACAACACTGAATGGACCTGCATCAACGGACAATTATCAAGCGACCGTCTTTGCGCCTGGAGAGTTGCGGGTGAGCATGGAGCCAACACAACTCTTTCTGGATTCCTTTGATACAGGACTAGATACCGTGAATCGATGGAAAACGCCAACATGGGGACGAGGAGGTATTGCCGCCCTCAATGAGGCGACGGATACGAGGCTCGGAACGGGAACGCTCGCAAATGGATGGAGTTGTCTGGAAAGTCAGCCGACATTTGGACCAGCGAATCCGGGATGGCTTCAAATCACGTATGGGAATAACGTTCCCTATCCCTACATCCCGAATACCTATTTTTTCTGGGGAACAGGAACCTCTCCCGCTATCCCCACTGCCTTTGCTCCACTGGTCGATGCCGCAGGGTTTGAGATAGCCATTGGTGGTAGGCTCTTTGCTGTCATGTATCAGGGAGGTGTCAGGCAGCAAATCGCGGACCTCTCACAAGCTACAGGAACAAGAAAACAACCACAGGATGCTGGTGTCCACTACTATCACATGTTTTATCGAGGTGATCATACCTATTGGTGCATCGACAGTCTGGATAACGTAGTCGCACAAACCTTTACAGGCGCACCAGGCCCAAATCTCAATACGCTTCCATTAAAAATGATGGCCGCAGCAGGGGCGGGTGCTCCTCCCACCAACGGACAACTGATTTGCAATACCGTCCACGTGAGCGATACCGCACGCAACAATGTGCAACTTTCTGATGGAGTCTGCCCGTGGAGGCAAGCAACCATCGATGTCAATGGGAACCTTTCTGTCAAAGCATCAGCAACTGCCTTTATTTCCACGACTCTACAAAGCAGTGCAAGCGCGAACAGTAACGGAGCGACACTCTCTGTCCTTGGCATGGGTACGGTGACTTTTACTGTCACGGGTACCTATCAAGGAACCGTGAATTTCGAGGGCAGTGAAGATGGGGTCAATTTTTATGGGCTTCAGGCCACACAACTGGGCACCAATGTCTTTGGGATGAGTACGGCAACCACAGGCATCTTCCAGGCGTCGTGTGCGGGACTCCAAACCATTCGATCGCGTATCAGCGGGTATGCCACTGGGCAAATCACCGTTACTGCTCATGCCATTCCCTCCCCATTTTCAACACCAGTGGTCACGCTGAGTGGTGCGGGCGGAAAACTGGCCCTCTCGGCCAGTAGTCTAACGGTCAATGCCGATAATCCTATTACATTTGCTGGAGCAAGTACAGTCGCACGGCGTGTCCGAATACAAAACGAGTCAGGCGGCACAGTCTACTGGGATGCCGATGTGACTGCCACTATTGGCAGTCCGAGCCTCCCGTCGCCTAGCGCAAACTCAGTGATGGTGGAGTGGGTCAACATTCCCATGACCACTCTCCACGTATTTGTCCCGTCAGGAGGCACAGCAGTGCTCAATGGCACAGGCGGCGTCAAAGTGAGTGCATGGGCCTAGCCCTGGAGAGAAAAGAGAAATGCCTTTTACGATTGCAACAACAAACAATGCCCAAGGGACTTCGTACCCGCAGAACTCAACAGTATCAATTGATGGGAGTGCGACTGCATCTATTTTCTGGTACGACGGAGCACAGATGAACTTTTCTACTGCTTCTCCGCCCTATAGTGCTTGGTCACATCAGGCGACACTTGAAGCAGGATCATCCCCTGCACTTTCAAGCTTCCCTACAACGCCTGGGCACATTTTGGATGTTGGCGTAATCACTGGGGTGGGTGTGCAGTGGCACTTCTATCTCAACAACGCAATCAGCCAGAGCGCTAGCGTGGTGAGTGATTCTGCATACACAACGGCAACTCAATCAGCCCAGCACTATCGTGATATCCATACCCGCTATTGGGCCGTCGTATCTGATCACACTGGGGGCAGTGTCGAGGTGTATGAAGCGACGACGCCTGGGACGTCGAACTGGACTGTCAGTTTCAGTGCCAGCGGTGTTACTGCCACGACTTCTCCCGTTGCGGCCATCTGTGGAAACTTCCTGGTCGTGGCGTATCAGACGGCACCGACTACTTTTACCTATGTCCGTATTGATGTCTCTGTGTCAACGCTTGGAAGTTGGAGCACGCCAAAAACGTTCTCCCTTGCCGCATCGACTGCTTCCTCGACCTTCTGCTTGCGTGGCAACCCATCGGGCAAGGGTATGTTTGTCTACAACGGAACCGCTGGTATTGCGGCGCTCTCCTATGATCCTGTGTCGGATACCTGGGGGACGGAAACGGCGCTTACCTCCAACGGCAGTGATACGCAACCGACACTCGCGACGGTTGGCTCCAACTTTTATGCGGTCTGGTGCAGTTATGTTAGTGTGAACAACTACTCCATCGACTTCAACGTCTGGCGAGGAGGAACGCAGACGTGGGATATCGATAAGATCAATCTAGTGCCAGCAGGAGCAAACAATCATTTTCCACAGGTTGCCTATGGCTCAAATATCATCGGAGTGGCCTACACGGTGGGAACTGCTGCCCCATACAGCATCAATTTTGAGATAGCACTTGCAGACGGAGGACTTATCCCACTCTCGCTATATGGCATTAACACTTCTTCTGTCACTCTTTCGACAGCATCTACACTTGCCACACAAACAGGTGGAACGGCGACGGCAACTCCCATTACTAGCGCTCCGAGTAGTGGGACAAGTCTCTATATGGAAGCGCTCTCGCAAGGTGGCACGGGCAGCACAAGCGCATCCCTTCCAGCGCAAAGCGGCAAAGGGTGGCTCTACGAATCAACAGTCTTGGAAAACAGGAAAATCCCCGCAGGAAACTGGTCAGCCTTCGTAACCGTCGAGAATGGGTCTCGTATCAACGGTCAGACGCTTTCTAGTATGACTATTCGGTTCTCTGTGCGCTCGTCATCTGGCGTCTACACGACCATCGGAACTATTGCGCTCACCAATCCTTTCGTCCCGCACAGTCTTCAGGTGTTCTCATTTCCGGCTACGGCAATGCCAGGTGTGTCCTTTGGTGCTGGGGATAAGCTCTACATAGACTATTTCTATCAAAGCGGGACTGGTGCCAATGCATGGGCGAGCGATGCGATGGCAATCACAATGACCTTTGATTATGCACTCGGAATGAGTAATAATCTCCAGGTCGCCACACCTGGGTATGAAGCAGACCCTCCGCTTACTGTATACGGGAGTGCCGCTGCGTCTACCACACTTATAACAGCGGATAAGCTAGCCACAACTCTGGGTGGAACAGAAACTTCTTCACGGACAACGGCTCCGGCCAGTGGTACAAGTCTTTGGATGGAGGCGCTCAGTCAGGGAGGAACAGGCACAACCAACGCCAGTATTCCTGCGCAAAGCGGGAACGGATGGCTCCTCGACTCAGCCCTGCTTGAAAATCAGTCCATGAACTCAGGGAACTGGTCAGCCTCCGTCGCGGTGCGGGACTTTACACGATCTCTTACGCTCGGAAATATGACTATTCGCTTCTCTAAGCGCTCTTCTGGAGGAGTCTACACCACCATCGGGTCTTTAACACTTGCCAGTCCCGCTGTCACAACATCCAGATCTGTGTTTGCATTTAGCGCCACGGCTCTCTCAGGGGTCTCATTCGTGACTGGGGATAAGTTATACCTGGACTTCTTCTACCAATCATCTGGAACGGCCGGATGGGCCAGTGATGCGATGGACATTTTTATCACGACGGCAAGTACAGCAGGTCTGGCCTCTGACTTGCAGGCAGCCACCCCTGGATATACTGCAACACCGAATTATTATGCAACCGTGCTGCGAGATAATCCTATCCGTCTGTACAAACTCAACGAGACAAGCGGAACATCTGTCACGGATTACGGGTCGCAGGCGCAAAATGGCACCCTTCACGGCACGGTCACCCTCAATCAAGCGAGCATGATCCCCTCAAACGCAGCAGACGGTTCCATGCTCTTTGATGGTACGACCGGATACATGCAAGCTGCAACGACAGGGCTTCCAACAGGTGCTCAGGTCTGGAGCATGGAGGGGTGGATTACGATGCCAACGGTGCCTGCAACGGGCATCCACATTATGGCTGAGTGGGGAACCAATACCTCCAATGAGGCGGCGGCTATTGGCATCTTTACGGGGGTCATCCGCTTAAATACCTACTCCGCCAATAACATTCTCGGCCCAACTGCCGTGAATGGAACAACCTATTATATTGTTGGCACGTACGATGGCACGAACCTGCGCCTTTATGTGAACGGTGCCCTGCAAGGATCGCCGCTTGCAGCAACGCCTGCAATTGCGCTGACCTATTGCTACATTGGAACGGAGGATAATGCGGCGGATGACTTCTTCAGCGGGAAAATTCAGGGGGTTGCTTTCTACAATACTGTCCTAAGCGCTACTCAAGTCTCTACCCACTACAATGCGGGTATCACGATATTTTCTCCGCAAGGGGCCATTGCCTCCCCTGAATTGAAAGCAGGAGTCATCACAGGAGGGATTAATAGTTAATGCCTGTACTCACCATTCCCCGCACATTTGGGGGAACCCTTTTGATCACCCTGGCAGGGCCAACGAGCCAGATGGCATCTCTGGCAATTACGGCACTGTTCCGTGATGGTCAAATGGGAGGTGTATGGCGTGATGGTGAAGTTTCATCGCTTGGGCGTGATGGACAGGTTCAGGCGAGATCTCGTGACGGTGAAGTGTCTTCAGCCGGGCGTGATGGGGTGATTGTGATGGGAGGGAGGTAGCACGTGCCAATTAGCCCGTGGGCGCTTGGGCAACTCAGTCCTGTTTGGACCATCGTCATGGCAAGAGACAGCAAACCAATGGATCTCACGGGTGTGACCACGAATCAATTGAGTTTGCTCATCTATAACGCCAATCATGTGCAGATAGGTACGGGAGCAGGCACCTTTGTGATTGTTGATGTCAATCCAGGGGTCGTGACATATCAATTGGTTTCTGCTGACCTTCCGCTCACGACTGGCACCTATTACTTACGTGTGAAGATCAACTTTAATAATGTCTCGCCTGACATGAGCGATTACATCAACTGGGTCATCCAGGCGTGAGGAATAGAGGAGAAAGGTGGTGAGTGTATGGCGGATGGACTAATCAATGTTGCTTTTGATGCAGCGTCACTTGGGATCATTGACCATCTCGGTCAGTTCGGAACATTTCTTGAACCTGAGATAGCGTCAGCTATGACCAAGATTGGCGATCTATTAGTGGCTGCGGCCGAGGCAAACACATGGACCGCCTTCCAAAATCCCACGGGGCATCTCGCCTCTCAAATTGCCGCACAACTCCAAGGTCCGCTAGAAGTGATTATCACGGTAGATGTTCCCTATGCCTGGAGGCTGGAGGAGGGCTTCCACGGGGCTGATTCTCTAGGGCGTGTCTACGACGAAGTTGCTGAACCGTACGCCATGCCCGCATTGATGGCAAACGAAGATGAGATTATGGTAATCGTGGGGCTTGCTACTGCTGAAGCGTTTGCTTCGATGGGTGGGGGGGTGTAGAGTGCCAGCACCGAATCAGCCTTCAACGATTGCGGTTGCTCAGGCAATAGCAGGTTTTGCACAGTCCCTTGTCTATCCTTCAGGGATCTTGGTGTATAGCATCGTTTCACTGGGTGAGCAAAAGGACATTACCACAAATGTAGCAGGAGGAAATGCGTGCTTGGAGGTCTATGCAAACAAGGATGATTCACAACGGCATGCCTTCGGAGGCAAAATTTGGGATGAGCAGACATGGTTTCTGCTCTCCCTTGTCGGGCTGGACAATGCACAAGCAGCAGAGACCTTGATCTATGCCGTACGTGATGCGCTTGTTCAACCATTTCAGACCCATGCAACCCTCGGAAATGCAGGCAGCGTCTTTCACGCGCAACTCAAGCCGGGAACAGGAAGGTTCCTCAAAGTACTGCGAAATGGGCAATGGCTGCGAGCACATTTAGTCGAGGTGATGTCACGTTCAGAATGGTTTGTTATAACACCACCGGGAATAACAGCATGAGTATACAAACATATAGTTTTTATGGGTCAAGTGGTGTGATCCCTGGCGTCCCTGGACAATTCAGTGCAGGAACATGGGTCACGATTGATACGACAACCATGCAGATTACTGCCCAGGGGTTTCTGGCACCCATCTTCTCACCATCGGTGAGTGATGTGGATGAGACCTTTATGGACTATGGCGAGGCTGGTGTTATTCCAGAGGTCGCCAATCAACCCATAGATGCAGGGCAGATTGAGGTGGTTGACGCAACCACAGATACGGTGGTCAGTGATCACTTTTTGCCATCATCATAGAGACATGTTGTCTTTTATTCTGTTCATAGTGTGAAGGCTACCTCTTGTGAGGTGGTGGGAGATGGAAGGGAGAACATAAGAGTATGCCTATTTCGGCCACCGCTGCACGCGGAATCGTTGATATTATGCTAGAGGCGAATAACGGTGAACAGTTATTACTTGCCTCTACTCCGGTTATTGCAACAATAACCGGCATCACTGCTCCTAGTGGTAGTACGGGTATGAGATTTCACATACGCATTACCAATTGGACGGCTTCTGGGACCGTGACGATTACTGGCACTGGCACACCAGGCAACACGGAGACCTACAACATTGCCGCTCCAACTGCTCAACAGACCCAGAGTGCGCAGTTAGCAAGCAATGAGTATGTCAGTGTGAATGCCTACACGGCAATCACGAATATTACCACCACTGGACTCACCAACGGCACTATCACTGTGTATGGTATTTACGCTGGCAAGTTTACCGTGCCTTCCATCATGACCTCCAACCGTGTGGTGAAAGTCTATAGCCCGAACGAGCACAATAGTTTCCTGGAGCGTGACAAGAAGATCCTTCACCTTGTGAACAACACGACTGTTGATCTCAAGCAAGACGTCTACGCGGATTTGAGCTTGTGGTGGCCCTACATGATGATGGGGGCACCTACCATCACGACGTTGCCATCCACACCCACGTCGCTCTTTGCTGCTGCTGCCATCTCGGCAACCCAGTCTCTGACGACACAGCCAACGGCACCGGGCATGAAGCTCATCTTTACCATTACTGCCTTTACCGTTGCAGGAACATTGACCATTGCCGGGACATCCTATGGTCAAGCAGTGACCGAAACAATTTCCATCACTGCTGCCGGTACCTACTACTCTAGCAATGTCTATTCTGCGGTGAATGCTTCTGGTATTACCAACGCCACGACGGCTGCGACGATGGCGATAACTGGCGTCTATGGCTGGCAGTTGGTCTTCTTATCAGGCGGCAACCTCTATAGTGCAGCGATTGAGTGGTACGACGGTGCAGGCTCATGGACGCATCCATTCTCCTTCGCCACTGAGGGCGATTTCGATATCAAGGTCCAGACGGAGGCGACCCTGACCCTCAAAGGCAAGGCACAAGACAAATTGCCAATTGGCGATAGAACGACGACCCCACTTACGGGCGTGAATCGTATCGCCTCCATCGGTGCCAACCTCAACGATGAGCCAATTGTGGGATGGCAAAGTGCTGTGTATCTTGACCCTATTACGGGCACGTCGCAAACGACCGCCTTTATACACTGCGAGGAGTTAAAGGTCGCCCTCAAGGTGCCGCAAGAAGATCATTTTACCTTTACGAATAGCCAGAACTACAACAGGGCCTATGCCGTCAAGCGGGAATGCACCTGTGAGGCCGTCCTCGATTTCATCGATATGCTGCAGTGGGAACAATTCAGGCAAAACCTCAAGCAGTACCTCGCCTTCCAGTTTTTGGGTCAGTACATCGGGACCACGGGTGGGTCAGCGCAATTCAAAAGTTGGACTTGGACGCTTCCTGTCCGAAGTGATGGGCAATTCGATGTGACCTCTGATCCAGCAAAGGGCAACGTGCAAGCCAAGGCGATGTTTAGGACGGAATATGATTCGTCACTGGGGGGGAGCTACAAACTCGTGGTGGTTACACAACTTCCGCCTACCTACCCCGCGTGATCTGACCATAAAGTAGGAGCATCAGAAGGAGGTAATTTTTTTATGGCATTTCGCTTTTTGTGTGCTAAGGACATCTTAGCACGGGTTTCAGGCGAGGGTTTTCGCCCTCGACTAGCATTGCCTATGGCACGACAATGCTCTTCAGAAAGTTTCCTCCCTTTGAGCGAGGTGGACGTTTTTGCCCGTGTCTCATCTGACTTTTTCCGCCCTCTGCTTGCCTTAGCCATATTAGCACGGGCTTCAGCAGAAAAAGGTTTACGCTTTACGCCTTTCTTTGCTTCAGATATGTTTTTGCATTCTTCCTGTGATTTCACACGTCCTTTATGGGCTTTTGAGATTTTAGCACGAGCTTCTAGTGAGGGCGTCACACCTTTCATGCCTGCTCGTATGTTTTCTTTCCATTCGGAAGAAAAAGGTGGGCGTTTTCGACCTTTTGTCGTAGCAGACATCTTAGCTTTGGTTTCATCCGATAAATGCTTTCCCTTATTCGCTTCGGAAAGTCTTTGCGCTAAATCAGTTGTCGCGTACGCATTTCTCACGCTCGCAGAAATCTTTGCCCTGATCTCTGGTGTCAATGATTTCATTCCAATTCCACCCGGAGCTTCATTTGTGAGAGGTGCTCCTTGAGAACGGTAGTATTGAATCCAGTATTGCTCACGCTCTTGCCATTCATCGACAGAGACTTCATCGATGATATCCAGGAGTGGTTCCAATCCGAGCGATTTGAGATGTTTGACCCAGCGGCCTCTATGTGTCGCTTCTTCGCTATTCCTAATATGTACTCTCAATCGGTGCTGGGGATCATTCGACTTGCCCACGTATCGAACTTCGCGTGTGACAGGATCGCTAAGGATGTATATCCAGGTAGTTTGAGGGAGAGGGTTGTCCAATTGATCATGAGGTGGTACAGTGTCCACGATATGTCTCCTTATACAGACGTATCCACGCCAGGGGATGGGTCCAACCATCGCTCTGGCACAACATTTTACCTCCTCAGTATACCACATACCAAACATTCGTTCAAGCAATTTCACCGTATAATTTCTTGTTTTTCGTTACTCAAAAACAGAAAACAAGAAGGGCGATACTAATTAAGATGATGTTGATAGAAGTGATGAGGAGAGAACAACATGGGTGCATTTGATGATGCAGCGAATATTCTGCTGCCAGATCCGAGCGATACAGAAGGGTCAGCAGCATTCCGTCGAAAGTGGGGATGGGATGCACACGAGCAGGTCATCCTGAAAGGGGCGTACACGGCAGGAGATCTCGAAGCCGTTTCCAATGCTGTGCTCGTGAGTGGAAAGAGGGGCGAGAGCATTATGCAGGCAGGAGCGACTCGCATTAAGTTGCTTGATCGTCTCATTCTCGATTGGACCTTTGCTCGCAATGGGGTCAAGGTGCCAAAGACACTCGATGCCATCAGACGTCTTCCTGCAAACTACACCACGCCCATTCTTGAGGCCTGTGACAAGTTGGCATCAGCCATGAATGAGGAGGAGCAGGAGGATTTTTTGGACTTTGTGAACGGGCATTCCTCGGACGACTCCGTACCGATGAAACTGCTCCAGAAGCGATCATAGAGGCAGAGTTGTGGCCGCTCTTTGGTGGCTATTGGGGGTACCAGGCGGCACCAGTACGCAAAACCATCGAGCAGCGTCTGGTCTTCTTTGCTCGCACGTCAGCGGAGAAGCAAATCCAAGAAAGACAAGAAGCGGAATATCGGCTACAGACGCGATAAGTGGCGTAGAAGGTGATAAGTGGCAGCAGGTGACATCGCAATACAAATGACGATCACGGCGGTGGATGCCGCGTCATCGATTGTGGGGAATATCGCTGACAGCCTCTCAAAACTTCCTGGTGGACTGGGAGTAGTGGCTGGTGCTGCGGTCGCGGCTGGTGCTGCCATTGTGGGTATCGGGGCGAGCGCTGCCACTGCTGCTGGAAATTTTGAACAATCTATGGAGCGTCTTGTGACGAGCGCGGGAGAGTCACAAAACAACATCAAGATGCTCAGTGACGGTATTCTGCAAATGTCGGTTGATACGGGCACATCTACGGATCAGCTCGCTGCCGGAATGTATTATATCGAGAGCAGCGGCATCCGCGCCGCCAGCGGCCTTGCTGCCCTGAAGGTGGCTGCGGAGGGTGCAAAGTCAGAAAATGCCGACCTGACCACTGTTTCCAAGGCACTCACGGCGGTCCTCACTGACTATCACATGAAAGTTGATGATGCGGCATCTGCAACGGCGTCATCAACTGCTGTGATGAACGGTTTAATTAAGATAGTCCAGAATGGGAAGACTAACCTTCAGGAATTAAGTGCATCTATGGGGGCGGTTCTCCCAACTGCTTCCTCTCTGGGTATCTCATTCTCACAAGTAGCCGGTGTGATGGATGTTATGACGAATGCCAGCATTCCTGCCCAACAGGCTGCGCAAAACCTTAGCCACGTACTCCTTGCGCTCTCTGCACCCGCTGCCAAGGCGGTAACTGCGATGAAGGATGTTGGACTCTCTGCTCAAGAAGTGAAAGATGCTCTGGTGACCAAAGGACTTCCTGCGGCTCTTCAATTGATCGAAGACCACATCGGCAAACACCTCCCGGCAGGTTCCTATCAGGCTGAACAGGCCCTCAAAGCAATTACGGGCGGTATTATGGGCTTCAAGGAGGCAGCAATTCTTACCGGGCCGAATCTCAAAGTTGCGGAGGACGATATCAAAGCCGTTGCTGCCGCAATGGGGGATGCCAGTAATGGCGTCATGGGATGGGATATTGTTCAGGGCGAGTTCAACTTCAAGCTGGACCAGGCAAAGGCCGCTCTCAATGCTTTCATGATTGCCATTGGAGAGAAATTGTTGCCGCTTCTTACCCCGCTCGTTGAGGGGTTTACCAACTTTGTCTCTACCATTACGCAGTGGGTACAGGGGATCGGAGATGCCACAGCATCTGGGTCGAAGTTCAATGACATCGGGCAACTCATCACCAGTACGTTTACTATTATAAGTAATATCTTCTTCCATATCGGGGAGATTCTTCACACCATTTTCGCGCCTGCCTTTGAGATGGCGCAGACCGCCATCAGCAACTTCATGAACAATGGCCTTGCACAGGTTCTTGAAGGGCTGAACATGTTTCTTCTGAGAATTGATCAGGCGGTGGGAGCCTTCTCCAAGTGGCTTGCTGCGTCCGGGTTGGTGCAGAATGCACTCCAAGCCATAGGGGAGGTCATCACCCTTGTCTCCTCCTCTTTTGACAGTCTCACGTCCTCCGCTTTTAGCTGGGGGGCGAACATGATGACAGGCTTCGAAAACGGGATCATCTCTGTCATCAATAACATTATCTCCGTGGTAGAGCAGGTTGCCCAAGAAATCGCCAATTATCTCGGATTTGGATCACCTACCAAAAAAGGGCCAGGGTCCACGCTCAATTCCTGGGGCCAGGGTATGATGCAGGGTCTAGCTCAAGGAATCACTGCAAGCATACCACTTGTCACCACTGCTGTGAATCAGGTGGCGGGAACACTCAGCGGAGCATTATCAGGAAGCGGTGGAACGGGGATACCATCCGCCAGTTCCATGATGATCGACCCGCTGACAGGAGATAAGCGCAAAGTTACGGAAACATCCAATGCCAGAACTTCTACCAACGCGATCAAAGGGTCTGGTAATGCCATCACGAGCAGTCTTTCATCGGGGATATCGTCAGGGACGAGTCATGTGAGTACTGCGGTCAATGCTGTTGGATCACAGTTGAGCACCCTTTGTAGTAAGCATGCCCAGTCTACCAGCAACTGCGCTGCGCATGCACTTACCACAGGACTTGCCGCCAAACTGCATGCAGGAAAGGGTGTTGTGGGGGCAGCAGCTCATGCCGTTGGGTCACAACTCTCAGCCGTCGATAAAGCCGCTGAAGCAGCCGCGAAGAGGGCAGCGGCTGCAAAGCTTGCGGCAGAGAAAAAGGCAGCAGCAGAAGCCGCCAAAGCCGCGAAGGCAGCAGCGAAACTGGGACCAGCACCGGTAGCAGGAGCCTCGCCCGTACAAGATATCTTAGGCAGTGATGCGATCCAGAAGGCGGTAGCACCTATCACAAAGGCGGCACAAGATGCTGCCAAGGCGGTCACAGGGGCACTTGGACCCGCTGCGACCTTCGTCAAAAACGCGTGGAAGGACGTGTCAGCATTCTTTACACAAGTTGCGGCAAACCTGAAACAGGCATGGCAGTCGATGCTGCCAGGATTGCAGGATATCTGGCGAGTTGTCCAGCAACAACTGGTTCCAGCACTGAAGGAACTCTGGACCTCGATTCAGCCAGGTGTCGCGCTTATTGGACAAATAGCTGGTGGACTCGTCGTGGGTGCCGTTGCATTTGCGAAATGGGCCACCTCTGCCAGTACGCTCAAGCCCATCTGGGATTTTTTGGTCGTTACGACAAAGATTATTATCTCGATTCTCTCAACGCTCATCCATACCATTGCTGATGCCCTTGCACCTGTCTTCAAGCAACTCTCAGATACGTTCAATTCACAGCTCAAGCCAGCATGGGATGACATGATAAAGTCCATTCAACCATCGATCCCATTTTGGACGATGCTTGCCCATGCGATTGGTGGACTCCTCGTCATTGCTATTGGCGTACTCATGGCGGTTTTAGGCGGAGTGATTAAAGGTCTTGGAGGGCTTTTGGCAGGTCTCATTCAAGCCGTTGGGGGCATCGTCCAGATCGTGAGTGGGTTCGTTCAAATCATTAGTGGCATTCTTGCCATGATCTACGACCTGTTCACCGGCAATTGGAGCAAACTGCAAAAGGATAATGATACTGTCTGGAATGGCATCGTCGATGTGATCAAGGGTGTCTGGAACCTCATTGTCGGCATCTTCAAGGGGGCCATTGATTTCGTCGTAGGAACGACCACGGGGTTCGTTCAAACGATCATCAAGTTTTTCCAAAACCTCTCTGATACCCTGGTTGGACACTCCATTATCCCTGATATGGTCAATGGCATCATTTGGTATTTCAAAGACCTCTGGAAAAATATCGTGACGCTGGTTTCTGATCTTGTGAAATGGGTGATCAAGCAGTTCCTCGTCCTCCGAGACCAGGCATTTGTCTACTGGAATGCTCTCTATACAGGAATCGTCGATGTACTGAAGCTTATTCAGAACGGCGTCCAATATGCCATCTCCTTTATCGTGAACTGGCTCCAGAAGCAGTGGCAGACCCTACAGACAAACGTCAAGACGGCATGGGACGCCGTCAACTCAGGGATTACCGCCGTACTAAAACTCATCCAGAACGGTATCCAATCAGCGATCACCTCCATTCTCATCTGGCTCCAGAAGCAGTGGCAAGCGTTCCAGACGAATGTGCAGCTCGCATGGACCGGAGTGCAGAACATCATCAAGAATGCGACGGCAGGGATCTCGACGTGGCTCGGGACGTGGATCGGCGGACTTATCGCCAGTGCCGTACAGTGGGGGACGAACCTTATGAAGTCGTTCGCCGACTCGATCACCAAGGGGGTCGCATCGGTAACGACAGCGGTGACGGGCGTTGCCAACAAGATCAAAGCCTTCCTGGGCATTCATTCCCCAGCGGAAGAGGGTCCGCTTTCAACCTCCGACCAATGGATGCCTCATTTTATGGCGATGCTTGCGAACGGAATCAAGGCAAACACTCCGAAGGTGACGGTTGCCGTTACCGGGGTCGCCACTCAATTTACTACCCTGAATAAGCAGGCCGATACCTCCGTCAACGCCATAAACACGAAAATAGGAACGCTGAGCACAACCTTTTCGACAACGAGCAGCAAAATAACCTCCAATTTGAATATCCTTACGTCGCAGATCAAGACTTCATCTGATAACATCAACCGATCGGTGCAGAGCGTCTCCTCGAATACGGAAACGGTCAGTAGCCAGGTAGGGTCAAGTTGGCACTACATCGGGTGGGTCTGCACCACATCGAGCACGCTCGTCCAGCAAGCAAACACTGACACAGCAAGGAGTTGCCAACAAGCCTCTTCACAAGTCTCTATCACGATCGGTGACACAAAAGCTGATTACGTGTCATTCGAGGAAACCGTCAATACCACCATGCGGGGAATCACGAAAAACATGGACGATGGGTTGGCAAACTTTAATGGCACCATGTCCAAGTGGAGCGACGGCATGAAGCAGTGGACCGACGACCTCCAGAAGAACCTCAACGGCTTTTTCGATAGCAACGGACCAACCAGTAAGGCGATCACGAAGTGGATGGACGATATGCAGCAGAAGTTGAATACATGGAAGGATAACCTCTTCAAAACCATAGGCGACTCTGTGAGCAATTTCTTTTCGAATATGAATAAATCCTTTGCTCAAGGTATCCAAGCCGCGCAATCCGCTGCACAGCAGATCGCCAACCTGCTCGGACACAGTAAGCCGAAGGAGGGACCCCTCAAGGATGACGATGAGTGGGGAGAACACTTCATCCACAACATCGTCAAGGGGATACGTTCTGGTATCCCTGAAGTGCAAGCAGTCTCCAATCAGTTGGCGGGGATACTGGTTGGCGGTCTTGCGCCTTCTTCTAGCGCCTTCGCCCTTCCAGGAGGCAGGTCACCAGGGAACCCCATGATGATCTATGTCTCCCTTGATGGCAAAACCATTGGAAAGTGTGTTACCAAATATCAAGAGAGGGAGCTAAGAGTCCAAGGAGTGGTTCGCAACACATAATAATACAAGTATTGTATATGTGGAAGGGAGTAAGATGTAATACATGGCGGCAACCTGTACCATTGGTGGTGTGGCTTATATTATGATCGAGGATCAGCATGATCTAACCAATGCGCTCGATGAGCGGCAACGGTTTAAGTGTGACATCATCGATTATGCTGGTACTGCGCATTTTGTGAAGGGTGAGCAGGTTGTTGTCTCCGATCCCGTCCTCGGTATTATCTTCAACGGTTACGTCAGCTCTGATAAGGAAATCCCACAATATCCGTCAGGCGCGATCCTGCACTCCATCGACTGTATTGACCAGCACTATCTTGCCGACAAGCGCACATACACGCGCACATACACCACACCGTCTCTGGCAGGTAAGATCGCGGTGGATCACCTCCATGATGTGTTGCTGGCAGAAGGGGTCACACAGAATTTTGCAGAGCACTTTGATACGACTCCGACCGATTTTAGTCAGGGCATCATTACCAGCACTATCGGAGCATCAAATGTTGGGGACGGGGATCTGGAGCTGGCACCTGCTGGAAGCAACGTCACGATCTTAGAGCAAACAACGGCAGACTTCTCCACAGGTACCCTATCGAACGTTACTGCTGTCAGCAATACGTTGACCCCAACGACCGTCAGTGGGCTAGCCGTCACCGCAACGCTCCCCTTTGGGATCGCGGGCGCATTTCTCAATGTCAACTTCTGGGGTGGAAGCAAAGCACTTGGGACCAGCGATACTTTCAATTACGACATCTGGATTGCCAGCACCTCCCCACAAATTATGTGTACGGTAGGATTGATTTTTAACGACGGAACGACGGCAACGGGCATTGTGGACCAGAATAACCTCGCCATCGATGCGACTACCGACCTCACCAATTACGCGAAAGACAAGTGGTACACGCGTAACATCTCGACGACGACCTATAATGGCAAGACCATCGCCAATGTCTTCGTCGGGTTCGGCGGGACCTCGCAGGGAACCTATACGGTCTACGTCAAAAACGTGTACTTGACCAGTGCTTCCGGGAGTCCATTTTTCAGCACGACGGCCGTGGCAACCCAACTCAACCCCATGCAGGTCATTTCCTATTCATACTATACAGCAGCACTCACGACAGGAACGGTCATTCCCGTCTTCGATCCGGCTACCTCAATGCGCACCAGTCCATCACACAGCATTAGCGCGGTACAGTTGCTTGGTTCATCTGTAGTTACATGGGTAGCAGGAACACCAGGAACATCTGGATTCAATCTCAATGTCTCCTATGACGGAGGAGTGACCTACCAGCATTGCACCAATAACTCCGCTCTCCCAGGACTCCCTTCAGGATCAAATGTGGCTGGACTCAACATCATCTTACAAGAAACCTTTGGAGCTGGTACCAACCCCAGCTTGCTCCCCAACCTACAACTTGTCAATATTGTTCTGAACTCCGCGCCAAATGCGACGAAATCAGATATCGTGACCACTTTTGCAACCCAAACAGCCTGGAATACTGGAACGTATGTCAACACACAGGCACTGGTCAATGGGGATCTCGAACCTATTATTGTCACCCGTGACTGGAACAATCACTCAACATCTGGGCAAACCTTCTTCTTAATTCACGGAGGTATTACAGAGTCAGCGTCAACGGGCGCCTACGTCATGACGATGACACATTATTCTGGCTCTGTGAACTATGCCCAATCACGTCTTGACTTTATTGGTTCAGTTGCGGACTTCATTCTTGATATCGATACGGCCTGCACCGCGTCTGGAAGTTTTGTTGGTATTACCTATCGGCAAACGTATTGGAGCAGTCCCAGTCTGGGATCATACGGCTACCTTGTTCAGTACACAGGTGCTCAATTGTGGCTCTGGCGCGGTTCCAACTCATCTAGTTCATCGGCAACCATGCTGGCGAGTGTCTCTTTTACGAATCTCTCGACACACTTGCGTATCGTCGTGAGCGGAGGATCACACCAAATCTACGCGGGGAATGCAACAACACCAACGATTTCTGTTTTCGACAGCACGTATACGTCTGCGGGAAACATTGCACTGTATGGTGAGAACTCAAGTCCCACTATTGACGGGTCCGCCACGTGGGACAATCTTGTTCTCACGTATCCAGGCAACGCTACGTGGCAAGGACCTTCAACATCGATTAGTAGTCTAGGAACATGCGGGTTATCAGCCTTGACATGGGTAGAAGTCAATACGGGAAATTCACTCCAAGCTGCTGTTTCCATCGAGTCAAGTGTTGATGGGGGATCAACATATCAAGTCTGTACCAACGGAGGTCCCATCCCGAACCTGCCTTCGGGTACGAACGTATCAGGGAAAAGCGTCAAGCTTCTCATCTCATTCACATATTCGAGCACAGCACTTCCTCCAATTGTTCGCCAACTCGTCTGGCGCGTACTTGGTCAATACCCTGGCTCATCTGGCAATCGCACAACTGCGCCACTCGGCAATGATACGATGGTGCGTGCCAACGTCGTATCAGGCTTCGGGACCGGATTTGACTCGCAGACCTACACACAGGTTGGCACTGGCACCACTAGCCTCACCTCCAATGAGGCGGCAATAGCCAATACCACAGGCGATGTCCACATGATCTACGGGTCACGAACCTGGACAGACGAGGACGGCACAGTACGATTCCTGTTATCGGCAGCAACGATCTCAGCAGGGATTGAATTGCGCTACACCGACACCAACAACTTCTACCGATTGCAGGCATCAACCACCACTGTGAGTATCGTCAAAAAACAAGCGGGTATCTCACAGACATTGGCATCGGTAAGTATGACGATAACAACTGGAACATGGTATCGCATGAGATTCCGCGTCACAGGAGCGACACAACCATTGCTTCAAGGCAATGTCTGGCTCGATGGAACGCTCGAAAATACGATCAGTCCAGTCACTGGACTATGGAATAACAGCAACTGGACCATACAAGCAGCAGGGTAAATGGGAGGTAAAAGAGGTGGCGGATTATACAACCATCAACATGCAGTACCAGACAGGTACTGATGCAAGTCCAGTTTGGACAGGAACTGCGATTAGTCTCAGCGGATCGGCGGGTGCAAACGAGTTCCGTATGGCAATTACTGGAGGGGGTACAAGCATCGCATCAGCGTCATGGCCGTTTATGGCAAAGCCAGGAAGCGGCACGACAGCAGTCACCTCACTCTACGCTTATACGGCAGACACAACAGGACTTCAGGTCACAACCTATACAGGCGATAATACCAAGGCACGCGTTCTGCGTTGGAACTTCGATAATACAGGGAACCCCGTGACCGCTATGCAGGTAGGGGCATTTGCTAATAGCACACATACAGCCCCTTCACCGGGTACACAACCACCTGGGGCAAATAATGATGCATTCACCAATGGACATGCCACGGACACAAGTAGTAGAAGTTATATCAAGTTTAACCTCTACGGATCTGGATTAACCGCTGGAGGATCACAAGAAACGCCATCGGCAGGAACAGTAGGAACACTGCCTACGGCTACAACTGGCACTACTGGATCAGTCACAACCACTGCCGGAAACTGGTTAAATACCAATGGGGCATGGCAAGATGCGCAAGGTTTTACGGATTACATTACAGGTGTAGCAATACCGCAAACGGCAACGGCGTTCTTTTGGTACATGACGGTTATATTCTGGATCGGCGCGAACATTACTGCGGGCAGTTGGACGCCCTTGATAACATTGCAGTATAGCTACAGTTGAACATCATAGTTATACTGCAACTTTGACGAGGAGGATCGGTAGAGAAGGTATGTACGTGGGGGTAGATGATGGGATTGGTTGAAGAGTTACTAGGGTGCCCTCTCTTAGAGATTACACGCTCCTACTGGGCAGTCAAACTCACAACAGGTGAATGGATCTGCGAGGCACGTGTCAAGACCGACCTCTATAACGGTACTGAGCGCCAGTTCGATTGGTCGAACGATTTAGTTGCGAATGAAGACGTGCTCAAAATCACCCAACTCTGGCTTCTCTGCCCGCCCTCAAAGACTTCACCTCTTGGCAATACAGCGTATCTCACCATCGGCGAGCCAGGGACTGCCTTTCAGTTCAAGGTGGCAACAGCAGATAGCAACGTCGCCATGACTGCACGTAGTCTCCAGATACACGTCATAGGCAAAGTTACCAACAAAGAGACGGGCGATTGTGATGTCTTCGCATGGGATGATGCGGAGCAGGGCCTGATCACTCCTCAAACAATGATTTACGACCCGCTTACCGGAGGTGCAAAGCGAGACGCATCAGGCAACCTGATCTACGCAGGGAAGACCAACATCTACAACTTTCACTCGTGGAGACCAGATTCTCTAGCTCCTTTAGGGAGATTAGAACTCAGAACTGTGGGGGTCAGAGTATAACATGACGGCTCTCACTGAATATCTTACAGTTACCGTTGCCACGACCGTTGCGACAGCCAACACGCTGATCGAGAACGCCACCACGGGCGCAACACTGCTCAACAAGAATACCAATCTCACGTCTGGCACGACTGGATGGATTGAAATTCTCTCGCAAGGCGGAACCTTTGGTGCGGGCGTTGGGTCGGAACCTGCACCTTCTGCGAAAGGATGGATTGACGACGGGACAGGTCTCGTTGGAAATCACTTCTCAGCGGGTACGTGGAGCTTCTCGCTGGGATTCGAAACCACTACCACTGGAACATTCACCGCTGATGTTCACTTTAGAGCATACCAAAGATCGTCAGGTGGCACCTATACCCTGATAGCAGAAGCCACCGCTTCTGGACAAACCATTATCTCCACCAGCTATACGGTCGTCAATGCCTCAGTCAGTGCCGCTGCATCTGCCACGTTTGTGACCGGGGACAAACTCTACATTGACTGCCTCATGAATATTTCCACGAATGGGACGACTGGAAATATGCGCATGCAGGATGCCAATAGCGCTACCGTTGGCTCTACCAGTGCGCAGGCAGTCACACCAGGATATATCTCCAGTACTCAGGTCAACAAGGATATCGTCATTCGTGGACGTATCCAACAACTCATCAATAAAGATGTTGTGCTTCGTGGACGTATCCAGCAACTGGTCAATAAAGACATCAAGTTGCGTGGCAATGTTGGATTGTCAGCCACCAAAGACATCAAGTTGCGTGGTGTGATTGCCGCGTCAGGGATCAAGGACATCAGGGTCCGTGGACGCATCCAACAACTGGTTAGCAAGGATATCACGCTCAGAGGACGTACGGCGAATACGGTGAGCAAGGATATCGCGCTCAGAGGGAAGATTACCGGTCCACCCCTGACTTCCGGTGGATTCACTCTTTTTGCTAACGGCACCGGAACCGCACAATACGACCACTTCAGAGTAACTGAGTATCCAGATCCTGCCCTTAGCTTAGCACCGATTACGCCGCGAGTAGGGACAACGCTGGTCTCGTGGAACGCACTCACACCGACCAATACCACTCTTGGAATGGATATCAGTCTGGATGGGGTCAACTGGACGGATGTCACATCAGGGAACAATGGGAGTCTGCCGGGGATTTACTCACAGGTTGATCCCGTAACCGATGGCTTTGATATGGACACCACGATCAACTACACCTCTACGTTCCGCACAGGCGGATCAGTTGCGATCATTACCTATGATACCCTTCATAGTCGGCTCATCCTCACTGGCGGGACGAATGCCATCTATGCCTATTCTGCCATCAGTCGCGCCGATGTGGACTTCTTTGCAGACCTAGACCAAAGCGATGCAGGCGGTTTGGTCTGGCGCTTCGTGGATCAGAATAATTACTATTGGCTAGACATTAACGATAGCCTCACCAGCATTGGAGCAAATACCATCACGCTCTATAAGGTAGCATCCAACGTTCAAACACAACTCGGAACCGCTGCTATTTCCTATACCGTGGGAACATCCTCCAATAACTATACCGTCACTTTCACCAGAGGAACCTACCACCGTTTCCGGGTCTCCATGCTCATGGGTGTAATCACCGTCTATGTGGACGGGAATGCACTCATTACGTATACCGATGGCTCACCACTAGGCGCTGGTCTGATGGGTCTCTACAACAACGGTGGGACGATAGGGAGCAGGTACTACCAGTTGTGGATGACGCCCCAAGGAGATTACGTCACAGGTACTCCCGTTTACGACATCGTTACAGGTGATTTCGTGTACACCAGGGCACGCCTGGCAACCACTGACCCAAGCGTCACTCCTCAAGTCCTGGATATGACCACGATGGCAATGACACCAGCTATTGGAGCAGGGTCTAGTATTCCATCGGTGACCTATAACGCCACGCTTGTCAGTAAAAACTTCGATGACCTGGCAAAACAGAGCAATTATAGTTGGTACATTGACCAAAATAAGACGTTCAACTTCCGCTCACGTGCTTCTATTGCGGCTCCCTGGATCTTGCAGTCATCTCCATACGGGTTGGTCGCAAACGTAGACCTGGAAGTGTCTTCAAACCTTGAGTTGGATGTTGGCAATGACCTCTATCGCAATCGTCAGATCGTGCTCGGAGCAACGGATACCGCTACCTTCGTCGAAACCAAGATCGGCGATGGGAACACGCGTTCCTGGACAATGGGGTATCCATTGGCAGCACAACCGACCATCACCCTCAACGGCGTTGTCATTGCTTCTACGCAAATAGCGCTCAAGGGTGGGACAGGTGCAACCTTTTACTATGCGCTGAACGACCCTGTGATTACGGAGGATGCGGGAAAGACGGTTCTGCAAGCGACTGATCAGCTCGTCGTCACCTACACAGGTCTCTTCGATGTGACCATCACGGTGGATGATCTCACGGAACAGGCAGAGCAGCAGGCTATTGAGGGCGGAACAGGCATCGTGGAAAGCGTGGTGGATGTGACGGGGCAAGGGTACAACAAGAGTGCCGCCACGGCACTTGCCAACCAACTCTTGAGCCGATATGGCATCGCAGGACGCACGCTCATCTTCGACACGACACGGAATGGGTTAGCTGTGGGGCAACTGTTGAGTATATTCCTACCCGAGCAGGGCATCTTTGATGGGCAATTTTTCATCACACAAGTAGAAATTACCCTGATGAAGGGGGGAGCAGACAGTCAGATATGGTGGTACAAGGTCACGGCATCTGAACTACCCAAACAGGCTTCATGGGCCAAACTTCTGGCATCAGGTTTAGGGCTACAGTAGTTTTGTAGGTGTGTCAAAGATAGGGGATGTGTGGTTAGCGGAACGGGAAACAAAGACATGCAGGCACCACAAGATCAGGTAGCACTGTTGCAATTTCGCGTCGATGCACTTGAACGAACCGTGTCGGGGTTTAATCAGCAACTCAATTCCTACGTGCGAGAGCGGGAAAATGACCTGAAGCTCAAAATACTGCAAGATACCGCCAATCATATTGAAGATGAGGTAAACGGTCTCAAAAAAGATATCCGTTCGCAAGGCGATGAGGTGAAGATGCTCAAAGATGAGTTGCAAAAGCGCGATGCATCTCAACGCGAAAGCCAGGATAAACTCCAAATCCGCGTACTCGTCTGGGCGGTAGGTATCTTCATGAGTATCGTTTTGCTGCTCCTAGCAGCGTATTTCTCACATATTCTGCACTAAAGAGGTGTCTTATGAGAGCACGCGTACAGAAAACGACCGTGATGGTGGTTGTCCCGACCATCCTCTTCCTGTTACTCATGCTTATAGGTTTCGATCTCTATCCCGTGGTATCGGGAAATGATGAATTGGTTATTGAACAGCAAGCCTGGCTTCAGGTGGTACGGAATGAATATCTTGCCAAGGATATCCTTATTCTTGCGTATAGACCTGCCACCTATCACTCTCAGGCGGTGAGCGATCTCCAGGTCATTCTCCCTGGCCTCCAGCAAACACAGACTGGACTCCTGAAAGGTGACGCTTCTCTCGGACTTCCAAACAATCCATCGGATGAGGTCAGACAGATACTCCAACGAGCACAATCTGACTACGTTCCTCTTGTGGCAGCACTCAAGGTCATTCTCGCCCATTCTGATGGACCGGTTGACCCAATACAACTTAACATTGTCATGATGCATGAGTATCCCTATTCCGTCACGATGGCTCAACTTGCTATCCTCATTCAGCAACAGGCGGAGGCAACCAATCTTCACCTCCTCATCATTAAGATAAGCATCAAGACGCTGCTTCTTGTAGTGATTAGTGCGCACTATCTGTTCTCAGGGAGAAAGGCGTTCAATAGACTGGTGGAGATAGAAGAGGAGGCGCAGAAGAAGCAAGCGTAGGGTGAGGGTGTGAGTTAGTTGGCACATCCTCTGAAATTCGTTCGCAGTGTGAACAGATGCTACAATAGAGAGTGAGGATGTTGTTGGAAGATGAGAGGATGACCATATGGCGGCTGACGCTCAAAAATTAACTCAGATCACCCTTATCTGTGATGACAAAGGCTATGGGGGCTACCAACCTGGAGAAGTGGGGAGAGTCAAAGATGGGGTCTGGATGGTATGTTGCCCTCTTTGCAATAATTTGGGGGAACTGAGAACTCACCACGTCACAGAACATGACGACCAGACCATCACTATCTCTCCATCGCTAGTATGTCACGGGTCAATCTACGAATCCCCTGGTGTCTACCGCTCTTGTACTGCCCACTACTTTGTTGAGCGCAATCAGATCAGGTGGTGTTAGTATGTCTGACTCTGCTTATGTAACTGCCTACATCCAATCAGAACAACCTACCCCCTTCCGGCCATTCATGTGGCAACTTATCATGCTTACTCAGATTACATGTAGGACAAGACAGGACAACATAATCAACATCGTTGCGCGGACCCTCCTCAATGCGACTCAAAGGGATGGTATGCTCCAAGTGGAAAATGTATTGTCCATTCTTCTTCTCAAACTTAGCATGATCACAAGCACTATAGTAGCATCTGTACTTCTGTGCTTTCAACTTTTGTTGGATTTGTTGTTCAGTAAGAATACCAGGAATAGCTTTCTTTCGTGCTCCACGATTGTGATTATAGGTTTTGTATTTATCTGGATTGTTTTTACAATATGCACGCAGCCGTTGCTTATTCTCTTCAGCATGAGAGTTTCGATAGGCTTTCTGCCTAATCGCATCGTCCTCACGAAACATCTCATGATAAGTCTTACGTTCGATACTAGCACACAGCTTACATCTCGTTTGCACTCCATAACGATGAGTTTTGCTCACATGAAAGTATTCACGCGTAGCAGGCAAAATCCTTTTACATTTAATACATCTTTTATGTCCCATTTCAATAATTTCAACTTCTCTTCTGCGTGGCGTGGCAACACATTTTTTACACCAAGGAAACAAACCATCGGAACGGTTTCTGTCAGAATGAAAGAATTCAGATGTGGAAGGGTGCCAATTCTTACACTTGGTACACCGTTTTTCCCCCAATCGATATTCTCGAACTATGCTGTAACTCTTATTGCCTTTGCATATCTTACAACTGGAATGAAAGCCATCCTTCTTTCTGCTGTCTTTGTGAAAGTAGATGTTTGTTGCGGGGAAAAGTTCTTTACATTTGGAACATTGCTTGAAAGAGGATGTATCGGGTATAGTGTCGCTCATGGAAGATCTCCCAGGTCTTTCATCACGCCAGAGGGTATGTCCAGTACCGCTCTGGCAACAATATTTCTCAATACATCAATTATATCACAAAACAACCTGTAAAGCTAGTTTGTGAATGTTTTGCGGCGTTAAAGATGTTATGTAAGGAGGAATGACGGTTGAAATTTGATAATGATGGGTGGCTGGATGCTGCTCAAGGCTATAACATCAGCGGCAACTCATGGGACAGGGGAGATGTGCCAATTACGCACCTGGTGATTCATGGTACAGCGGGTGGCTCAGATGGGCGAAGTACGCTCATCTATATGAGCAATAATGGCGTTTCAACTCACTTTGTCATCAGCGTAGACGGCACGATCTGGCAAGGTGTGCCATGTCATAGCCGTGCAGCATGGGGAAATGCGCCACTCAAGGCACCAAGCCTCGATTTCGCACGTGCTGATCTCAACCCAAATCTTTGGACAGTCAGTGTAGAATTTTGTAAGCCTGATAACACCAATCAGATCGATATCACTGAGGCACAGAAGGCGTCAGGGTTCCCTCTCATCAAAGCAATCTGCGAACAATATAACATTGCCATGAGACCAGGGGATGGCAATTCTGGCATTATAAGCCACGCAGATATCAATTCTATAGATCGAGCACGCTGTCCCGGCACGTACCCCTGGCCTGACTTATTCAGTTTTCTAGGAAGTGGAGGGGATGAGATGTTACCTATCACCATTGATCAAGTCAGTAACTACTTTGAACAGGCTGGAGATCAGATCTGGAAGTGCAAACAGACCGGTTTCATCATCGGTCATGGTATCCTCGCCTTCTACTGCGCGTTTCGTGTCACTCCACAGGATCTGGGAGGACTAACACATCTGGGACTGCCGAAGAGCGGCGAACAGGGCGTACCAGGCAAGCCAGGAGTCGTGGAGCAGGTGTTTGAGCGTGGCATCCTCGCCTATGACACCGCCCATATCGCAGATAACCCACCGGGTTCTGGTTCAGTGTACCTCGCACATATCAACACCCCTCTTCCAACGCCTGTGCCTGCTCCCACTATTGACGTGAACAAGATCAAAGCGGCCACCCAAGAGATACTGGCAGCCATCGGAGGTCAATCATGAACCCCGCAACCACCTTTGAGTCGTCTCTTCCCTTCATTGCCTTTTTCGTCAGCTACGCCATACAGCAAGAGCACTGGGGAGAATGGGCCAACCTTGGTGTGGCAGGATCAACCATTCTGCTCTCGGCACTCATCACATCCCTGCTTCATGGGCAGATTACGAGCAATGTCCTCGGTGACATAATGGTGGTGGCAACAGCGACAACGGTTCTGCAAGCTGGCTCACTCAAACCATTGCAAGATTACCTCAGAGTGAACTTTCCAACTCTGCCCTCATTCCCAACGCAACCAGCATCGTCAGTGCCTCCACAACCGCCTACAACAAACGTAGCAACGCCATCATCGCCAAAGTCAGATAATACAGCAGGAGGAAGCACACCCACGCCATAGGCTTCACATTGCGAATGATGTTATACTGTAATCAGCATATTCACTCTCGAATATGTCACTTCATACAGACGCATGAAACCCAACCAGAAGCATACCCTAAGACCAAATGAACGGTAAGACAAAGAAACTCTTCCAGCGTTACCTGGAAGAGTTTCTTTGT
>Ga0070730_10000954_pt1 | contig 29662 bp, 27 predicted proteins | sample Coa_R1_3_FD_66447 | JGI IMG/M metagenome (GOLD analysis project Ga0070730, IMG submission 66447) | Surface soil microbial communities from Centralia Pennsylvania, which are recovering from an underground coalmine fire - Coalmine... | ecosystem: Environmental > Terrestrial > Soil > Unclassified ... | reverse complement strand
GGTCACCCACGGTAGGCGCACGGCTTTAGGCGGCACCGCGGTTCACCCCGATCAAGATCCGCAAGGTGAAGGGACCAGGGCAGCTCCCAGCCGATAGGTAAGCCTGGTGACAGAGGACGTCGGGCGATCGATCTTCTTGCAGACTGTCGCGCTTGCTCTAGTCGAAAAAGAGACGGGCGCGGATTCGCGGTTTCTCTTCGAGGCCGGAGTTCGGGTTCGCGGCCGCCTCGCGCCGGGCCTTGGGGCGCCGCACTCCTAGACGAGCTCGAGTTTCGCACTAGGGGCGGGGTAAGATTGTTCTGCTTGCCCCGGCGAGGGCTTGCTCGACTCGTGTCCTGCGAATGCGGAACGTCACGTCCGCAGACGACGAGAGGAGTGAGGCTGGAGTGGTCTCGAAGGAGGCGGATCACGCGGAACACGACTCCGCTGTTGGTCCTGAGCGTAAGGCGAAGCTCGTCTTCTTCTGTTCGGAGCGGTCGGGACGAAGCCGGCGGGTAGAGGGCTTTCTCGCGCAGGTCCTGCAACGGCGACAGAACCACGAGACGTTCGACCTTGTACGGGTATCGGTGGAGCGTCATCCAGAGCTGGCGGCGCGGTTCCAGGTGAGGGAGCTTCCGACGGTCTGCATCGTCGAGGGCCAGAGACTACGGAAGCGCATCGTTGCTCCGCGGGGCTGCAGGCAGCTCGAAGCAGAGCTGGCCGAGTGGCTGCGATGAGGTTTCACCGGTAGAAGCCGCGAAATGGGGGCCTCACATGCGGAATCCCGATCAGGGTGAGCCCTCGCCGATGCCGTGGATCGAGGACGACGAGTCAGTCGAGGACGCCCTCCGCGACGTCCTGATCTCCCACGAGGGAGAACGCGAACAAGAAGGACCCGAGGACGACGACGGCGAACGGCGTGAGCTTCCTCCGTTCCCGCCGTTCAACGCGGCGGCAGAGCCGCCTGAGCAACCGCTCACTCGCTCGAACTCGCGCCGTCTTTCACTAGGGCTGCCAACGCGTCGGCCCCGACCATCCGCGCACCCAGTCCTAGACTCCAACCCATGCCCGAACGCCGCGACCGGGTAGCGATCGCCACATCTCGCGATGTCATTGAGCTGCCGTGGGCGAGCCGCGACAGTCTCCTCCACGAGATCCGACACCTCGGTGGGAACGCGAAGCCGATCCGGGCCGCGTTTGAGGCCGTCGGCGCGTCCCGGCCAGTGGAGCTGAGCCGCGCCGACCAGACGACGTTGTTCAGCGCTATCGAGCTGTGGGCTGACAGCGTCACCGTGGAAGCCTTGCCGCCAGGCATCTGGCGGCTGCGTTGCGCGCTTGCCGACCAGCTCGACGAAGCCTGACCGCATGAGATAGGCCTCGAGCCAAGCTGCCGGCCGCCGGAGAGCCGCAAGCGAGTGCCTGCCCCAGGTCGGTGCTACGGCGACGCTGCCATTCCTCTCCCTCTCCTCTCTGGCAGCGCCGGTAGACGCCGCGAGACGAAGACTCTAGCCATCCCTCATCGATGCGCCCCACGACGCGTCCTGTAACAGCCGCTAACGCAGTAACGCGACACAGATGGGGGGCGACGGTTCGAGTCCGCCCCCGGCGGCGGCCGGATCGACACGCTCGACCGCGACTCCGCTACCCCGGCGGGCGAGGTGTTCCCTACCAGCGCGAGCGGCGGCTGCGGCGGCTGGTGTAGAGGAGACGTGGGCGAGCGGTCGTCATTCCGCCGCTTTCGAACTGCTCGCGGTGGCCGAGCAGGTTGGCGACGCGGCTGACGTCGGCTTGTTGGTCGGGCAGCACAAGTGTGGTCCCCTGGCCGGAGCGGCCGGCGCGGCCGGTGCGGCCGACCCGGTGCACGTAGCCTTTGCTGTCCTCGGGAGGGTCGTAGTTGATCACGTGGCTGATCGCTTCGAGGTCGAGCCCTCGGGCGGCCACGTCGGTCGCCACGAGTGTGCTCACCCGCCCCGAGCGGAAGCGCTGGAGCGCGCGCTCGCGCGCGCCTTGCGTCATGTCGCCGTGCAGCGCGGCAGCTTCGACGCCGTGTCCGCGCAGCTTGTGCGCGAGGCGGTCGGCACCGCGCTTCGTCCGCACGAAGACGAGCGCGAGCCCGTGGGTGGCCGCGAGCAGGGTGACGAGCCGGTCAGCCTTGTCGGCGGCCGTGACCGCGACGAAGCGGTGCTCGACCTCGCCGTCGGAATGCTGGGATGGCAGCTCGGTCTCGAACCGCGACGGGTTCGTCGTGTAGGCGTGAGCGAGCGCGCCGATTTCACCGTCGAGCGTCGCTGAGAAGAGCATCGTCTGGCGCTGCTTCGGCAGCACGCGGACGATCGCCTCGACCTGTGGCCGGAAGCCCATGTCGAGCATCCGGTCGGCCTCGTCGAGCACGAGGATCCGGATCGCGTCGAGCGAGATCAGACGCCGCAGGACGAGGTCGTTCAGCCGGCCCGGCGTGGCGACGACGACGTGGACGCCGCGCAACCGCTTCGCCTGCGCGGCAACGGGGGCGCCGCCGTAGGCGGCCCCGGCGCGGAGCCCGCGCGGGGCGCCGAGCAGCGACAGTTCCTGCGTCACCTGCAGCGCAAGCTCGCGGGTCGGGACGAGCACGAGCGCCGCCGCAGCACGCTCGCCCGCCGAGAGCCGCTCGACGAGCGGCAGTCCGAAGGCGAGAGTCTTGCCGGAGCCCGTAGGCGCCTGGCCGAGGACGTCGCGGCCGGCGAGCGCGTCGGGAACGACGAGGATCTGGATGCGGAAGGGCTCGACAATGCCGCGGGCGATGAGCGCGTGCTCGACCTCCGCGCTCACGCCGAGCGAGGCAAAACTCTGAGACATACGGTGTTCGACTCCTTTACGGATTCGAGAAGCAAGAGCTCGAATCCAAGGAGGAACGAGACCTGAATCTCACCGGACGACCCACTGCCGCCCGTGGATGCAGGGTAGCAGCGGCGGCGCTGGCGACCAGGGAATGCTGTCCACAGCCGTACCCGCCACTGGGTCAGGGGTGTTCCGTATGTAGATGTCGCGCGAGGCAGACAATTCAGGTGAGGTTCGCGTCCGGCTCGCCGCAGAAGCACAGTCCGTCGGCCAGGCGCGGCGGCTCGTCAGGAACGTACTCCAAGGCTCTACGGCCGAGGCTCAGCGAGTTAATGACGCGTTGCTGGTCGCAAGCGAACTCGTCTCGAATGCGATCAGCCACGGAAGTCGGCAGGGCGACGAGATCGATGTCCAGTTCACACTCGTTGGAAGCACACTGCTTCTTTGCGTTGTCGACTCGGCCCGCGCTGACGCCGTCCCGCATCTTCGGGGGCGCGATCCGACACGCGCGGCACGCCGAGCGGTGCAGGCAGAACTAGACCTATAGCGCCGTGAATTGACCCGCTTGTTCTCGACCACGACGAGCGTCGGGACTGTTCCGACCTTGAACTTCTCCGCTAGGTCGGGGTGTTCGGTCCCGTCGGTGTCGCAGTCCTTTGGGCAAGGAACCCGTCGACGCGTCTCGACTTTCCGGAGCGGGGGTCGAAGAAGAAGAGCAGGGCCGGTTTTGGCGCGCCAGCACGGGCCGTGATCGTTACCGCGTTTGCGGGAGCGGTGCTCATGCCTTCGCTGTCTGAGCCGGACCGGGTTTTGCAGGGGCCTCGCATTCCAGGGTGTCGTCCTGGGGGGAGGAGATTTTCCGCTGTCGTGTCGAGACCTTGGAAGTACTCAGAGGAGCTCGTTGAGCGCGGGTGCGGTTGGCGCTCGAGAGTGGTCGTCCGATCGTGCAGGTCGCTTGTGATCTCGGGATCAACTCGGAGGTGTTGCGGAAGCGTGTGCGGCAGGTCGAGGCTGACGAGGGCTTGAGGCCGGATCTGCCGACGAGCGAGGAGCGGGAGGAGATCAAGCGGCTCCGCCAGGAGAACTTCGAGTTGCGCCGCGCGAACGAGATCTTGAAGTCGGCGAGCGTGTTTTTCGCCAAGGAGCTCGACCCAGACCGACCGAAGTGAGCCGCCACGTCGACGAGCATCGCGGCCGCTTCGGGTTGAGCCGATCTGCATGACCTTGAGCGTGTCGGTGTCCGTGTACTACCAGCGTCGCAGCGGCCGTCGCTCGAAGCGGGCGGTCGAGGACGAGCGGCTGCTCGAGCGGATCCGGGAGCTGCATGCGGCCAACTACTACGCCTACGGGTATCAGCGGATGTGGAAGGCGCTTCGCCGCGCCGGCGAGCAGGCGCCACGCTGCCGGGTGCAGCGGCTGATGAAGAGGCACGGAATCGTCGGAGCCAAGCGGCGCGGCAAGCCGTGGCGGACCAGCAAACCGGACCCCGAGGCGCAGCGTCGGCCCGATCTCGTCCAACGCGACTTCGCTGCCAGCCGCAGGCGTGCAAGACGAAGGCGAAGAAGACGAGCCCGTCCCAGAGCATCGACTACACCCAGACGCTCACCGACCACCGCGTCCTCGCCTCAGTCGGCTCGGCCGGCGACGCCTACGACAACGCCCTCGCCGAGAGCTTCGTCGACAGCTTCAAGACCGAACTGATCCGCGACCGCGTCCGGCGAACCAGAAGCCAACTCGAGCTCGCCGTCGTCGAGTACATCGACTGTGTCTTCGAACGTAAGGCCGAGGGCCTCGGTGGCCTAACCTCGATTGTAGGGAAATGCGGGTTCGAGTCCGGATGCACCTGCGCCCAGTCCAGTGTGTGCTCACCTCGCACGCGTACGGCTGGGCGATACTTGGCAGGTGCGAAGCCGCGCAGCCTTGACCGCAGCCGCGCTGCTGGCCGTCAGCGTCGGCGTCAGCGGTTCGTCTGCGTTCTCGGCTGTTTCCGGCGCGCCTCCGAACCGGGGTGAGATCGCCGCGGCGTTTGCTCACTTGGTCGGGTCGCCGCGTTCGGCGGATGCATTGGGCCCGTATCTGCAAGGCGTCGACGCAGCGATGGCAGCTGCCTTGGCGAAAGGCGCGGTGAATCGGCGGGCTGACGCGGCGTCGTTGCTTCCCGATGGGAAGATGCGTGTCTCGGTGGTTCGCCGGCTGAGCGGGTCGGTTGCCTCGGTCGCGTTCGGGATCACGCAGCGCGGTCAAGGACGGCCATACACCTGGCACTTCGTCGGGACGGCGGTCTACTCGCAAGGACGGTGGATGGCGTCGTGGGCGACGGTCTGCATGCTGGTGGAGCAGGAGGGTGTTCTGTGCCCGAATCCACCGGCCGGCGTCGTGTCTGCGTTGCCGCTTCCGTACTCGGTCACTGCCCGGCAGCAGGCCTCGGAGCAGTCTCCTGACCTGATCAGGCCGGGCGCGTTGGCGATGACCGCGAGCGGTGATCTGCTTATCGCCGACAGCTTTCGGGATCAGATCGTCGAGTGGCACCCGAGCGGAGTGCTGACGGTCTTCGCGGGTACGGGACGGCCGGGCTTCTCAGGCGACGGAGGCCCGGGGCGGGATGCGAGACTGAGCAACCTCGGCGGGATGGCGATGTCCTCGACTGGGACGCTCTACTTCGTCGACGGGAGCCGGGTTCGAGCGATCTCTCCGAGCGGGATCATCACGACCGTCGCGGGAAACGGCCGCTCCGGGCCTTCGACCGGGAGCGGCCCCGCGCTGCGCCAGCCTCTCAATCCTTCCGATGTCGCGGTGGCCAAGGACGGAACGCCGTACATCGCGAGCAACGACGAGATCCTGAAGCTCTCGCCGAGTGGTGTTCTCTCGACGTTCGCGAAAGGAAGCCCACCGTACGGCGACGTCACCACGCCGAGCGGGCCTATGGCGTTCTCGCCGCAGAACATCGCTTTCGACGGCGCGGGCAACCTCGATGTCTTCTCCTTTTCGCCGAAGGAGATGTTCCAAGTCTCGCCGTCCGGGACGATCAGGCTGCTCGGCGGCGGCTACACCGCGCAGATGGCAACCGCGCCCGACGGTGACGTCCTCACCGCCGGCCACGCCGAGCAGATCGGACAGATCACCCCAACCGGTACTCTCGGCCGCTTCCTCGCCCTCTCCCAGCGGATTCACGGGTTCTGGTCTCCAGGCGACCAGCCGGGTCTCGAGCCGAACGGGATTGCCGTCTCATCCTCGGGCGCCGTCTATCTCGACTCTTTCTGGGGCAACGGCTGGGCCGGCGGAACCTCGCTCGTCCGAGTCACAGCCAAACGAACCCTCCAAGCGCTACCGATTCGGACACCACTCCTCAAGACCCTCCCTGCCCTCGGATCGGCCGAGTTCCCCGCCTCGATCTACCCCGCCGCCTCCGCGGCGCGCGGCACTGATCTGCCGTCGTGCCCCGCCAGCGAAGGCCTCGACCCCTTCAACGCGAACGCGATCGCTGCCGCACGAGCCAGCGCGAAGAAGTTCAACGCCTACACGTCGAGCTTCTACGGCGATCTGCAGTCATCAGACCGGTCGTGGTGGGGAAGCGTCTTCGCGGAGTGGGTCGGCTACGGCTACGACCGTGATAACCACACGGTGCTCTCGGTCCAGCCCGCGAGCCGAGACACCTTCGCCGCGGCCGTCACACATGCATGCGGAGAGAAACTCCTACAGCACTCCCTGGTCGTTGACGTCGGGCCGTCTGCGTACTCCTTCCAGGTCAGCCATCTCTACTTCCTTAACCGACGCGGCCACCCACTCATCTACTTCCAAGCCTCGTGAGCCTCGGCGCGGTGCGATCAGTCTGCTTATGACGCGTTGGTAATCATCTTGAGCAGGTCGGCGCGGGTGTAGCCGCGCTGGCGTGCGAGCTGTACGAGTTCCGCGACTTTGCCTCGCAGTTCGCTCTCGGCCGGTGTCCCGACGACGCGGATGCCTCGGCGGGGTCGCATCTCGAGTAGACCCTCGTCCCGCAGAGCGCGGAGTGCGCGGAGGACGGTGTTGGTGTTGACGCCCATCACCGCGGCCAGGTGGCGGGCGGGCGGGAGCCTGTCTCCCGGCTTTGCCTCGCCCTCGGCGATCGCGCGGCGGATCTCGGCGGCGACTTGCTCGTGTAGGTGTGCCGGATCGTCTCGGTCGATGTTGACGCCCAGCAATGTGCCATCTAGAGTAGCACATTACGTGGCCGTCCAGACTCCTCCCGCCCCGCGCTCCACGCCAGATCCCGGGATCGAGGATGGAGTAATCGAGGATGCACGCGCGCGGCAGCGACGCTATCGCCGCATCGGCTGGGCGCTCGCCGCCGCCGTGGTCTCTGCCGGCGCGCTGATCGCAGGGCTGGTGGGTGGTGGCGGCGGTGCCGGCCGTCATGCGAACGGTCAACCGTCGAACTCTCCGCCTTTCCCTCCGGCGACCGGTTCGACCGTTCTCCCCAAGCAACCGGGTTCTCTCGCCGTCGGACCGAACGGCGAGCTCTATGTCGCCGACGCCGGACGGGAACAGATTCTCCGACGACTACCGAATGGGCGCTTCGTGGTGGTGGCCGGCGCAGGCGTCCCCGGCTACACCGGCGACGGCGGTCGAGCGACCCGAGCCGAGCTCGACGGACCGGGCAGCTTGGCGGTCGCTCCGAACGGGGCCGTCTACTTCGCGCAGACGGGCCGAGCGAAAACTTCGCTAGGGCTGACGCACTCTGTCGTTCGTGAAGTCGAACCGAACGGCAGGATTTCGACGGTCATCGGCCGCAACCCGAACTGTGCTGCCGTGCCCGCGAACGCGCTCTCGGTGCCCGCGGAATCCGCGGAGTTCTCCGGCGCCTCGCTCACGATCGAGAGCGGCGGCCGGCTCGACCTCTCGACGACGGTGTGCCCGAACGTCCTCCATCTCGGGAGCTTTCTCCGGCTGACCTCCGCTGGGAAGCTCATTCAGACCCCGGCCGACTCGATCTCGAATGTCTCAGGCTACTGCGCCCCCGAGATCGCCGGACCCGGGTTCATCGCATTCGGGTGCATGTCCGGTGCTCGGCGCGGCCCACGGCTGATGATCGTACGCGCCAACGGCAGTACCCGGAACTACCCGGATACCAGCTCGCAGCCGGACGACATGGCTGCCTCCAACGGAACCGTCGTCGCGATCCACAACGGTGCAGTCGTCCGAATCGGAGTCAACGGACTCGAGACGATCGCGACCCAGCAGCAGCTGACCAAGCTCGTCTCCGATGCGGCCCTTCGCATGGGAGACAACGGAATCGCCATCGACCGTCACCGGCACGTCTACGTCAACGAGGATTACTTGCTCGCCCATCGCGGTTGCACCGACGTCATCATCGAGATCGATCCGAACGGGCATATGCGCACGCTGTGGCGATCCACGCTGACCCGTTTCTGTTACTGACCCTAGTGCTGTAAAGCGCGCCCGACTCGCGGTCTTCGAGATCGACCCGGCACGGAGTCGGCACGAGAAACCGGACAGGCCCCGCCGACCTCACCGAATCTCGATGTCACGAGGTGTAAAGACCGGGCTGGACGCCCGTCGCTCCCGTTCCTGCAAGCACTCGGGCAGCACCACCGACTCGCCAAAGCAGACAACACATGACCTCTGGCCGATTCCGCTCTCCCTAGCGCAAATCCGACCGAGCCCTCAGAGGGCTCCAGCTACATCGCAGATGCTTGCGTCGCACTCAGATGGGCGAGGACGGCGAGAACGCGGCGGTGATCGTCCTCGGTCTCGGGCAGGTCGAGCTTCATGAGGAGGTGGCGCACGTGGGCCTCGACAGTGCGCTCGCTCAGATAGAGGCGCCTGGCGATGCCTGCGTTCGTCAGGCCCTCAGCCATCAGCTCGAGCACCTCGCGTTCGCGCTCCGTAAGTTCGGCAAGTGGGCCGGCTTCGCCGCGCGCCGAGACGAGGCTCGCGACCACCTTCGGGTCGAGCGCTGATCCACCCTGAGCGACACGCTCGGCGGCGTCGAGGAACTCGCCTATGACAAGAACGCGGTCCTTGAGCAAGTAGCCGAAGCCGCCGAGCGTGACCAACGCCACCGCATGGGTCGTTTCGATGTGCTGGGAGAGGACGAGCACGCCCAGCTCCGGATGCAGCCGCTTCGTTTCCATCGCGGCGCGCGCGCCCTCGTCGGTGAAGGTGGGTGGCATCCGGATGTCCAGGACTACGAGGTCGGGATCGTGGTCGGCGATTGCAAGCGGCAGCGCGCCGGCATCACCGAGGGACGCGACGACCTCGTGACCGGCGTCCTCGAACAGTCGCCCGAGCCCCTCTCGCAGCAGGACCTGGTCCTCGGCGATCACGACCCGCACGGCAGCTCCGCGGTCAGCGTCGTGCCCGCGCCCTGATCGCTCTCGATGCGCAGCGTGCCTCCGTACGCGGCGACACGGTCGGAGAGGCCGCTCAGGCCCGAACCGGGCGTGGGTGCCGCACCGCCGACCCCGTCATCTGTGACCGCGACGACGAGCTTGCCGTTCTCCCGTTCGGCGCGGAGCACGATCCTGGTGGCGTTCGCGTGCTTGACGGCGTTGGTGAGGCCCTCGCAGGCGATGAAGTAGGCGGCGGTCTCGAGCCCGCGGTCGAACCGGTCCTCGGGGGCCCTCACCTCAACCTGGTTCGGCACGCGCCGAGCGACCTCTCGAAGCGCCGGGCCGAGCCCAGCGTCGAGCTGGGCGGGAGGGAGTCCGTGCGCGAGCTCGCGCAGCTCGTTGATCGAGAGCGCGACCTCGGCGAGTGCGCCATCGAGCGTTTGACTGGCGCGCTCTGGCGACGACACGCTGAGCTCGTGCTGTGCGTGACGCAGCGCCAACCCGATGGAGACGAGCCTCTGCTGGGCGCCGTCGTGGAGATCGCGCTCGAGCCGCCGGCGCTCCTCGTAGCCGACCGCGACGATTCGGGCCCGTGACGCCTCGACCTCGGCGAGCTGACGCCGGAGCGCGACGCGCAGCCTCGCAATCTCGATCGCAAGCCCACCGGCCTCGACGACCTGGCGGAGCAGCGTGGGATTCTCCTGGCTCGCCGGGTCGTAGAGCACCATCCCAAGCGGTTGGCCGCCGTGCTCGACCGGAACGCGTTCGCGCGCACTGTCCGGAGGATCGGAGACGGGGTTTCCGCGCGCGTCGACGTAGAGCCCGCTCTCGGGCAGGAAGAACAAGAGCTCGAGCCGCGGATCCGCGAGGACGTCCTTCAGGATGCTTTCCAGCTCTTCCGGCGCCGTCCCGCCAGCGCGCAGGTCATCGAGAAAGTCGGCCACCCGCCGTAGCGCGTCGTAACGAGCACGGTTGAACCGGCGATCGACCGTGTCCTGTAGCCGCGCGCGCAGGGGGCGAAAGGCGACTCCGACGACGAGCGTCGCCGCCGCGGTCGCCCACCCTGAACCGCGCCCGAGCAGGGTGCCGAGCAACACGACCGTCGCTGCGAACGCCGCGGCCAGGATGAGGGTGAGCGCGACGTAGACCAGCGTGCGGTTGACGACGACCTCGATCTCGTAGAGGCGGTAGCGGAGGATGGCGACGCCGGCGACGAGGGGAACGCTCGCAAAGCAGAGGCCGAGCACCGCGATCCGCGCCTGCAGATGCCCCGTCGGCCAGACGAGCCAGGTCGCCATGAGAAGAGCGGCAATAGTCGTCGCGACAGAGCCGACTGCGAGCACCAGCTCGAGCTGCTGGCGCTCGACGCCGCGCGCTCCCCGCCGGCGAACCACCATCGCCGCTGCTCCGAGCCCGAGCCCGCCGATCACGAAGAGCCAGCCGGCGAGGTCGACCCCGTCGATGACTCCGCGCGCGCCCGCGAGGCCGAACGGGTTCGACACCTGCGTGAAGGGCTCGGCGTAGCGCCCTGGGCGCAGTGTCCCTGCGAGCACGAGCGACGCCATCCCGACGAGGAGGCTCGCCAGTGCCGGTCGCCAGCGGCGCGACGGGAGGCCCCCATCTGGAAACAGGAGTAGCGAGAGGCCGAGCAGTCCCGCGGTCGCCTCGCCGATCACGCTGTTGAACACGGCCGCCGCGGTCGCGCCAGGCAGGCGGTCGGTCGCGTGGATGCCGACATCGGCGTATTGCCAGCTGAGCAGCTGGACGCTGTTGGCAAAGCCGGTGAGCAAGAAGATCCAGCCGATCGTGTTCTCAGGAACCCGCCGAGCGACGAGCGCGCCAACGGAGGCGAACGTCATGGCGAGGACCAGGAACGACAGCCCTCCCATCCCGGAGAAGATGTCGCTCGGCAACGCGCGACCTGGACCGATCGCCAGCAAGACGAGCGCCGCAATCCCTATCACGACGCACATGCCCCAGATGAGCGCCGCGATCCAGCGCGCGTTCAGCTGGCCGCCCCGTCCGGCACGGCCGACCCGAGCCGAGGCTGCGCTGTCCCCGCGATCGCCACGCGGAGCGGCGTGCGTCGACACAGGCTCGTCCACGCCATCATTTTCTCCCCTGCGGGGCGGCCTGACCAGCGCGCTGCTACTGCGGCGCGAATGCGCACTAGCGCTGAGGTACCTCGAGCGCTGCTGCCGATGACGTGCCGACTCCTCGTACGTAGCGTCGCAGCCAGCAGATCACGCCAACGAACCGGAAGGCGGTTGCGACATGACGAGGCCTAAGACGGAGTCTCTTCGCACAGCAGCCATCAGCTGCATCATCGGCGCCGCGGCGACCACGCTCGGCGGCATCGCCGTCCAGGGAATCGTTCAGCCGGCGACGACCGTCCCCGATCACAGGTGGAGCTATCCGTGGTCGAGCGGCGCGCTCGTTCCCATCTCGCTCCTATGGGCGTCCTTGCACGTTCTCATCTTCGTCGGTCTACTCGGCTTCGCGCGCAGCGGCCTCGCCGGCCCGAGCCGCAGTGCCCGCCTCGGCACCACTCTCGCCCTCGTCGGCACCGTGCTGCTCTTCGTCGGTGAGCTCGCGTCGATCCTGGTTCGCGATCAGCGCACCGACGACACCGGCGCCGCGATCGTGGGCGGGATCTTCGCCGTCGCCATCCTGCTGACGGCGGTGGGGTTCCTCGCGGCCGGGATCACCACCGTGCGGGCGCGCCTCTGGCACGGCTGGCGCCGCTTCACGCCGCTGACCGCCGGCCTCGTGACCTTCGCGCTCCTCGGCCTGAACGTCACCAAGGCTCTCCCGACCGGCGTCGCCGTCTACGGCCTCTGCCTGCTCGCGCTTGGAGTCGCGCTCTACACGCAGCCCACCCCCGAGCCAGAGGAGAGGCCGGCGCTCGCCGTGCAGGAGCAGGCGGCATGAGCGACACCGCCGCCCCGATCGAGCTCGCCCCGAAGCGGTGGTCGCGCGCGTCCCGGGCGCTCCAGGGAGTCCGCGTGGGCGGGCGATGGGTGCATCTGGGCCTCGCACTCGCGGTCGTCGGCGGGGTGTTCGTGCAGGTCTACCTGATCGGCGCCTACATCTTCGGCGCGGGCCAGGGCACACTCGACGCCCACAAGACTGCGGGCTGGACCGTCCACGGATTCGAGCTGCTCGTCTTGGTCGCCGCACTTGTCGCCTGGCTCCCCTGGGTCGATCTCGTCCTCTCGTTGCTGCTCGCGGCGATCGGGACGGCGCAGGTGTCTCTCGCGAGCGAGCAGCGTTGGGTCGGCGGTCTCCACCCGGCTCTCGCGCTCGTCGTCGTCGGCGTTGCGGCGATGCTCGTTCTGCGCGCACTCCGCCGAGGCCGCAACGCACCGGCTGAACCAGCAGCAACGCCTCGCGGGCGGCAATCGGGCAGCAAACGTCGCGACGCCGCCTGCTGAACCATGCGGGAGCCTCCGCCGGCGTGCGGAAGAACTGCATGAACAGAGGCGTGTCGCCTCCGTCGTCGCTCACCTGGCCACCCTCGAAGTGACCTGTCACGCCGGAGGTCGCGGGTTCGAGTCCCGTCGCTTCGCTCTTAGCCGGGCTGCCTCGGGGTGTTCCGCACCGCTCGCGTGGCCCGTGGCAACAAGATCCGCCTCGATCGAGGGGCGCGGCGTCCAGGCCCGATCCTCGACCTTTCCGACCGGATCGAAGAGGAGGACGAGGAGAGGACACGGCCCCGGGCGACGGTCACTCAGCATCGACAAGCACGTTCGGCCCGTGCTTGTCTCGAACCGATCGAGGACACCTGACGAAGCCAGTCGTTCTCTGGCCTCTTCCGCGTCGCTGAGGCTCGCGAACTCGAGGTAGACAAAGACCTCGTTAGGGTCGTCGATGCTCCGCAGGACGCGCTGGAGCAGAGCCGTCTCCCTGGCGCGCGGCCGGTCTTGGGGGGCGAGGGATCAGTGCGTGGTTGGACGCGATTCGCGCCCGGCGATCCTCAAGATGATTGCGTAGCCGGCGACCACGACCCAGGCGCTCTCGAGCATGAGGAACCCCCACTGGCGGTCGACGTAGGCTGACACCACCAGCAGCACTGATCCAAGCCAGTTCGGGATCAGATAGCGGAGCGCGGACGACGGCGCAATTTCGAAGTGGAGGAGCGCGAAGGCTCCCATGTTGAGGAGCGCCCCGACGACCTGGATGAGTTGAGCCGTATGCATGTCTGATGGACGTCACTTGACACTGCCGACCAGACTTCCCGGCGCACCGATCAGCGATTCTAGCGCCTCACGGTTGCTCGCCTCGACGCTGAAGAGCTCGAAACCCGCCGGGCGCTCGCCCTCCGGCGTTCGCCTCGCGGACCTGCGAGCCGTGGCGATCGCAGTCAGGATGCGGCCGCGGCGAGCTGTTCCACCGCCGTCCGCGTGCGTTCGGCCAAAACGACGTTCCCTTTGCGCTCGTAGCAGTCGAGCGCCTGTCCGTACGCCTCGGCGGCGCCCGCAGGATCGCCTGCTAGCACGAGCACCTCCCCGAGGTCGAAATAGGCGTCGCCCTGCTCGTTGAGCATGTCGGTGTCGAGCGCGATCTCGACCGCTTCGCGGGCGAGCTGCTTCGCCTGCTCAGTCTCGCCGCGCCTGGCCAGTACTTTCGCCTTCGCCTGCCGCCAGAGGTATTGGGTCATCAGATCGTCCTCGGCGCCGAGCTGCCGACCCTTCTCCGCCCATGCCTCCGCCTCGTCGAGCCGGCCGAGCTCGGACAGGATGCGTCCGAGCGTCGGCGCCATGCTCGAGAGGACGCTCCGATGCCCCGCGTCTTCCAGCTTGCCGCACCCCGCCTCGCCCACGGCCGCCGCAGCCTCGAGGTCGCCGGCCAGCGCGGCGACGCGGAATGAGGTGCTGGCTTCGATCATCCCCAGACCCGTCGCATCGCGGCGATCGAGCAGCTCTCCGCGGAGAGCCTCGAGCGCTGCCCGCGCCTCATCGGCACGACCCGCCATCGCGAGCGCCTGCACGTAGTTTCCTCGCAGGTGAGTGTTGCCCCGTTCCACCGTGTCGAGGCTCTCCAGCCAGTCGAGGAGCTCGGGGATCGGCGTCGTGCCGTGGAAGCGTCCGGTCGACTGCCAGCCGGCCGTGTCGACCGGCAGCCCAGCCCGACGCCCATGCTCGGCGACGTCGTCATATGCCGCCGCCATGGCGTCGATCCGTCCGCGCATGTTCGCCACCTGACCGCGCGCTCGCGCGGCGACGTAGAGGCCGTAGTGCTCCTCGGCGGCCGCGAACTCAGGCTCTGTCTCGGCTATCAGCGCGTCGACGCGCTCCGTGGCTCCCTCGGGCTCGACGAACATCTGGAGTCTCCCCTCTTCGAGTCGCGCGCAGAGCAGGGCGCGACGGTCGCCCGCGGCTTCGGCGTGCGCTGAAAACTCGCGGATCCGCTCGAGCGCCTCGTCGCTTCTGCCGTCCCAGTAGAGGGCGTCGGAAAGGTGAACCCCTGCGAGCAGATCGACCTCGTCGCCTGCGAGCTCGAGCGCGCGCCCGAGCGCACGAGCCGCGGCCTTGTTGTCGTGTAGACGCCAGAAGGCACGAAGGCCGGCTGTCCGTAGCCGCTCCCGGGCCGCCGCGACGAGTTCCAGGTCCGGCGGAAGCCCGACTTCCTCGCGGTAGCGGACGGCCTGGTCGTAGTGGTAGGCCAGGATCTCGTCGAGCTCGACGAGCGACTCGCCGTGTTGCTCGAGCCAGCGGGCGAAGGCGGCGTGGAGATCGGCCCGAACGGCCTTCGGCAGCGCGTCGTAGGCGGCGTCGCGGATCAGGAGGTGGCGGAAGCGGAAGGCGTCGTCGCCGGGGAGCTGCGCGCGATCGGGGCGGATCAGTTGCTTGCGCACGAGCGCGGCGAGCCGCGGCGTCACCTGCTCGTCGCCGGCGAGCGCCTGCACCGAGCCGCGGTGGAAGATCTCGCCCTCGACGGCGCCGCGCTCGAGCACCGTCCGCTCGGGGCGGTCGAGCTGATCGAGCCGCGCCGCGAGGAGCGCGTGCAGCGTCGCCGGCACGATCACCTCACCATCCGTCTCCGCCGCCATCGCGACCATCTCGTGCACGAACAGCGGGTTGCCGCCGGCCGCCTGCACGATCCGCTCACGCAGGTCGGACGGAAACGTCTGCGGCAGCAGCTCCTCGACGGCGTCCTCGCCGAGCGGCTCGAGCCGCAGCGTCACCGGCCAGCTCGGCCGCTTCTCGACGAGCTCGGGCCGCGCCAGGCAGAGCACGAGGAGCGGCACGCCTGAGGAGAAGAGGCCGACGTGCTCGACGAGGTCGAGGAAGCTCTCCTCGCCCCACTGGATGTCGTCGAAGACGACGACGAGCGGCCCGCCGGCCGCCGCCTGCTCGAGCGTCTTGCGGAGGGCCCAGGCGAGCTCGTCCGCCGAGGTCGGCGCGTCCGACTCGCCCAGCAGGGAGCGGATCGCGGCGGCGGCGTTCTCCTCCGCCGGCAGCATGCCGAGCTGCTTCACCACCTCGACGACCGGCCAGTAGCCGACGCCCTCGCCGTAGGGAAGGCAGCGGCCGCGGACGACCCGCGCAGCGTCGAGCGAGCCGAGCAGCTCAGCCGCAAGCCGCGACTTACCGACGCCGGGGTCGCCGACGACGGTTGCGAGCTCGCAACGCTGCTCCTCCATCGCGCGACCCCACGCCTCGAAGAGCGTCCCGCGTTCGCGTTGCCGACCGACGAAGGCGCTGTCGTGGCGGCGATCCGGCGCCTCGCGCACCGCGACGAGCCGGAAGGCGGGCACCGGCTTCGACTTGCCTTTCAGCGCGAGCGGCTCGATCGCTTGCACCTCGACTGCGTCGCGCACGAGGGCGAGCGTCGGCTCGCCGAACAGCACCTCGCCCGGCGCCGCCGCCTGCTCGAGCCGCGCCGCGACGTTGACGGCGTCACCGGTTGCGAGCCGCTCCGCCGTTCCCGTCACGACCTCCCCGGTCGTGAGGCCGATCCGTCCGGCGAGCCCGAGCTCCGGCAGGACATCCCGCATCTCGGCCGCCGCGCGCACGGCGCGCAGCGCGTCGTCCTCGTGCGCCTGCGGGATCCCGAAGACCGCCATCACCGCGTCGCCGATGAACTTCTCGACGGTGCCGCCGTGCCGCTCCACGATCCCCTTCATCCGCTCGAAGTAGCGGGCGAGGAGCGCGCGCAGTGGCTCAGGGTCGAGGCTCTCGCCCAGCGCCGTCGAGCCGGTCAGATCGCAGAACAGGACGGTAACCGTCTTCCGCTGCGCATCGCTCGCAGCGGCCGTGACCGGCGCACCGCACTCCTCGCAGAAGCGCGCCGCCGGCCCGAGCTCGTGACCACACGCCGCGCAGAACGCCATCGGCAAATGCTAACCGGCACGCCGGCAAACTCCAGCCGCGCGCAGACGCTCGAGACGGCCAATCGAGCACCTGGAGCGCCGTTGGACGCCACGCTCGATTGACTCGCAGGCGTGCGCCCGAACTTCAAGTGCCTTTCGGTGTTTCGGACGCGCTGACTCTGACGGAGTCGCGCCCCCTCCGTGGCCGGGGCTGATCGTGCGTTGCCTTAGACCATGAGGCGGCAGGCGGCCGCAGCTAGCGGGGTCGGCCCGCGATCGTGCTTCCGGCGGTGCCACCGGCGCGAGTTGCGGCCGTGGGTGTCCGCTCGAGCTGGGTGGCGAGGGCGAGGACGGTCTGCTCCGCACCGGCGGGCCGCCGGTCGGGCGCGATCCGCGCCACGTCGCAGCGCGTGACGCCGGCCAGCCGATAGCGTCCGGACAGATGAGGAACCGAGTCGTCCGTGTCTGGAAGAGATCCGCCCGATGAACGCTCGCGCGTGCGCAGCCGCCGACCCGAGCCAGCCCCCTTCCGGGAGACAAGCGCCATGAGCGAAGCGATCAACCTCGACGCGAAGCTCGCCCTCTTCAACGAGCACTGGCAGCCGAAGATCGTCGCCACGGTCAACGACCACGACGTCCGCATCGTCAAGGTCAAAGGCGAGTTCGTCTGGCACAAACACGACCACAGCGACGACCTTTTCCTCGTCCTCCAAGGACACCTGACGATCCAGCTGCGCGACCGCGACGTCGAGCTCGACGAAGGCGAGCTCTACGTCGTCCCCAAAGGCGTCGAACACTGCCCACGCACCGCAGAAGAAGCGTCGGTCCTGCTGATCGAGCCCAGCAGCACCGTCAACACCGGCGACGCCGGCGGACCACTCACAGCCAAACCAGAACCCATCTGAGCGCGTATCACGACCGGGCGCGACCGCCCGACGGCTGTGGCGAAAGCTGCGAGGCGGATGGTTGCGACGCCCGGGGGTGAGCGTCCGGGAGAGCCGATGCCGGCGACGATCGGGCACCGATCGCGGCGGCGGCGATGAGGAAGAGCGCGAAGGCGAGAGAGACAGAGGATCAGCGATCCCCGGCGGCGATCTGGTCGCCGACGTGCAAGTGGCCGTCCGCCAGGATGTCGGCGCGCAGGCCGCCGCGGTGCACCAGCGCACGGAGAACAGGACGAGAGGCATAGCCTTCGACCACCGCGCAGGGTTCGCACAGGCGCATGCCTCGGCAGCGGAGGCTGCCGATCGTGAACTCGCCGCCGACGAGTCGATTGAGATCGATGCCGCGCGTGACGAGGTTGCGACGATGTTCGTCAGCTCGGAGCGGCGGCTCGAACGACTCACACACCTCCGCCTCGATCAGCGTGAGGCCGCTGCCCGGGAGCCCTGAGGGGAACGTTCCTCTTCCAACCGTGTGACGGTCGCCCTCCAGCCCGCGCCCGGCCAGCGCTCGAGCGTGGTCCCGCGCCGCTGCCGGTTCACCGGCGCCCGCTGCGATCCAGATCTGCTCGAGGACACCGACGCTCCGCGGTGGTTGCGGCCGCGGCGGACGGGCGAGCGCGACGTCGGCGGCGGCCAGGACGAAGCCGTCGCTGATCCAGCCCGGGAGAATGGCTCCGTCGCCGGCCGGGTCCCAGACGACACCGGAGGGGACGCCGTACATGACGACGAACCGCGCTGTACCGTCGGGCGGCCGGACGCGCGCGATCCAGGGGCCAGCCCAGGCAAACGATCGCGCCTCGGCCACAGGGACGAGGCCCAGCCCGAGCTCGCCGAGCCAGCGCGAAACGAGCCAGCCGGTTGCGGGATCATGCTCACTCTTCAGGTCCGGAACGGCTGCGAGCGACAGTTCGAGGATCGTCGCCAGCGCAGCACGGAAGCTCTCACGCTCGGCATCCTCGACAGGCGGCGAAAGCACGACCTCCCTCATCCGGCTCCCACCCTGGACGCGCTCGAACGCGCCGCCTCCGCGTTCCGCGGCCGCCGGCGGTAGCTGTGCATGGTCGGCGCGGGCATGTTCGATCGTCAGGCGAGGACGGCGAGTGAGGGAAGGATGAGGTCGGGAGGCACCGGCGCCCGTTCAGCTTCCTCGCGTGTGCCGGCGCCGCTGAGCACGAGGATCGCTTCGAGCCCAGCTTGCTTGGCACCGACGATGTCCATCGCGAGATTGCCACCGACAACTGCCACACGCTCGCAGCCGGTGAGAAGGTCGCGCGCGCACACGAACAGATGAGGCTCGGGCTTGCCGATCGTCGTGGCGGTGACGCCGGTGGCAGGCGCGGCCTGGAACTCCGCATAGTCGAAGCCGCTGTGACCGCCGACCGCGACGATCTCGGCGGTCTCCGCCTCGTCGACCGGCGCGAGCGGCCGTCCCGTGGCGGCGAAGTAGGCGGCCGCGGCGGAGGCGGTGAGTACCTCCTCGGCTGTGGCGGCGATGCCGATCTCGGTGAGCCGACGCGCCTGGGTCGCGCGGCTGTGCCGTGGGTCGTTCGTGACAAAGAGCAGTCGTATGCCCCGGGCGCGCAGCCGCTCGAGCGTTTCCGCGACGCCCGGGATCGGATCGCGGCCGCGCCAGACGACGCCGTCGAGGTCGAGGATCAGGCCGTCATAGTCCGGGCGGCCGTCTCGGCGGTCTCGCAGCATCGTCGCGAGCATGGCCGTGTAGTCGGCCTCGCCGTGTCCGTCGGACTCGGCCGCGCGAAGCCAGTTCCGCGCCGCCGCGAGCGCGGGTGTCTTGACGACTCCTGCCTTGCCGGCGTCGAGGATGAGATCGGCGTCCTTGCGAGCGAGGGAGAGCCCGAACCGGCGCGGGTAATCGCCGGCTTCGATCAGCGCGAGTCGCCGCTTTGCGTGTTCTGCGAGCGGTGTCGAGGCGAGAACCGTCCCCGTCGTCTCGCGCGGGAGTTCGAGCGCGTCGGCGAGTGCGAGCGTTTCCCCGAGGACGGTGAGCGTGCCCAGAAGGGCGGCGTTGGCGACCAGCTTTGCCGCGGCACCTGCTCCAAGCGGGCCGACGCGAACGACGCTGCCGAGGGTGCCGAGGAGCGGCTCGACCTCGTCGACGACCTCTGGCAGGCCGCCGGCGAAGATCGTCAGTTGACCCGACTCGGCCTCGCTGATACTTCCAAGCACCGGCGCGTCAACAAGACGCACCTCGGGGCCGAGCGACGAGGCCAGCGCTCGTATGGCGGGCGGGCCGACTGTCGACATCTCGACCACGATCAGCTCCGGATGCACTCCGGCAGCGATCCCGCCGGGCCCTCCGCTGACGGCTCGCAGTGCCAGCGGGTCGGCGAGCATCGTGATCAAGATCCGGTTGCCGGCGGCCGCCTCTCGCGGACTCGACGCTGCAATCGCCCCGCAGTCGATCAGTGGGGCGGTCTTGTCGGGGGAGCGGTTCCAGACGACGACTTCGTGTCCGCTGTCGAGCAGCCGTCGTGCGATGCGGCTTCCCATCGCGCCGAGCCCGACGACCGCGACACTCGGCAACTACGTGCCTGCCGGTGAGGTCGGTCGCGCGCCGGCGCGGTCGAGCAGCGTAAGCGCCTGCTCGATCGAGGCGACCGGATCGGGGATCGGGTAGAGGACGTGGCGGATCTCACGATCGGCTGACACGATCAGCGTTAGCCGCTTCAGATGGTCACGACCGCCGGCACGGAAGGTCGGCAGCCGCAGCGCCGCCGCGAGCTGCAGCCCCTGATCCGAGAGCAGCCGGTAGGGAATCCGCGCCTTCGCAGCGAAGGCCGCCTGCTCCTCAGACGGCTGCGTGCTGACACCGACGACCTCGGCGCCGCGCAACGTGAAGGCCGCGAGCCGATCGCGGAACGTCGTCGCCTCGAGCGTGCACCCGGTCGCGCCGGGAATCTCGCTCCACCCGCGCGGAGCGCTGTCGGCCGCATACGCGCCTGGGTAGCAGTAGACGACCGTCCACTCGGCCTCACCGAGAGGATCACGGCTCGTCCCGTCCGAGGCGGCCAGTTCGACCGACGGTAGATCGGTGCCGACGAGTTTGCGCATGCGCTGCGCCTCCTTCGAGCGCGGCCCGCCCGTCGCGGTCACGGTTCCATCACCGAGGACAAAGCGAGACCCCCAATCCTGGAGAGCGATCAGTACGGGAATCAGCCCGCGCCCGGACGCGGTCAGGTGGTACTCGTACCGCGGCGGCCGGGACCGGTAGAGGCGCCGCTCGAGCACGCCGTCCGAGACGAGCCCGGCCAGCCGCTCCGAGAGCACCTTGCGGCTGATCGCGAGCTCAGCCTGCACCTCGTCGAAGCGGTTGATGCCACCGGCGACGTCACGCAGGATCAGCAGCGTCCACCAATCGCCGACCACCGCCGCCGCCTGCGCGATCGCGCACTCCGCCTCGAACGACTCCCGACTCCGCATCGGGCGCGAGTATAGTCAGTTCCCAATGAAAACCGACAAGCTCTTTGTCCTCGCGCAGCTGAGCGACCCCCATATCGGCGGCGCCTGGGCCGCCGCGGATCCGCTGACTCGCTTCCGGGCGTGCGTCTCCGCAGTTAGCCGGAGCACCGTTACGCCCGACGCCGTGATCGTTACCGGCGACCTCGCCGACCATGGCAGCACCTATGAGTACGCCCTCGTCCGGGACGAGCTCGCGGCTATCGGGCTGCCCGTCTTCGTCGTTCCGGGAAACCACGACGACCGAGTCAGACTCCGCGAGTGCTTCGACCTTCCCGGCGAGGGCGACGCGCCAATCGACTACACAGCCGATCTCGGCGCGCTCCGTCTCCTCATGCTCGACAGCACCATCCCCGGAGAAGACGGCGGTGACCTCGACCGTGACCAGCTCGCCTGGCTCGATGCGAAGCTTCGCGACGCGCCTGCGCGTCCCACGATCCTTGTCATGCATCACCCGCCGATCCGGACCGGCGTCAGCGCGTACGACTCGATCGTGCTCGACGGCAGCGCTCGCCTCGAACTCGCGCGCATCCTCGGGCGCAACGATCACGTGCTCGCCATCCTCTCCGGCCACCTCCACCGCCCGATCGCCTCGACCCTTGGTGGCCGAGCCGCCTTGACGGCCCCGAGCACCTACGCTCAGTCCCGCCTCGACCTCTCCGCCACCGAGCTTCAGCTTGCCGAAGAGGAACCGCCCGCGTTCGCGATCCACACGCTCCTCCATGGTTCTTTCACCTCGCACGTGCAGGTCGTGATCTGAGCGCACTCGAGTCAGGTCGGATCGCTCGGTCGCGTCCGAGCCCCGGAGCCGACTGCATCGACCCCCGTCGCTCCCGCTCGAGGATCTCCTGGAGACAGGCCTTTTTCTCTTCGGTGTCGAGCTACTGTCCGAAAGCGTGAGACTCAGCGTGAGAGCAGTGCTGCTGACTGTCGCGGTTGGACTCGCATCGATGGTTATTGCGGCGCCCAGTGGGATCGCCGGCCAGGGGTGCCCGGAGACACCGGTGTCGCGGCACACAGCTCGGCTCACCATCAAGTTCCTGCACATCGTCGACAAGCCGATCCGAACGAGAGCCTGCGATCTGGCGTACGGCCCTATCTGGGATCTGGGCTACGCAACGCGGCCCGGCATGGGCTTGACGATGGTTATCGACGCGCACGACGTAACGCCCGTACCGGGCTATGGCGCCCACGGCCCGTTCTACCGCCTCTACCTGGTCAAGCCGGGCTACCTGGCGAAGATCAAGTGGAATGGAGTGTGGCGGACATACCGGTTCGTCATGAAGCCGACCCCCTTTCCACAAAGGCCGAAGAGCGAAGTCGACAAGCCCATCAGGAGTTTCGGAGTCGAGGTGATCTACTTCAGATGCTGCTGGCCCCGCTACACACGTAACGACTACCTCACGGTGAGAGCGGTGCTGGTGAAGCCCAAGCACATGGGGTAGGCGACCGGGAAACGCGAGCGCGTGCCCCCCGGCTCGAGGATCGAGGGCAGCTCGACGCCGCGACCGGGCGCCTCCGCATAAGGTTTCCTCCACGTGAAACACGTCGTGATCCTCGGAGCCGGGTTCGGCGGGTTGGAGCTGGCGAGTCGCCTGTCGGAGAAGCTCGCCAACGAGCTCCGCATCACGCTGATCGACCAGAACGACGGCTTCACGTTCGGGTTCGCGAAGCTCGGCATCGTCTTCGACGGCAAGAGCGCCGACGAGGTGCGCATCCCCTACCGCGACCTCGCGAAGCCGGGTGTCGAGTTCCGGCAGGAGCTCATCACCGCGATCGACCCGGCGGCCCGCCGCGTGACCACGGGTCAGGGCACGTACGACGCCGACATCCTCGTCGTCGCGCTCGGGGCCGAGTATGACGTCGACGCGACGCCGGGGCTCGCGGAAGGCGGGCTCGAGTACTACTCGATCGCCGGAGCCGAGCGGATGCGGGACGCCCTGCCCGCGTTCACGGGCGGGACGATCCTGATCGGCGTCCTCGGCCAGCCGTTCAAGTGCCCGCCGGCGCCGTTCGAGGGTGCCTTCCTGCTCCACGACCAGCTCGTCGGGCGCGGGATCAGGGACGAGACGGAGATCCGCGTGATCGCCCCGATGTCCGCGCCGGTTCCGGTCACGCCGGAGGTCTCGCAGCAGTTCCTCGACGAGCTGACGGCGCGCGGGATCGAGTACGTCGGTAACACCCGGGTGGCCGCGCTCGATCCGGAGACGAACGAGGCGATTCTCGAGAGCGGCGAGCGCGTGCCGTACGACCTCTTCGTCGGAATCCCGATCCATCGCGTGCCGGCCGTCGTGGCGGAGTCGGGTCTCGCCGGGAACGGCTGGGTCGGGGTCGACCGCGACACGCTGACGACGCCGTTCCCGGGCGTCTACGCGGTGGGTGACGTCGTCGCCATTCCGATGGCGAAGGCCGGCGTGTTCGCCGAGAACGCGGCCGGAGTCGTCGCCGACAACATCATCGCCGCGCATCGCGGCGATCCGCCCGGCCGCCGCTACGAGGGTGAGGGCAACTGCTACCTCGAGTTCGGCGGCGGTCGCGTGGCGAAGGTGGAGGCGAACTTCCTCGGCGGCCCGTCCCCGACCGCGCGGCTCGTCGGCCCCTCGGAGGTCCTGGCCGCCGACAAGCAGGCGTTCGGCGTCGAGCGGCGCGCCCGCTGGTTCGGTAGCTGAGCGAGGACGAGGCGGCCGAGCGCGACCGTCTTGCCTCTCGAATCGCCGCTTTTAGGGAACACAGGTCAACCGGCTACATCATCTTCAGCATCGACCAGCCGCCGCCCTTGCGGAAGTAGCGCCACGTCAGCACCGCGGCGACGGCGAGGAAGACGGTGTTGAGGTAGGTGCTGTAGTTCCAGCTCACGTGGGCCGTCACGACCTTCGCGTTACGCACCGTCGGCTGCAGACCAAGCCCCTGGAAGACGAACTCGACGACGAGGCCGGCGGCGACCATCGTCGCGTAGAAGGTCGCGAGGATGAAGCCGGCCATCCGCCAGCCGTAGTACCGGCGGTAGATGTCGAGGATCGGCAGGATCAGAAGGTCGGCGAAGATGAAGGCGAGGACGCCGCCGAAGCTGATCCCGCCGTTCCAGAGCACCGCCGCGAGCGGCACGTTCCCGATCGAACAGACGAAGCTGAGAATCGCGACGGCCGGCCCGATCAGCGGGCCCCAGAACTTCGCGAGGGTGCTGTGGTGCTCGAGGAAGAGGCTCCGCCAGAACGAGTCGGGCACCCAGGCGGCGAGAGCACCGGCGAGCAGCAGGCCGATGACGATGTCGCGCCCCACGGCAGCCCAGTCCATGACGAAGTAGTCGGCGGTCGCGGTGAAGCCGGCCGGCGTGCGCAGCCGCTGCCACCAGCTGCCCTCGCCCCCGGCGGACATGTCCATCGCGGCGTGTCCCTCCATCGAGCCGAGGCGCCCCTTCTCCGCCTCCGCGTGTGCCTCGTCCACGAGCCGCCGCTTGAGAAAGAGACGGAAGAGCACCGCGACGAAGACGATCATCAGCGGTCCGCCGACGAACTCCCCGATGACGAACCGCCAGCCGAGCAGCAGCGCCATCACGATGCCGAGCTCGATCACGAGATTCGTCGACGCGATCTCGAACGCCATCGCGGCGGTGAAGTCCGCGCCCTTGCGGAAGAGCGAGCGCGCGAGCGCGACCGACGCGTACGAGCAACTCGACGACGCCGCACCGAGCCCGCTCGCGACCAGCAACGTCTTCGGCGAGTCGTCGGGCAGCAGTCGGCGCATCTCCCGCTTCGACACGACTGCCTGCACGACCCCCGACAGGGCGAAGCCGAGGATGAGCGCCCAAAGGATCTCCCAGGTCATCCCGAACGCGAACGAGAGGGCGCGCCGCAGCTCGTGCGGGATGTCGACCGCGAGCGTCACCTAGGACGAGGACGCCTCGGCCGCGTCGAAGCGCCGTTCGCGTGTTCGCAGGAACAGCCCGCCCACGAGCAGCAGGAGGAGCTCGACGCCGGTGAGGGCGAGCCGGTTCAGCGCGACGGCGCCGAGCGCCTGTCCCGGCGTGGCGACGGCGAGCATCAGGCCGTACATCGACGCCTCGCGCGGCCCGAGTCCCGAGGGCGCGAAGACGAAGAGCACCGCGACGATCGCGCCGACCGCAGCCGTCCCCCCGAGGAAGACGATCGTCGCCGGCTCGGGATGCGCGCCGACCGAGCGCAGCAAGAGCCAGAGCGCAAAGCCCCCGAGCACCCACGTCCCCGCATAGAAGAGGAGGAGGCCCGTCAGCGTCCGGTTGCGCAGGTTCGGCAGCTCCTTCGTATAGCCGAAGCGCCGGAGCACCTTCCCGGCGAGCGGCCGGAAGACGCGCGGCTGCACGAGCACGGCGAGCACGGCGCCGAAGATGACAAGCGGCCAGAGAGGCGCGTGCGCGTTGTCGACGAACGGCAGTGCGACGACGAACACGATCACGCCCGCGACCGCGGAGATCCCCGCTTCGAGCAGCATCGACGAGGTGACGAGCGCCGCGTCGATCACACCGGCGCGTCTGGCCGCGACGACGCGGGCCGCCGGAGTCCAGATCCCGCCGGGAATGTACTTCGCGAGCATCGAGAGCATCTCGGCGCGGAGCGCGACCGGGTACGACAGCTCGACCCCCCACTCGGAGAGGATCCGCATCCAGCCGATCACGAACACGAGGTAGTAGGCGCCGAGCGCGGCGCAGCCGAGCCCGAAGAGGACGAGGTTGGCGTTGTCGAGGTCGTGTGCGGCCGAATGGAGCTGGTGGCGAAGCACCCAGCCCAGGCTGATGAAGAACGCGGCGAGCACGATGAGCTGGACCGTGCCGAGCAGCCGGCGATGCCGTGACGACCAGCTCGCGAGGGCCGTGAGACGGCTCACCACGTCACTCTTAGCACGGCAGCCCCCTGGACATCTCCTCGCCGCAGGCGATCCAGAGCCTCGTTCGCCCGTTCGAGCGGGAACTCCTCCACCTCCGTCCGCACCGGCACGCGGGGCGCGACCGCGAGGAGCTCCTCGCCGTCGCGCCGCGTCAGGTTCGCGACCGAGCGGACGGCACGCTCCTCCCAGAGAAGCTCGTACGGAAAGCTCGGAATGTCGCTCATGTGGATGCCGGCGCAGACCGCCACGCCGCCGCGAGCAAGCGCGCGCAGCGCAGCCGGAACGAGCGCGCCCACGGGCGCGAAGATGATCACCGCGTCGAGCTCCTCCGGCCCCGGCTCGTCCGACGGCCCGGCCCACTCGCAACCGAGCTCGAGCGCGAACCTCGCCGCCGCGTCGTCGCCGGGCCGCACGAAGCCGAACACGCGCCGTCCCTCGTACCGCGCGAGCTGGGCGACGATGTGAGCCGAGGAGCCGAAGCCGTAGAGGCCGAGCCGCTCTGGATCCCCGGCGAGGCGCAGTGAGCGGTAGCCGATCAGCCCTGCGCAGAGGAGCGGCGCCGCCTCGGAGTCGGAGTACTCGTCCGGGATCGGCAGGCAGTAGCGCTCGTCGGCGACGACCCACTCCGCGTACCCACCGTCGAGGTCGTAGCCGGTGAAGCGCGCCGACTCGCAGAGGTTCTCGCGGCCCGAGAGGCAGTAGCGGCAGTTGTTGTCGGTCCACCCGAGCCACGGGACGCCGAGCCGCCGGCCGTCCTCGGTCCGGCCGACGATCTGGTGCCCCGGGACGAGCGGGAGCTTCGGGTGCGCGAGCTCGCCGTCGACGACGTGGAGGTCGGTGCGACAGACGCCGCAGGTCGACACGCGCAGGAGGACCTGGCCCGGCTGGGGCGGCGCCGGCTCGGGCACGACCTCGAGCCGGAGCGGCTCGCGAGCCGTATGAAGCACCATCGCGCGCACGCGAGCATCGTCCCATGCGGACAGGGCCGGAACCAGGTTCCGGCCGTGTTTCTACAAGACGGTGCACCCCCGGTCGCCGCGACGGCCTCCCCTCAGACGAGCAAAGGCGCAAGGAGGTTCGCCGGCCGGCATCGCGCTTCTCTGTTTCAGCCATGTCCGGAACCAGGTTCCGGCCGTGGCTCGACCGGACGGGTACGCTCGCACCGTGGAGACGACCCTGCCGTACGGCTGGTACACGGATCCGGAGATCCTGCGCCGAGAGCGGGAGCGGATCTTCCGCCCGGCGTGGCAGTACGTCGGCCGCACGGGGCAGCTCGCGCAGCCCGGCTACTTCGCGACGCAGGTCGGCCAGACGCCGGTCGTCGTCACGCGCGACCGCGAAGGCATTCTGCGCGGCTTCGTCAACGTCTGCCGCCACCGCGGCTTCGCGATCGCCGAAGGAGAGCAGCGCCGCGAGACGCTCCAGTGCCCGTACCACGCCTGGACGTACGGGCTCGACGGCCGGCTGCGCGCAGCGCCGCGCAGCGAGGAGGAGACGGACTTCCCGCAGGACGAGCTGGGGCTCCTGCCGGTCGCGATCGATACCTGGGGCCCGTTCGTCTTCGCCAACGCGGGCACCGAGCCGGAGCCGCTCGACCAGGCGCTCGGCTCGCTGCCGACGCAGGTCGCAGAGCTCGGGCTCGACATCGACTCGCTCGTCTTCCACACGCGCTGGGAGGCCGAGGTCGAGGCGAACTGGAAGATCGTCTGCGAGAACTTCCTCGAGTGCTACCACTGCCAGGTCGCGCATCCCGGCTTCAGCGAGGTGATCGACGTCTCGCCCGAGGCCTACGTGCTCTCGTCGGACGGACGCCTGACGACACAGCACGGCCCCGTGCGCACGGCGAGCCCGACGGGAGTGCTCCAGCGCTCGCAGTTCCACTTCCTCTGGCCGAATCTCGAGATCAACATCTTCCCCGGCGAGCCGAACATCTCGATCGGGCCGAGCTACCCGCTGACCCCGGAGCGGACGTACCGTTACCTCGACTACTTCTTCGGCCCGGACGTCGAGCAGGCGTGGATCGACGACCTGATGGCGTTCGACGACCAGGTCGGCCGGGAGGACGCCGTCCTCGTCGCGGGGGTGCAGCGCGGCGTCGCGTCGGGAGCGCTGGAGCGCGGATTGCTGATGGGCCGCAGCGAGCAGCTGATCGGACACTTCCAGGCTCTGACCGCTGCAGCGCTCGCGGACTAGAGAGTCATCGCGGTCCGCGGTAAAGTCACCCTCCTCTCGCCGTTTCGATTCAAGAGGAGGGCAATTTCTGTGAAGCGTTTTCTCCTGCTGCTGACGGCTGCAGCGCTCATCACCGTTCCCGCGGCCTGGGCCGCAACCCGCTCCGCGCCGACGATGAAACCCGGCAAGCTGACGATCGCGCTCAATCCGCCGGCAGTCGGCTTCCAGGTCGGCACGCTGCGCGGCAACGACGTGATCAAACCAACCGGTTACGAGATCGACCTCGCAGTCGACATCGCGAAGAAGCTCGGCATCGCAAAGTCGAAGATCAGCTGGATCAACGTCCCGTTCGACACCCTGTTCGCGAGCGGCAACAAGCACTTCGACTTCGCCCTCGAGGAGGCGACGATCACGGCCGCCCGCGCCCGCGTCGTCAGCTTCTCGTCTCCGTACATGAACGCGAACCAGGGCGTGCTCCTCAGCAAGGGTGTCAAGGCACCGCACAGCCTCGCGCAGCTGAAGACGATGTCGATCTGCGCGCAGACCGCGACCACGGGCCTGCAGTACGTCCAGTCGAAGCTCCGCGCGACGCACGTCCACACGTACACCACAACGGCCGCCGCGTTCTCCGCGCTGCAGGTAGGACGCTGTCAGGCGTTCGTAATGGACGTGCCGATCGTCGCTTCCCAGAAGAAGAGCAAGCCGTCGGCGTACGGGCCCGTCGCGGGTCAGATCGAGACGCACGAGCAGTACGGCGCCGTCTTCCAGAAGGGGTCGAAGCTCATCCGTCCGGTCGACCGCGCGATCAAGGCGCTGACGAAGAGCGGGACGATCGCGACCCTTCAGAAGAAGTGGTTCAACATCAACTTCGCGAAGATCCCCGTCCTGAAGTAGGCAGCGGCGACAGTGCACCGGTTCCTCCACGACTTCACCAACCCGTTCTACTTCAGGCAGTCGCTGCCGGACGTGTGGTCAGGCTTCCTGATCAACGTCCACATGATGGTGGTCGCGGAGGCGCTGGTGCTGGTGCTGGCACTGCTGCTCGCAGTCGTGCGCGGTCTGCCGGGCCGCGGAGCGAAACCGCTCCGCGGCCTGGCGATCGTGTACACCGACTTCTTCCGCGGAACGCCGCTGACGATCATCGCCCTCATGTGCATCCTCGGGCTTCCCGGGCTCGGCTCCGCGTTCTTCAAGAACATGTCGAACGAGGAGCTCGGAATCCTCGCGCTCACGATCGTCTACACGGCGTACGTCACCGAGGTCTATCGCGCGGGCATCGAGTCCGTTCACGGCAGCCAGCGCATGTCCGCGCGGGCACTCGGCCTCAACTACTTCCAGGCGCTCCGTTACGTCGTCCTACCGCAGGCGATCAGGCGTGTCATCCCGCCGCTCCTCAACGACTTCATCGGCCTGCAGAAGGACACGGCGATCATCGGCCTCATCGGCGTCACCGAGGCTGCCGCCGAGGGTCAGAACTTCGCGAACAGCTACTTCAACTTCACCGGCTTCTTCGTCGCCGCAGTCCTCTTCGTCTACCTGACGATCCCGCTCGCCCGCTTTACGGATCACATCATCCGGGAGCGCGATCTGCGAGAGCGCGCCGCGGGGGTATGAGCTCGAACGGAAACAGGAGCTTCGTCTCGGTGCAGAAGCTGACGAAGCGCTTTGGCGACCTCGAGGTGCTGAAGCAGATCGATCTCGACATCTCGGAGCACAACGTCGTTTGTCTGATCGGCGCTTCCGGTTCCGGCAAGTCCACGCTCCTC
>Ga0070730_10000953_pt1 | contig 29687 bp, 22 predicted proteins | sample Coa_R1_3_FD_66447 | JGI IMG/M metagenome (GOLD analysis project Ga0070730, IMG submission 66447) | Surface soil microbial communities from Centralia Pennsylvania, which are recovering from an underground coalmine fire - Coalmine... | ecosystem: Environmental > Terrestrial > Soil > Unclassified ... | reverse complement strand
CCATCCCTGAAGGTGGCAGGAGCAGGGCTGAGCATCATTCTATCATCGTATCTGATGGAAGACACCTCAGCAGTCATCTCCTGGACGGGCTGAAACGCCGCCACGCTTCGGGCTGTCGGGTGGATGGTCGCTGTGCCTTTCTCGCAAAAGAAAGGTGGTCTTCCATGTCCGCGACTCGCCCTGTCTGCTCGTTCTGTCCGTTCATGCCCGTCGATTTCCTCTCCGATGATGCCCTGCGCGAATTGACCACCCGCCTCATCCAACGCGCCCGCAAGTGGCAGCGCCGGGGCTTGCCGCCGGTCTTTCTCTATGGCCGCGACTCCGAACCCGTCTGGGGCGACTTTGCCAGCCACCGCTGCTCCGGCACGCCCCTACATATTCTACGCATCCAACCGCTGCGGGCTTCGCTGGGGGTCGAGCTGGAGCGGGCGGCGCGCCTGCTGACGCTGACCTGGACCGAGCAGGACAAAACGACCGACGGCCACAGCCGCAAAGAATGGGAGGTGTCGCTGGCCGGGGTCTGCTGGCGCGTGGGCCAGTTGTATCGGGAACTGTGTCGGCGTCGGCGGGCGGAGGCCAGCGCCCTGGCCGTCTTGTGCGAACTGCTGGATCGCCTGCCGGAATAGGGCTAGCCCATCTTGACGGGCCAACCGCGCAGTCCTACAATAGCGATGTGAGAATACACGAGTCAGGTCGGCATGGCTGGCTGGCCTGCATGGGGGAACGCGCCGATGGCTGATCTCGTGGGGCAACAACTAGGCAATTATCACCTGCTCAAAGTGCTTGGGCGCGGCGGCTTCGCGGAGGTCTATCTGGGCGAGCATGTGCGCCTGGGCAATCAGGTTGCCGTCAAGGTGCTGCATACGCGCCTGGCAAGCGAGGATATAGAGAGTTTCCAGCAGGAGGCGCGCACCATTGGTCGCCTGGCCCATCCCAATATTGTGCGCGTCTATGATTTTGCTGTGCAGGATGGCGTGCCCTTCCTGGCAATGGAGTACGCGCCCAATGGCACGCTGCGCCAGCGCCATGCCAAAGGCGCGCCGCTGCCGCTTGGAACCATCCTGCCCTACGTGAAGCAGGTGGCGGATGCCTTGCAGTATGCCCACGAGCAAAAGCTGATTCACCGCGACATCAAGCCGGAGAATATGCTGGTGGGGCCGCTGAACGACATCCTGCTTTCGGACTTTGGCATCGCGCTGGTGGCGCAGAGTTCGCGCTATCAAACGACGCAAGAGATGGTAGGCACCGTCGGCTATATGGCCCCGGAGCAGATTCAAGGCCAGCCGCGCCCGGCCAGCGATCAATACGCGCTGGGCATCGTGGTCTATGAATGGCTGACCGGCGGGCGTCCGTTCAATGGAGGTATTACCGAGGTAGCGACGCAGCAACTGGTCTTGCCGCCTCCGCCGCTGCGCGCGAAGGTTCCCTCCATCTCGCCAGCGGTGGAAGAGGTGGTCATGACGGCGCTTGCCAAAGACGCCAACCAGCGCTTTGGCAGCGTCCGCGCCTTTGCCGCCGCGCTCGAAAACGCTGCCCTGGGCGCGCAGCCATCTTCTGCATTGTCCACGCAGCTTGATGCGTCCGCCGTGTCCCCGCCGCCCGCGTCCCCCAGAAGCGGCCCCGCCAGTCCCAACCCGCCAGGCATCCCTTCCGGCCCCAATCCGCCAGGCGCCCCTTCTGGCCCCTGGGCTGGCGCCGCGTTTCCGCCCGCCACGCCCAGCCTGCCCTTCGCCCCCACCATCGTCAATTCCATGCCCCCCGGCGCGGGCTGGGGCAATTCCGGCGCGATCCCTGATTCGCAGGGCTTGGGCAGCGGTTCCCAGGGCTATGGCAGTGGCGCGCAGGGCTATAGCGCCGCTCCTGGTGGCGCGGCCTTTGCCACGCCGCCCCAGCCCGGCGGGTTTAACATGCCAGTGATGACTCCTCCTGGCGGGTTGTCCCCAATGGGCTACCCGCCGAGCGGGCTACACCTGCCTGGCGCTGCTCCGTCACTGATCCCCCCTACTCTGCCGCTGCCGAAAGCGAGCCGTCGCTTCCCGCTCTGGCTGGTCATCGTCCTGGTGATTGTGCTGGTGCTGGGTGGCGGTGGCGGCGTAACTGCTTTTATCCTGCTGACCCAGCCACAGCCGGTTATCAGCGTCACCAGCAGTTATCGTGGGTCGGTGCTGGGCGGCCCGGCAGATACGGTCCTGCGCATTACCGGGCAGAAGTTTACCTCCAACTCCTCTATCACCATCCTGTTGGATGGCGCGCCCGCGCCCGGCGCGCCGCCGATCACTAGCAATGCGGATGGCGGCTTCAGCGCCAATGTGCCCATTACCGATGATTGGACGATCCGCGCTCATACCCTGACGGCGAAAGACGCGCAGAACTACGCGACCAAAAGCGGCGTCTCCATCACGGTGCTTCCTCAGCCGGTGCTGGCTGTCGTCAGTACCTATCATCAGGCGGATGGCGCCCCGGCTGGCTCAACCAGCACCAGCTTCACGGTCACGGGCAAGCGCTTCTCGCCTAACGCGACGGTCACGTTCCTGCTGGATGGCAGCCCCGCGCCTGGGAGCCAGCCTGTACAAAGCGACACCAGAGGCCGGGTGCAGACGACGCTGACCGTTACTGGCGCCTGGAGTATCGGCAGCCACGCGCTCAGCGCCCGCGATAGTGGCGGCTATACCACTCACGACGGCGTAACGGTAGCGATTGTCCACCAGGGCGAGGCCAACACGCCCGGCCCGCATGGCGCGCCGCCCGATGACGCTACGTTCACCCTGAATGTGGTCGTGCAGGTGAAAGACGCGGTGACGGGCAAGCAACAGCAACCTCTTACTTTCACGCTGAATGTCAGGAATGGCGCGGTGTGCGATAACGCGAGCGATACCGGCCAGCCCCAGAACTACAGCTATACGTTCTCGGATGGCACGTCCTACAACGAGACCTTCACCTGGACCTGTAGCGGTACCTATAAAGGTGGTCTGCTCACCTATACCGAGACGGACACCCAGGATGTCTTTAACCTCTCCGATGGTGGCTACTGTGTGGCGAGAACCCCCCGCGTGAATAAGTTCCTGCAAGGCAGCTTCAGCAGCCCAACCAGCATTGCAGGAAGCTTCAAGGACGATGCCTACCGGATTTCTTGTCCCAGGATCAATACCTTCTATCTTGTCTCCGCGAATGCCGAGGTCGGCGCCTGGACGGGCGCCACCTTCTGATTGGCTGATGGCGTGGGGCGGGTTCTCGCAAAACGTGGGGGGTTGGCAAGCGAAGATTCGACCGCCCCGGTTTTGGGGAGAACCGCGTGGACGGGCGCATACGAGACGAAGAGGCGAATGTGGTACGATAACGACGCTGGCAAATGTTGCCAGACGAGGAAGGGCGTGAACTGATGAGAGATCTCTCGAATTCGACCCCCAAGGATGCCGCAGGCTATATCGAACGGGGCGAAGCATTCAATATAGAAGGGCAACATGAGGAGGCGCTGGAAGCCTTTGAGCAGGCGCTCAAGCTGGACCCGCAGAGCGCGCCCGCCTTTGCGGGCCAGGGCCACGCGCTGAGCAGCCTCTTGCGCTATGAGGAGGCGCTCAAGGCATATGAGCGCTCCATCAAGCTGGACCCCAACGATGCGCCCATCTACGTATATAAGGGCGTGGCGCTCTTGAACCTGGAGCGCTATAAAGAGGCGCTGGCCGACGCTGATCGGGCGCTAATGATCGATCCCGATCTGGCGGTGGCCCATACCGTCCGAGGTTCGGCACTGGTCTATCTGGACCGCGTGGAGGATGGCCTGGTCTCGTTGGAGCGCGCTGTTACGCTGGACCCAGATGATGTCATTACCTATATCGGCAAAGCCGCCGCGCTGACCACGCTGGAACGGCACGAAGAGGTCGTGGCGACTTACGATCACGTACTTCTTCTGGACCCGGAGTCCGCCCGCGCCTATGTCGGCAAGGGCGACGCGCTGATGAACCTGGAGCGCCACGCAGAAGCCCTGGCTGCCTATGAGGAAGCGATCACGCTGGACCCCAAAGACGCGGAGAGCTATACACGCAAGGGCGACGCGCTGCGCGAACTCAACCGCGATGAAGAAGCCCTCTCCGCCTATGACCAGGCGATTGAACTGGACCCTACCAATGGCATGATTTACATTGCCAAAGGGCTGTCGCTCAGCAATCTTCAGCGCTTTGATGAACTGGCCGCCGTCTGGCAGAAAGCCCTTGAACTGGGGTTCATGTAGGCGGGCGCGCCTTTATGTGCCCGCCTCGTCGGCTTGCGTCAGTTGCAGGCCGAGCATGGCCTCCTCTAGCGGATCGCCGTTGGCGTCGTTGGCCGAGAAACGAAGCTGATAGCTCCCTGTGGCAACCTCCCGGAGCCTGGCCCACCAGCCGGTCATCTGGGGCGCGCGCTGCTCGAACTCCATCAGCGTTCGTCTGTCCTGCCGCCGCCGATCTTCCAGCGTCAGCGCGATGTGGCTCCAGGGATGCTGGGGCGAGGGTGCGCGCACCAGCACCTCCAGCTCCCATTGCCAGGTGATCGCGGTAGCCCACAGCCCCAGCGCGAAGACACCCAGCAACCCCTCCACCTGGGGCTGGCCTGAAGACGGAGAAGGTTCTGGTCTCCCCACGCGGCGGGAAAACGACGCATAGAGGGGGGTGGTTTCACGGAGGGTGAGCCGCGAACCAGAGGAGGGATCGCCAACCCGCCAGTCCGTCGGACGCTGCGCGACCACAATGCGTTGCACCCCCGGCTGCGCGACCAGCACGAGCGTCGGCAGGGCTTCCCACACAGGCAAGGTCTGAGCTGGGGGCGTTGGCGGAGAGACTTCTGGAGGCTGGGTGAGCGCTGATTTGGCGCCGCGCTCGCGGCGCGGCCTTCTGCTGTCCTGGGGCTGATCGCTGGGAAGTTCGGCGAGGTTCAGACGTTTCTGCTTGATGCGTGCCACCCCCTCGTGGAGCAGATCGGTCTTGCCGATGCGCAAGCCTTCCTGATAGTGCGTGGCCGCCGCCTGCCAGGAGGCCAGGGCCATCGCGCGCTCGTAATCCAGGGCCTCCTGGCTGGCCTGGCGGCCAGCGGCGCGCAGCCTCAGGCGTCGCCAGCGCAGGGCATGCGCGTCCCCCTCTTCCTCCGCACTCAATCCCAGCGTCTCGTAGAGATCGGTCTGCCCGGACCGCTGCTCCGGCGTCATCAGCGGCATGATGCCAGGCGCCGCGCCCAGCGTGCGCGCACACAAATCCTGACAGGCGCCAATATGGGCATACGCCTCTTCGAGTTGTGCCCGATCCACTGGCAGCCCTAGCAGTTCCTGCTGCCAGTAATTCAGCGCCTCTTCGCAACGCATCGCCTGCTCACCCCTTTTCCAAGGCAACCTATCCACCACTTCTCGCGCGTTACCGTTCCCTACGCAATTGTCGCCAGACCGGCCTGACTTGCTCAACGGCTGAACAGAGCAGATCGCCGATCTGCTCTTCAGGAATCGCCAACTGGCGCCTCCATCCCTTGAGCTGCCGCGCCAGCGCCGCGACTTCTACTTGAGCAAGCGACTGGCCCTCTATCCAGCCGCCGAGTTGATCGGCATTGCCATCGGCCAGCGACATGGCCGCCAGCAAGACGTTACGCTCATTATCTTCTTTTACGCCTGCAATGGCAACAAACCAGGCAAGCACTCTCCACCGGGCGACCTTCAGTTCCTGGCGCAGTCGGCGCAGCGCCAGCGCCTCCGCTGCCGTCGCTTCGGCGCTAGTCATTCTTCTGTTTGTGCCTGGCAAAGTCGGCAATTGCCGCTGCATCGCCTGGAAGAAGGCGGGCCGATCTAACTGGGCCGGCAGGTCCGGCGGCAGGGCGCCCGTCAGCCCGATGACCTCGGCGTAATAGGCCAGCTTCTCGCGCTTCGCTTCGGCCCAGGCGGCCCCGATCACCCGGCGCAGCCGCGTGGGCAAGGCGCTCAGCAAGGTGTGATAGAACGCCATCACCCGCGCCTGATCCAGCCGCTCAAACAGACCGCTCCAGAAATGGAGGCCCAGCCATTCGCCCGTCAGCGCGCGCGCCCAGGCAGGGTTGGCGGTGGTGAACCGGGCGAGCCGCTTCAGCCAGCCCCGTTGCCCCACCAGAAAAATCTGCGGGCTGCCCCTGAAATCATCCCCTGCCGCTGCGCGCTGAAGCGTGGCTGGCTTTAGCCAGAGCGGGCGCTGCCAGCCCGACCGCTCCAGCAGCGCCAGCATCAGTCTGATCTGCTGACGCTCCAGCAGGCGCGCGCAGACTGCCCATCGCTGTGTCTTCGCTCCCTGTCCCAGACTTTCCAAGGCTGGCAGTATCTCCTCCCGCAGTCTGGGCCGTGTTACCCAGGCGCCAATGCGCTCCAGCGCGCCTAGCGGTGGGCGGGTCGTATGGTCGCGCTCCTCAATACTCATAGGCAGCCCAAACAGATCAGCAATCGCCCGGCGCATCGCTGGTGAACGCTTCACCGCCTCATACTCTAAAAGACGTGTCAGAGCGACCAATTGGCGCATCCTCTCTGCCGACGTAAGTGTCGGTGGCGGCGCTCCCTGGCGCTGGGAGGAATCGGCCAGCCAGAGCTGGGTGATCGCCAGCGCCACCGGCTTGCCTTGCGCTCTCCACTTGCGCACCAGACTCCGCCCGGTATGGTTCGTGAACAGCCCCCGCACCAGCAATCGCGCATCCCGCGCATCGAAGCTTTCGGCTGTTTTAGATGGCAGCCTGCCTTGCCTGGCCTGAACAATCAACCTCAACACCAGCAGCGCCGCCTGATCGTCCTCTGCTGAGGTATTCGGAAGCGTCTGCGTTTCTGGCTGCTCCTCTTTCAGCTCTTTTTTTGGCAGCGCCCTGGTTGTGCGCCTGCGCCTGATCAGGCTGAGGGCAAACGCCTCGATCTCTCCCAGAAAGAGGTAGCGAGGCTGATTAACAGTATACCACTTTCTAGAAGAAATGTCAAGTGTATCGACTTTTAATTTACTAGAGAACATCGTGAGTGTTACCTGCGCGGGTAAGACCAGCCCCTCCAACTGTTGACGCAGCTTGAGCCAGGCGTCAAAAACCGCCTCATCCCGATTGGAGTGATTGATTGCCCATGCCTTCTTCCGTAACTGCTCATCCAGCCTGTCAATGATTTCTGGTTCCTCGTTTTTCAGGCGCGCAGCCAGCAGCGGCTTGTCCTCGTTCGCTGCCGCGCAGGAACTCGTGTGCAGCACCCGCGTGATGAGGGGCGCCAGCAGCGATGCCATCTCAAGCGCCTCTGGCGACAAAGGGACATCCAGCCAGGAGACCTGCGCCCCATCCTGGCCGGAGGCGCGCCGGGGTGGAGGGAGCCTGTCACTCTCAGGCGTCGGCTCAAGCGGGTCTATCCAGTCTGCCAGCGCGAGCTTGCAGTAAAAGCAGATCGCCAGTCCGGCCAGGTCGGCGTCGGCGGGCGCGCCGGGCGTCCTGGGCGGCCACGCGCCGACCTCTCGCGCCAGATCGCGGCAGAACAGGAGGAGCGCCGCGCCGTTGGGCAAGGGCGCGGGCAACGCCGCCCGCAGCGCGTCCCCCAGGGAGGTCTGGTAGAGATAGTGCCGCGCCAGCTGCGCGGCAGGCGCGCGCAGCAACGTTTCCAGGCGCGCCGGGGTGATCTCCTCCGGCACAACACTGGCAGCCAGGCGCGTCTTCAATGCCTCATCGCCCGCGCGCAGCGCCTCTTCCCAGGCCATCCAGGGCGACAGCGCGTTGGCCCGCGCCTCCAGATGGCGCTTGCGTTCGCGCAGGGTCAGCCATTGAGCGCGCCGACTCCGTCGTGGCGAGAGCAGCATCTCGCGCAGCAGCCGTCGCCGCTCTGCCGGGTCATCGGCGCGCGCCAGCGGGTCGCGGTCATCGCTCCAGAGCAGATGTTCTGTCACCTTCACCGCCAGCGCCAACAGCGCCTGGAACTGCGCCAGCGGCAGCAGCTTCGCGTCGGGCAGGATCGGGTCGGCGCCTGCCGATCCGGCAGCGCTGCGCCAGGCAGAGACGGTGTAATAGAAGATGGCTTCCGCTGTGACCACGCCCCTGGGCAGCGGCGGCAGACGGCGCGTGTCCAGCGATGGCCTTGCCCCGCGCTGCTGCCCGGTCGCTGTGGCGCCGCTGGCGCGCTCTGCTGGCGCCAACTCAGCGTCTTCCGGCTCCTCCGCGTTGTGCGTCGCCGCGCTCTTCTTCGTCTTCTGCCTGGCGGCGCATTGGCGCACCTGTTCGGGCACGTCGCGGGCCAGATCCGCCAGCGCCTGGCAGAGCCGAAAGAGCCACTGGCCTGATAGCAATGGACGAAGCAGCCAGTTCTCCAAGCTTTCTTCGTAGAGGAACATCTCTGGCGATGGAACCTGCCAGGGTCGCTCCTGCCTGTCGCGCTCCAGGCGCTTGCGCAGCTTTTCCCGCGCGTCTGCATCGCTGGCCCCTGCTGGAGCTACCTGTGTGACCAGCAGGCGGTCCGGGCGAAGGAGAGGCCAGAGGCGCGCCAGATGCTCTTGCTCGGCTTGCTGCCAGGGCGCCTGCCAGAGCGAGCGCCAGCGCCTGCGCAGCGGCTGGGCAATCCCCACGAGATGTTCGGGCGCCCAGGTCAGTTCCGGCGGGGCCAGGAGCGCGTGGCGCTTCAGGAAGCGTCGCGCCTGGGCTTGTGGCTCTTCCAACAGAAGCGCGGCGCGTTTGAAATCCACCGCCAGGCGCCTGGTAATCTGGCGCGCCAGCGCCAGGAAGCGTCGCGCCTGGAGGGCCGAAAGTGAAAGCGCCTCCGGCTCAATCGCGGGGATCAGCCCCTGGCGTATCGCCGCCAGCCGCGTGAAGTAGGCCGTCCGTACACCACTGGAGCGTACCCGACCTTGCGAGGGAAGAGCGTGATCGCGTGTCTGAGCCTGGCAATCCGAGACGATCTTTCCCCAACCAACGTTACCAGCATTCTTGTCATCCCCATTCGTATCCACCTGCAAACCTCCCATTCGACAATACACCACCGTTGCCACCCGCTTATTTGGATGGATGATTTCGGCGCTGTCCCTCTGATGAAATACGGCAACCGTTGCGGAGAGCAGAAAGCCACGCTAGCCTGGCGATAGTCGTGTCTAGAGCGCAACCAGAAACGAGGGACAACCGATGTTGAAACGCTTCTGGGGCATGTGGCAGGGGTACTGCTCACCCTTTCTGCGTTACGTGGCGCGGCGCTGGGGCTGGGTCTGAACGCGCATAGCGCCGATGGGGTAGACCCGCGCCCGCCCAGCGTATGAGGTAATTAGGGAAGAGGGGCAGCTCGGCCAGGTTCTGGCCCGCGCCTGCTGCTTCACATCTGCTCGTCGATGGAAATATTCAGGCATCATGCCTCCCCTGCCGCTCCAATGAACAGTGGGGCGGCTTTCCCCAAACACCCTCAAGTACATTCAGGCTTTCCTAAATGCTAGTGTAACACGTCAGGCAGAGACTGGCTATTAACTGTTTGACAGGTTTTCAGTCGTCTATTCCATAGAGAAGCCGGGCGGTCTAGGGAATCGCTTGATTGGGAGTGGAATGGGGTGGTCTGGGAAGCGAACGCTGGGGGCGTTTGCTCTGCTGCTGGCTGGCGACAGCCAGCGCTACCTTACAGGTGGCGCTGCTGGCGCCACCGCCTCAAGCTGAGGCGAATTTAGCCCATTTAGGGGACAGAGACTAGTCAATCATCCAACCCCATAAAGAGGTTGTTCAGTGACTCGGCCAGCGTGGGATGCGCAAAGATGGCCTCGCGCAGCGCGGGGTAGGGGAGATGGCCCATCATGGCGATCTCAAACATTGCCATCAACTCGCCGCCCTCGATGCCCAGCACGGCGCAGCCCAGAATCTGCTGGGTGTCCGCATCGACGATGGCCTTCATGAAGCCGCGCGACTCATCAACCTCCAGCGCGCGCGCCACATAGTTCATCGGCATCTTTGCCACGCGAGTGTTCCGGCCCTGCTCGCGGGCCTCCTGCTCGGTCAGGCCGATCCGGCCTAGCTGCGGGTCGATAAAGACGGTATAGGGAACCAGCCGGTCATTGATGGTCGCGTGGCCGTCTTCGATCAGATTCGTGCGCATGATGCGGTAGTCATCATAGGAAATGTGCGTGAAGGCCGGCCCGCCTTTGACATCGCCCAGCGCGTAGATGCCGGAGACGTTGGTCTCCAGGCGCTCGTTGGTCTGGATGTAGCCGTGTTTGTCGGCCTGGATACCGGCGGCGTCCAGATGCAAATGCTCCGTGTTGGGCGTGCGCCCGGCGGCGACCAGCAGGTGTGAGCCAGTGATGACGCGGGCGCCCTCCGGCGTCTGCACGCTCAACTGGATGGCCCCGTTGATGCCTTGCTCTGCCTTCTGCGCCGCCGTTTCCAAGAAGACCTGGATGGCATCCTCGCGCAGAATCTTGGCTACCTCGTCGGCCACATCCGTATCTTCGCGCGCCAGCAACTGCTTGCCCCGCTGCACGACGGTTACGTCGCTGCCAAAGCGGCGGAACATCTGGCCGAACTCCAGCCCGACATAGCCGCCGCCCAGCACGATCAGATGCGCGGGCACACTGTCGAGTTCCATGATCGTCGTCGAGTTCAGCGTGGGGATGCTGTCCAGGCCGGAAATGGGCGGGGCAGATGGTCGATCTCCCGTGTTGATGAGGATGGTATCTGCCGTCAGGCTCAGCGTCTCGCCGGTATTCAGGCGCACCTCCAGCGCTTTGGGGCCGGTGAAGCTGGCCTCGCCCATCAGCAGGTCTAGCCCATCGGTCTCTTCAAGGCGCCGCTCGCTGCCGCCGCGAAAGCTCTCCACAATGTCGCGTTTGCGCTGGCGCACCTTGACCAGATCGATGCTGATCGGGCCGGTATGCACGCCGTAATCCGCCGCCCGCCGGGCCAGGTAGGCGACCCGCGCGCTGGCAACCATCGTTTTCGTCGGGGTGCAGCCCTCGTTGATGCACGTCCCGCCGACATGCTCGCGCTCGATGAGGGCCGTCTTGCGGCCCGCCCGCGCCAGCGCCGACGAGATAGGGCCGCCAGCCTGCCCCGCGCCAATGACAATGGCATCGTAATGTTGAGGAGTGGTCATGGAAGCGCCAACTCTTTCCAGATGAGTGATGAGTCGAAAGCTACAGAGGTCTAATAAACGTGTTCTTCTAGCACCGGCAGGTTGTCTTCCTGTAGAGCAGTAATATATCCACGAATTGCTTCCTTGATGTTCGTAATGGCCTCTTCTTTTGGCTTGCCCTGACTAATACAACCGGGCAGCTGGGACATTCAGCTACCCAGTAGCCGTCTTCTCCAGGATGAATAATGACCTGTCTCATTGGCGCCAGGCGACGCAGAATGCTCAACGATGCTCTTTGAGCGAAGCGTCGCCTCTCCTTTCATGGTTCCATTCTATCCCATCCCGCGCTGAACTTGAAAGGCATCTCGGCAGCTTTATCCGCCCGCTTCCTGGTTGAGCATGGGGATGTTGACGCCCTGCTCGCGCGCAAACTCAATGGCCTCCGGGTAGCCCGCGTCTACGTGGCGCATGACGCCAGTGCCGGGGTCGTTGGTCAGCACGCGGTCCAGGCGGTTTGCTGCATCGGCTGTGCCATCGGCAACGACGACCATGCCGGCATGAATCGAATAGCCGATGCCCACGCCGCCGCCGTGATGCACCGAAACCCAGGACGCGCCCGACGCGGTGTTGAGCAGGGCGTTCAGGATGGGCCAGTCGGCAATCGCATCGGAGCCATCGCGCATGCGTTCCGTCTCGCGGTAGGGCGAAGCGACAGAGCCGCTGTCCAGATGGTCGCGGCCAATCACAATCGGCGCTTTGACCTCGCCCTTGCGGACCAGTTCATTGAAGGCCAGGCCCAGTTTGGCGCGCTCGCCATAGCCCAGCCAGCAGATGCGCGCAGGCAGCCCCTGGAAGTGAATCTTTTCTTCAGCCAGGCGAATCCAGCGGGCCAGCGCCTCGTTTTCAGGGAAGAGTTCAAGAACGAGTTGATCGGTGCGCCAGATGTCTTCGGGGTCGCCTGAGAGCGCCGCCCAGCGGAATGGTCCCTTGCCCCGGCAGAAGAGCGGGCGGATGAAAGCGGGCACAAAGCCGGGGAAATCCAGCGCGTGGACATTGCCCGCCACCAGCGCCTGCCCGCGAATGTTGTTGCCGTAGTCGAAGACGACGGCGCCGGATTCCTGCAAGTCGAGCATCGCCAGCACATGTTTGTTGATCGAATCAAGCGAGCGACGTTGGTATTCGTCCGGGTCGCTGCGGCGCAGTTCCGCCGCGTCGTCAACACTCAGCCCCACCGGAATGTAGCCGTTGAGGATGTCGTGCGCGCTGGTCTGGTCCGTCACCAGATCGGGTGTGACGCCGCGCCGCGCCAGTTCGGGAAAGATTTCGGCGGCGTTGCCGACCAGACCGATAGAGCGCGCCTCGCCGCGTCTGGTCAGTTCTTCCACGCGCGCCAGGGCGGCGTCCAGGTCGGTCAGCATCTCGTCGCAATAGCCCGTCTCCAGCCGCCGCTGAATGCGCTGCGGGTCCACTTCGACAGCCAGGCACACACCTAGATTCATCGCCACAGCCAATGGTTGGGCGCCGCCCATGCCGCCCAGGCCAGCGGTCAGCACAAAGCGACCCTTGAGTGTGCCGCCAAAGTGCTGGTGGGCTGCCTCTCCAAAGGTCTCGTAGGTGCCCTGCACAATACCCTGCGAGCCGATGTAAATCCAGGAGCCAGCCGTCATCTGGCCGTACATCGTCAGCCCCAGCGCCTCCAGGCGGCGGAACTCGTCCCAATTGCCCCAATGGGGCACGAGGTTGGCGTTGGCGATCAGCACGCGGGGTGAGTAGGGATGAGTGCGGAAGATGCCCACCGGCTTGCCGGATTGCACCAGCAGCGTTTCATCGTTTTCCAGGCTGCGCAGCGAGCGCACAATAGCGTCGAAGCACGCCCAGTTGCGGGCGGCCTTGCCAGAGCCGCCGTAGACCACGAGGTCTTGCGGGCGCTCGGCGACCTCCGGGTCCAGGTTATTCATCAGCATGCGCAAGGCGGCTTCCTGGCTCCAGCCTTTGCAGGAGAGGGCGCTGCCGCGCGGGGCGCGCACCGTGCGCGGCTGCTCCCCGCTGCCGCGCGTCGTCTCTTCAGGCATGGGATCGTCCTTTCAGGCTTAAAGGTGAAACAGGGGCTACGAACCCACAACAGTGTTTCTAACAATAGCATCCCTGCGTCGAGGCTTCAAGGCGAAAAACCGGGCGCGCAAATCTCTGCTGGGGTGCATGCCTGAACAGCAGTCTGGCCTGCCGCTGCGCCTGGCTGGGATCGTGAGGAGCAACGAGCCTGATCGGGCGCTAATGGTGCCCCAGGAGCAGGACGAGCAGCCCGCCAAGGCCAGCTATCACCGTCACGACGGCGGCGATAAGCATGGCGATGACCTGGCTTCTGGGATAGGGGCGCGGCTTGCGCCTGGCCCCCACCGGGGGAATGGCGGCCATTGCCTGCAAGAAGGGCGCCTGGGATGGAGCCGCGTTTCTGGCGGCTGGTTGAGGCGCGAAGGGTGGCTGGAACGAGCCAGCCATGCCCGGCCCCTGCGGCGGCGCGAAGGGCGGCTGAAACGAGCCAGCCACGCCTGGCCCCTGGACTTGTCCTGGCGCCCAGGTCGGCGCCGCCATCACGCTGGAAGCTGGCCGAGCAAGATTGGCTGAAGCTGGCCCGCCACCAGCAGCGCCCGAATGCCTGGAGGCGATGTGACCCGCTGGTGGCGCGGGCGCGATCTGCCCGCTGGGCATCGGCGTCCCGGTGTCATCAATCACTTCGGCTTCAGGCGCGGCTTGCGCGCCCCAGGGAGCGGCGCGGAAGGGTGGCAGCACTGGCTGCGCGGGGCGCGCCGCCGGCCCAGGCGGGGGGCCAGGGGTGAGCGGCGGAATGGGATCAGGCAGGGTGGAGATAGGGCGGCCTCTGGCTGGCGCCGCCAGCGCGCCTGAGGCGTCTGGCAGGTGTTCGCCACAATCCCCGCAGAAACGCGCCCCACGCGGCAGGCTGGAATGGCATCTGGGGCAGATCGCGCTCTCGGCTTCTGGCGCGGAGATAGTCGTTCGGGTCGGAGCAGCGGACTCTCCAGGGCGAGCAAAAGCCGGAAGGAGCGGTTTCTGCCAGGACGAGGGTGTGACCTCAGCAGGAAGCCAGGTGGGCGTTGTGGTCACAGAGATTTTTTCGCGCGGGGAAGCGCCTGGGCTGGCGGGCGCAGCCGCCGGGATGGTCGCTGCTGAAGGCCGCGCCGGGTTCTCTGCCCCGCATTTCATACAAAAACGGTCGGTGGGTTCAACGTTTGACCCACATTGATAGCACTGCGCCATGCTGCCCCCCTTACCAGGCCGCTTTGCTAGCTTCCCCGCTGCCAGGGTCTATAAAACTCTGCTGTCTCTAGTGTACTACAAACGAGAGCAGCAAACCAGTGCTGGCCGCGATGAGTATAGCGTGCACCGGGCGCGTATCGCTGTGAGCTATGGAACAGTGGGTAGGTGATCTGCTGCACATCTGTGGACATACGTCCGCCCTGACGCTTATACTAAAGACGGAGGGCGCATATGGCACAATTGAAGCATGTCGATATTCCCGCGCCGCATGGGCGGCTGGAAGGGCTGCTGCGGCTGCCGGAGGACGCGGCGGCCACGCCGCGCATGGCGGCGGTGGTCTGTCACCCCCACCCGCTCTATGGCGGCACGATGCACAATAAGACCGTCTTTCGACTGGCGCAGGCGCTCAACGAGGTAGGCATGCCTACGCTGCGCTTTAATTTCCGCGGCGTGGGCCTGAGCAGCGGAAGCTATGATGAGGGGCGCGGCGAGCAGGATGATGTGCGCTCGGCGCTGGATGAACTTGAGCGCCGCTTTCCTGGCCTGCCGCTTTGTGTCGCCGGCTTTTCGTTTGGCTCCTGGACGGGACTCCGCGTGGCCTGCGCTGACGGGCGCGTGCAGCAACTGGTGGGCGTCGGCGTGCCGACGGCCTTGCTCTCAGCGGACGACCTGGCGAACTGCGCCAAACCCAAGCTGATTGTGCAGGGCGCGCTCGACCAGTATGGTCCACAGGCCGACCTGCGCGCCTGGTTTGCCTCCATTCCCGACCCGAAGCATCTGGAGATAATTCCAGGGGCCGATCACTTCCTCACCGATCACCTGGAGCAGCTTCAGCAAGCGGTTGTCCGCTACTTCAGGCCGGAGGCATAGTGGGCGGGGCAGAAGGCAAGGGCAGGCGCCTCTTCATCTTAACACTACCAGGGTCGCAATGGTGAGGATCGATGGCCGGGGGAGACCAATCTGCTCCTGAAAAGAAGCGCCTTACTCGCGGAGTATACAAGCCAGTTCACTTTCTCGCTGTGAACCAGTTCACAGTTCGTTATTTTTCACCTCCTGGCTTTTCGCGTACAAACTCCTCTGGAATGTCCGTGCGCAGGTCGGGCTTGTCCTCATCCTCTTCCATACCTAACGGCACGCTCGCTTCGGGCGCCTGCGCAGCCATTGACGGCACGGTGCGGCTTTGGAGGACGATGCCGCGCATCAACCCCCTGGCCGCCATGCCCAGCAGGGGGCGAAGCTGCTCCAGGCTTTCGCGCGCGGCCTGAATCTGCAACACGTATTGGCGCTCGGCTTCGCTGCGCGCCTCGCCCGTTTGCCAGATACGCTGATCGTCCAGCGCCTGCCCAACCGAGGCTTGCACCTGCTGGAGCAGGTCGATGGTCTGGTTGAGGATGACCAGCAGATCACCCTCGGCCAGATCAATGGAGCGTTGGAGGCTGGCAAGCGAGGCGCCGCGCCACCAGTGCAGGGCGACACCGTGAAAGGCGTCGTTGATGCCGGGACTCACCTCCAGCCCCTGTGCGACCTCGCTGAACTGCACGCGGCCAATGACGCGATAGACCTCGCGGCGCAGGCTGGCAAGTTGCCGCCAGAGCGTGCTTCGGTTGCGCACGGGCCGGTCATCGTCAAAGGCAAACCAGCTTGTCAGTTCGGCCAGTTCTGAGGGGTGAAGCTGCTCCAACGGAACGGCTTGAATCAGTTCGGTGAAGATGATGCCGGCGGGATGAAAGATGCTGCGCAGCAGCCGACCTTTGATAGTAAGCTGATCGTTGGGGTCGATATAGTTCAGCGAGCGCAGAATGCTGATGCTGCCGTTGAGTTCGGCGGCGCCTGCCCGGCTGAGCGCGCGATGACGCTCTCGCTCGGCGGGTGGCTTGTTACGCTCGCGCCGGGCGCGGCGGCTCGCGCCATCGTCAACTCCGCTGGTCGGGCGCTCATCCCAGCCCACGAAAAGCGCCTCTGTGGCAGCGGTGCCGCCTTCAGGCGCGGCTTCAGCCGCCAGCGGGGTGTGCCTTGCCTGCCGCTCTTCATAGAGCAGGCGGTGGCTATAGCGCTGGAATTCGCGGAAGCTGGCGGCAGCGTCGCGCCGCAGGCGCTGGATGTTGCCGCCGCGCCAGAGGTTGAGGACCGAGTTGTAGCGCATGGTGAAGGCGCTGTTGACCGGCAGAAGCGGCCCGGTCAGCGCCTTAAACGATGCCTCAAATGGCTCCCAGGGCGAGTAGGGGATGATCGCCGCGCCGCGCTCGTCCATACCGCGTCGGCCTGCGCGCCCGGTGAGTTGTTGATATTCATTCGGCGTCAGTAGGCGCATGGACGTGCCATCAAATTTGCTCAGGCTGCCCACAACGACGGAGCGCGCAGGCATGTTGATGCCCAGCGCCAGCGTATCCGTCGCAAAGACGGCGCGCAGGCGCCCGCGCTGGAAGAGCGTTTCCACCAGCACCTTCAGCCCCGGCAGCAGCCCGGCGTGGTGATAGGCCAGCCCACGCGGCAACAGCGCGGTGAGTCGCTGCACCTGCTCTAGCTGACGATCTTCGGGCGACAGTGCCTCCAGCCAGGCGTCCACTTCTTCCTGTATCTGGGCGAGTTCTTCCGGCGTGGTCAGCATCTGCCCGGCGGCGCCGACGGCGCTCTCTTCGACGATGCGCCGCCCCGGCAGAAAGTAGAGACAGGGCAGCAGATCGGCCTGACGCAAGGCGTTCAAAATTTCTCCTGGTTCGGAAGCCTCGCGCTCCTGGTTCGGGCGGCTGAGAGCGGGCGGCTGGCCGGGCGCGGCGTTTTCAGCCTGAGCGGTCCCGTTGGTGGCCGTTGGGCGGCGCTGGTTCCTGGCCCCGCCATTCCCCCGTGTCTCGCCGCTAAAGGTATAGACGCGCGCTTCGCCGCGCTCGCGGCGGCGTTTGGCCTCGCCGCCAATCTTGGGAAAGCGCTCCGCCCGTTTGCCCTCGGCGTTCATCACCAGATGCAGCTTGCCATCCAGATAGTAGTAATGATCGAGTGGGATGGCGCGTTCGGTGTGCAGCACCAGGCTGATAGGGCGATGCACGCGGCTGATCCAGAGGGCCAGTTCGTCGGCGTTGCTGACGGTGGCCGAAAGGCCAATCAGCAGGACATGCTTGGGCGAGTGGATGATGGCCTCTTCCCAGACTGGCCCGCGCTCCGGGTCGCTCAGGTAGTGCAGTTCATCAAAGATGACGCAGCCAACATCGTTGAGTTCGGGATTCAAGCGGTAGGCCGTTTGCTGCTCCTCTGGAAAGGTGGTCGCCTCTTCGGCGAACGGCCCGGACTCATCCGCGCCTGAATCTTCCTCTGCGGCGTGCGGCGCGCGCGCGACGAGTCCGTCGCGCGCCTCTTCCTCCAGCAGCATGTTGCGGTAGATTTCGGTGGTCATCACCAGGATGGGCGCCCGGTTGCGCTCTACGATGTCGCCGGTGACGAGGCCAACCATCTGCGGGCCGTAGCGGGCACGGAGATCGCGGAACTTCTGGTTCGAGAGCGCCTTGAGCGGCGCCGTATAGATTACCCGCTTGCCCTGGTTGCGCGCCAGCCAGATACCAAATTCCGCGATAACCGTTTTGCCAGTACCTGTTGGCGCGGCCACCAGGACGGAACGATCCTCTGCCAGATGAGCAATTGCCTCGCGCTGAAAAGGATCGAGCGTAAAGGGATACTCACTGGCGAAGGCTTCGATCAATGTTTCTGCCACCTGCTCCTCCACTCTGCGCTGCTGCTGTGTATACCTGTGGCACGATGACCTTGAGGGCGTGCGGGGCTGAGAGAGCGCGAAGAGGCGTCCGTCCGCGCAGTTCGCCGTCCAGCGTGACATCCATCGGCTGGGGGGTTTCAATCATCACTTCCCCCGCCTTGACGTGGCGGATGCCGGGAAAGCGTCGGCTGACAGCCTCGCGCCACCCATTTTTCGCCGGGACGAAAGCGGTCTGAGCCGCCGCAAGCAACTGGCGCAGATCAAATCGTTCAACAATCAAAATGTCCAACAGGTGGTCGTGTAGTTCAACCCCGGCCAGGGCAACCTTCAACTGGCCGCCAAAGATCGGGGAGTTGATCACCGCCACCTGCAATGCCTGGTAGTGATACGGGCGTCCATCCTCAATTTCGTTCTCACTCTCTTCCGGCGCCAGCGAACAGGCCAGGTTGCGAAAGGTGAGCGTGAAATCGAGCGGCTGGGAGGTGCTGAGCGTCTCCAACGCGGCGACCGGATAGGTGAACATCCCAAAACGCTGGCGCATCGCGGCCCGCGTTGCCAGCCGGGCAAAGGCCACGTTCAGCCCCAGGGTCAGCGCGTGCGTAAAAAACGCGCGCTCGCCGTTGGGCGCAGAGGGAAAGGCTTCTTCTTCCTCTTTGATGTCGTGCAGCAGGTTGGGCGCCGTTAAGGCTGGCTGCGCGCAGCCAAGGTCAATCGATGTCTCGTGGCCTGTAGCGATGGTCCGGCAGGCTTCGGCTAGTTCGAGCGGCAAACGCAGCGAACGCGCAAAATCATTCGAGGTGCCCAAGGGCAGAATGCCCAGCGGCATCTCGCTCCCGGCCAGATGGCTGGCGGCGGCGCCGATGGTGCCATCCCCGCCAGCGGCAATCACGAGTGCTATCCCCTTTGCGCGCCAGCGCACGGCCATTGGCGGCTGTTCATCCAGCGATTGTACACTGCATACCTGAGCGAGCGCAATACCTTGTTGCTCAAGAAAACTCCGGGCGGCTGCTATGGAGAGCTGCTCTTTGTACACATGTGGGCTGGCAATCAGCAGCGCGTTCTGCCTGCATGCCGGTTGGGATTCCATTGTCTTCCTTTGGCTGTTTCTTTGTCTATCTGTGCTGTGTTGATCTCTTTGCCCTCTGCATTATAGGCACAGCCCGGCCCTCAGGCGCAATCTCAGGCGCATTGCTCAGCCATATTGGCGCAAAAGCTCTTGCCAGTCTGTCGTATCTGTGCTATCGTACCATTCTGAGCAGCCGAACGCATTGTTCATACAAGCAGAAGCAGGGTCTTCTATCTGGAATGGGGCCTATGAAACCAGAGCCAACGCGCGTCTCTCAGCTTGAGGCGCCCCCACCCCTGGAACGCCTGCGCGAGCGCGTGCGGGGGGTGATCAGCCGCCTGGGCGAGTGGAGCAGGCGGGTCTTCCCGCATGATCAGGAGGCCAAACCAGCCCGGCGCGCGCCCGAACGTGCCCCGTCGATTGATGCGTCGATGCTGGCGGACAGGCTGGGCGAGGCGCCGCGCCAGTGGGAGCGCGAGGCCAGGCCGACCCCAGGCATAACCGGGCCAGTGCGGCGCGTGACGCCTGCGCTGCGCAGCCAGCCGCTGAGTACCCAGCGCCAGCCCCTGAGCCATACTGATCGCTCGCCTGTTGAGCGAAGAAGCCTCAGCGCAGCGTCAGCGCATTCCGAGCCGCGCCAGGTATCCGCAGATCATGGGGCGCCTGTTGGCCCTGGCGAGCAGGCCACTGACCCGCCAGCCTGGCCCAGCCCCCAGGCTGAGCCGCCTGCTGAGCCAACGCCAGAGCAGCTTGAGGCGACGCGCCGGGCGCTGCCGCGCAAGCTGCTCAAGGGCACACGCAATGGTATGCTGCTGACTCTGGAGCCTGGCTATGTCTGGGCACAGGTGCTGGAGGCGCTGGAGGCGCGCCTGGCAGAATCGCCGAAGTTTTTTCAGGGCGCGGTGCTGAGCCTGGATACGCGGCGGCGCCCGTTGCAGCCTCCAGAAGTTGAGGACTTGGAGCGTCTGCTGGCCGCGTATGCGATGACCTTTAAGGAAGTGGGAAGCGATGAATTGAACGATCCGCGCGCACTGCCCAGCGGCGCGACGCGCCCGCCCGCGTCGGGTGAGACAGGACCAACGCTCTCTATCCGCCCTGGCGATGTGACTAACACGCTCTTCACCCGGCGCACCATTCGCTCCGGCCAGCGGCTGCGCTACGAGAGTTCGGTGGTGATCATGGGCGATGTGAACTCCGGGGCCGAGGTGATTGCCGGGGGCGATGTGGTCGTCTGGGGCGCGCTGCGCGGCACAGTCCACGCGGGCTATCCTGATAACCAGGGGGCGGTCGTCTGCGCGCTCGTGCTGGCGCCAGTGCAGTTGCGCATCGGCGCGCTTGCCAGTCGCCCACCGGACGATGGCGCTCTGCCGCCTGAAACGCCAGAGGTGGCCTCGGTCAAAAACGGTCAGATTGTGGTTGAAAGCTGGAACGCCGGGCGGGCCTCCCGCCGGTGAGCCAGGGCCTCTCGAACGGAGGAATGATGGACAGTCGGGTACTGACGATTACGTCGGGCAAAGGCGGCGTAGGCAAAACAACGACCGCTGCCAATCTCAGCACGGCGCTGGCGCTGATGGGCCGCCACGTCGTAGCGGTCGATGGGGATATTGGGCTGCGCAACCTCGACGCGGTGATGGGGCTGGAGAGTCGCATTCTGTATGATCTGGTGGATGTTGTCGAGGGGCAATGCCAACTGAATCAGGCGCTCATCAAGGATAAGCGCCTGCCCGAACTCTATTTGTTGCCTGCCGCCCAGACCCGCGACAAGAACGCCGTCTCTAGCCTGCAAATGGAGCAGCTCTGCCACCAGTTGCGCGGTCAGTTTGAGTTTGTCGTCATCGATTGTCCCGCCGGCATTGAACAGGGCTTCCGCAATGCCATTGTAGGCGCCGACGAGGTGATTATCGTCACCAATCCAGAGATGTCTTCGGTGCGTGACGCCGACCGCATCATCGGCTTGATTGAGGCAGCCGGCAAGCCGGAGCCGCTCTTGATGATTAACCGGCTGCGCCCCGATATGATCCGGCGCGGCGATATGATGGACGTAGCCGATGTGCTGGAAGTGCTGAATATCGGCCTGATCGGCCTGGTTCCCGAAGATGAAGCCGTGATCATCGCTACCAACAAAGGCGAGCCGGTAGTGATGGACCCCAAATCGCGCGCGGGCGCGGCGTTTGCCAGCGCGGCGCGGCGGGTGCTGGGCGAAGATGTGCCCCTTGAAGAATTGGACGCGCCCCAAAATCTGCTTGATCGCCTGCGCCGTTTGATCAGCCCAGGCGCGCGCGCCACCGGAAAACGGGCCTGATCCGCAATACGTGGAGGACATGCGGTTATGGGATTGTTTGACAAACTCTTTGGACGCACAAAGGAGCCGACACCATCGACCAGCGAGGTGGCCCGCGAGCGCCTGACGCTGATGCTGGTGCATGATCGGCTGAAGCTGACTCCCGATCTGCTGGAGCGCATCAAAGAAGAACTGCTGGCAGTGATCTCCAAATACGTGGAGATCGAGGAATCCGGCGTGGACGTGGAACTGACGCATACCGAGCATTCGGATAAGCTCGTGGCGCGGATGCCGGTCAGGCGCCAGCGCATCCATTTTGAGCGCAACGTGCTGGAGCCCGGCATGGGCATTCCGCTCGTCGCCGCCTCGGCGCTGGCCCAGATTCACCAGCCCCCGGCCAGCGCGGCGGCTACTGTGCCTGCTGTGCCAGCGCCTCAGAAGATGGAGCAGTCCTCTCCGCCAGCAGAGCAGGCGGACGTGGTGGCGCCCGCAGGCGCCCTTAGCCGCGATGTTCATCGCCAGGGGGCCGACGCCGCGCCTGCTGTCGAGACGCCCGCTGTTCCTGACGCGGGCGCCGCGTCAGCCGCGACGCCAACCAAGGGATAGCCCATTTGGGCTGTTTCGCTTGTGTTACTGGTCCATCAAATATATAGTATGCTCACTTGAGAGCAAAATCAGCGCGCGCTCCCTGTCTGATGACGTTTAACGAATCCTTTGGGTCCTCGTCTTAGCCCGCGCAGGCGTTGCTCTGGTGGCGGAGCCTTCAGGCGCGGTCGAGCGAGAGGTCCGAGCGACCAACGGGAGCGAGAGGGGCGGCGCCCGACGCTGTCCAGCGCCCGCCGCCGTAGGCTCGGCCTCCAGCCGCCAGCCAACACTGGCTTTGCTCTGCGCTTCTATCCAATCACGTAGCAGGATCATCTTGAGGAGGGGTATCTATGCAAATTCGGGATACTGATCCCCGGCAACTCTCGGCGAGCGGCTCGCTGGCACAGTTAGGCGGAGACACCAGCGGAAGCCTGGCGCCGATGCCCACCACGACCATCGTGGCGTCGAGTCTGGGCACGCGGGCGGAGATGCAGGCGATGATGGAAACCGAGTTTACGCGGGTAGCCTCATCCCTTTCAACGCTGCATAAGCGCATGGAGCAGTTGATTCAGGAGAACGACCGCCTGCGCCGCGAACTGGCCGCCCTGCGCGCCGGGGCCAACGTCATCATCGAGATTGAGGGCCGCCGCTTCGCCCTCACCCCCGAAAACGGCTAGCAGGCGCTCATCCAGCATTCCCTGACGCGCTCATCATCAGGGCCGACGCCAGCAATTGATGGATTGCTGGCGCCTGGCCCCTCTTTTTTTTGCTGGCGCCTGGCAACAGAGGGCTATGCAACTCGCCCTATGTCTGCTATACTGGCGCCAATTCGAGGCTAGCTCGTAATAAGCCAGGATATAATTGACCAGGGGAAGGATGCGCTGATGCTGAAACCGGGGCCGCTGTCCGGCCAGACGCTGGGCGGCAAATATCTGCTGGGTGAGTTGTTGGGTAAGGGCGGATTTGGCGCGGTCTACAAAGCCGAAAACCAGATCATCCGTCGCCCGCAGGCCGTCAAGGTGCTGCTGGAAGAGCATTTTAGCGACGAGAAGTTTCGGGACCGCTTCATCCGCGAGGCGCGCACGCTGGGCGCGCTGGACCACGCCAACATTGTGCATGTGGACGATATTGGCGTGGAGGGCAATCTCATTTATCTGGTGATGCCCTATATCAGCGGTGGCACGCTGCAAGACGTGCTGAAGAATCGGGCCGGGCCGCTGGCTCTGGATGAGGCGACGCGCTATCTGGAGCAAATCTGTTCGGCGCTGGGCTATGCGCACGCGCAGGGCGTGGTGCATCTGGACCTGAAGCCGCTGAATCTGCTGGTGCATCGGGATGGACGGCTGCTGCTTTCTGACTTTGGCCTGGCGCACTTGATGGAGCAGGGGGCGATTGAAGGCGGGACCAGCCTGCAATTTGGCTCGCCGCTTTATATGGCTCCAGAGCACTTCGATGGCAATCCCAGCCAGCGCAGCGACCTCTACGCGCTGGGCGTCATCCTCTATCAGATGCTCACCGGGCGCCATCCCTTCGAGGCATCCGCCCCGGCAGCGGTCATGCGCAAGCACCTGACCGAGCCACCCCCGCCGCTGCGGCTGGCGCGCCCCGACCTGCCGGTAGCGTTAGAGAGCGTGCTGGACAAGGCGCTAGCGAAGCAGCCGGAAGATCGCTATGGTCGCGCGGGCGAACTGCTCTTCGATTTCCGCGCCGCGCTGGGCGGGCAGGCGCTTCAGTTCTCCGGGCTATCAGCCGAGCCAACGCGGCGCTCGCAGGCATATCTTGACCCCACGCAGCGCGCCAGCCGCCCGCCGGTTGGGCCGTCTGAGCGGACGGCGCTGGGGTCGGGGCCAGCCCTTTCTGCGTCGCAGCAGTTCGCCAGGCCGCCATCCCAACCCACGCCCATGTCGCCATCGCAGCCCATGCCTATGTCGTCATCCCAGCCCATGCCGATGCAGATGCCTGCGCCGGGCCAGCCGTATATGATGCAGGCGCCCTGGCCCTATGGGCAGCCTGGCGGGCCGCAGGCCATGTATATGCCCATGCCCATGTACATGCCTGCCTGCGAAGCCGAAAAAGCCGGGCGGGCAGGTCTGGACGTCGGGCTTTACGACCCTCTTTGTGCTGGCAGCAGTTGCAGGCGGGGTCATCACGCTGGTTGTGTTCATACTCCTTCCTGGGAGCAACCCTTTCTCAGGGACCAGCTTTATACCAATCGACTGGATGGCGTTGCTCATGCTGGTTGCAGTGACAGCCGTGTGTCTGGTCGGTCTGGTGTTCACACGCTCAAAGCTCTTGCGCGTTGGCCTGCTCTTGCAGATAGGTGCGCTCGCCAGCAATCTTGTGCTTTACGCGCTCATCTTGCATCTGGATTCAGCAACAAGCTACGATCCCAACTTTCCTTATCAGTGGATCGATGTGAACCTGCCCCTCATTTTGACGGTTCTCAATGCCGCGAGTTTGGTCGTCCTCTCCTATGGCATGGCGCGCTGGCAGCGAGCGCGAGACGTGGGGTTTACCGTGCTACAGGCGCTGGTGAGCGGCGTTGTTGTGGCTCTCTTCCTCTTCAATATCATCCCTATCGAACCATTCAGGTTCTTTGCCGAGAGGTATGGAAGCTCACTCTGGTTTTTCTATCTTGCTCTGGCGGCGGCGTTCTTTGCTGCGTGGGTCTTCCTGCTGCGCCTGGCATGCTGGAAACAGCAGCGTGTTGTCACCTTGCTGCTGGGTCTGGGAGCTGTTCTCTTTGTGTTTCAGGCTCCCGGCGGGTTTTCTCTTTTCTTTGTATTACCGAACTTGGTTTTGTACAGCTCCTTCTTGCTCTCCTGGCTGCTTTTGATGCTCGGCTTCCTGCTGCTCATCCAGACCGAGCGGGTGCGCAAGCAGACGCAGCAGCCGCAGGCGCTGGCGCTTCCGGCGCAGCGGCCATAAGCGCGAAAGTGCCCCGCCCGCCGCAGATGCGCTGCGGCGGGCGTATAATGAAGTGGGCTTGAGAAGGGCAGCCCAGAGAGAGGAGCCTGCAATGGATTTGGTGAAAGTCTACAAAGTGGGCGATGCGCTGACACTGGCATTGCCTGCGGAACTGATTGAGATGCTGCGCCTCACCGAGCATGATCGCTTTGCCGTAGAGCGCGTTGGCGAGGAAATTGTGCTGCGGCGTGTTCCGTCGGAAGCGCAGGAGCAGCCTCAGCGCCGCCAGCTTTCAGCACGCGAATTGTTGCAGCTCCCGCCAGAGGAGCGCGATCACATTCTTGCCGGAGCCGCCGCCGCGATGGAAGCAGAATACCGAACCAACCGCGACCTGACCGATTTTGAGGCTTTTGGTGAGGATGACTTGTATGATGAGTATCCCGAATAGAGGCGAAGTCTGGCTGGTGCAATTTGACCCATCGGTTGGAGCAGAAATACAAAAGGAGCGGCCAGCAGTGGTGATGAGTCTACCCTCGGTTGGGCGTTTGCCGCTTCGCATTGTGGTTCCGATCACGGATTGGAAGGCGCACTATGCCGCAGCGCCCTGGTTCGTTTTTCTTCCTGCAACAGCTACGAACGGCCTGCTAAAAGACTCTGGCGCCGATGCGTTTCAGGTGAAGTCCCTTTCTGAAAAGAGATTTAGAGCCAGGTTGGGAACCCTGGCTCAAAGTGAAGTAGATGCTATCGCTGATGCCATAGCCCTTTGTGTTGGTTATCGTTGAGATTTGAGCGCTTGCCGGGCAGCAGCCCTGAGCGCGCAAACGCCCCGCCCGCCGCAGCGCGTCTGCGGCTAATCTGGCGAGCAAGGCTGGGCCGGTAGGCCATTGGCCTACCGGCGTTGTGTACTCCTCTATCCCTGGCTGGCGGCGAGGTTGTCGGCGCCGCGCCGGAGGTCTTCGACCCCCAGCGCGCCAATGTCTCCGGGCGGGGCGGGTTCCAGCGCCTCGGCCAGCACCTCGCTGGCGTCGGAGACAGGGACGAAGCGCATCTGCTCGCGCAGGTCTTTGGGCAGGTCTTCCAGGTCTGGCTCGTTGCGCTTGGGCAGAATGACCGTTTTGATGCCCGCCCGGTGCGCCGCCAGCACCTTCTCTTTCAGCCCGCCAATGGGCAGCACCTTGCCGCGCAGCGAGATTTCGCCAGTCATCGCCACATCCGAGCGCGCCTTGCGCCCGCTCGCCAGCGAGGCAATGGCGGTGGTCATCGTCACGCCCGCTGATGGGCCATCTTTGGGCGTGGCGCCCGACGGAACGTGAATGTGGATGTCCTTGTCCTGGAAGACGTTGGGATCGATGCCCAGGGCGACGGCGTTTGAGCGCACGTAGCTCAGCGCCGCCTGCGCCGATTCGCGCATCACGTCGCCAAGCTGGCCGGTCAGAATCAGGCGGTTCTCTTTGCTGGGCGTCATCGCTGCCTCGATGAAGAGAATGTCCCCGCCAACGGGTGTCCAGGCCAGCCCCGTAACGACGCCGGGCCGGTCAATGCGCTCGGCCACTTCTTCGAGGAAGCGCGGGCGGCCCAGCAGGTCGGGCATCTGCGCGGCGGTGACGTTGAATGGCCCGGCCTTGCCCTCCGCGACGCGCATGGCGACCTTGCGGCAGACAGTGGCGATCTCGCGCTCCAGATTGCGCACGCCTGCCTCGCGCGTGTACTCATTGGTGATGCGCCGGATCGCGTCGTCGTCCAGGCTGATTTCGTCCTCTTTCAGCCCGTTGGCCTTGATCTGCTTGGGCAGCAGATAGCGCCGGGCGATATGCACTTTCTGCTCTTCGGTATAGCCGGAAAGCTCCAGAATCTCCATACGGTCGCGCAGCGGCGGCGGAATCGGCTCCAGCGAGTTGGCCGTAGCGATAAACATCACCCTGGAGAGATCGAAGGCCAGGTCCAGATAGTTATCGCGGAAGTTGTAGTTTTGCTCCGGGTCCAGCACTTCCAGCAAGGCCGAGGAGGGGTCGCCGCGCCAGTCGGCTCCGACCTTATCGACCTCATCCAGCATCATCACCGGATCGTTTGCCCCGGCCCGGCGCAGCGTCTGAATGATGCGCCCCGGCAGCGCGCCGATATACGTCCGGCGATGGCCGCGTATCTCGGATTCATCGTGGATGCCGCCCAGCGACATGCGCGCAAACTCACGCCCCAGCGCGCGGGCGATGGACTGCCCCAGCGAGGTCTTGCCGACGCCTGGCGGGCCAACGAAGCAGAGAATCGGTTCGCGCCCCACCCAGGTGGGGGCTTTCTGCTCCTTGCCGTCTTTCTGCGCCGTCTCCACGCCCGTTTCGCTGCCCAGCCGCTCCTCTTTCAAGCGGCGCACGGCCAGATATTCCAGGATGCGACCTTTGACCTTTTCCAGATCGTAATGATCCTCATCCAGCACCTCGCGGGCGCGCGGCACGTCGATCTTCTGGCCGGTGCTTTTGCTCCAGGGCAGGCTGACTAGCACATCCAGATAGGTGCGGATGACCGAATATTCCGGCGAGGCGGCGGGCAGCTTCTCCAGCCGCGAGAGTTCGCGCAGCGCCTCTTTGTTGGCCTCTTCAGGCATGCCTGACTGCTCGATCTGCTCGCGCAGTTGATTGATCGTGGCGGCCTCTTCGCTCTCCTCGCCCAGTTCCTTCTGGATGGCCTTGAGCTGCTCGCGCAGAAAGTACTCGCGCTGGGCCTTGCCCATCTCTTCCTGCGCCTGGCTCTGAATCTTCTTGCCCAATTCCAGCACTTCCAGTTCTTTGGTCAAGAACTGGGTCATCTGGCGCAGCTTCTCCTGGACCGAATCCTCCTCCAGCAGTTGCTGCCGAACGTCCAGGTCCATCTGCACGCTGTTGGCGATCAGATAGACGACCTGCCGGGGGTCATCGATGTTGAGGGCAGCCAGCGCCAGTTCATTGGGCAGATATTGCACCAGGCTCACCAGACGCTGGAAGAGTTGCACTGCGTTGCGCTTGAGCGCTTCAAGCTCGACGCCATCTTCGACCGTCTCTGGCGCTTCTTCGACCCGCGCCTTGAGGTAGGGGTCCTCTTCGACGTATTCCAGGATGCGGATGCGCTCCAGCCCCTGCACGATGATCTGGATGGTGCCATCGGGCGTGCGCAGCATGCGCGCAATGCGCGCCGCCGTGCCCACGCGGAAGGTGTCATCCGGCCCGGCGGTCTCGATCTCCGCCGACTTCTGCGCGACCAACCCAACCAGACGGTTGCCGCGCATGGTGTCGTCGATCAGCCGGATCGAACGCTCCTGGCCGACGCCCAGCGGCATCATCGTCAGCGGATAGACAACCGTCTCTTTCAGCGGAAGGATCGGCAAGACCTCTGGAATGCTGACACGCCGCTCCTCTTCAGCCTGCGGGCGCGCCCTCGGCTCCGCTGCTTCTTGTCCCGATGCCTCACGCTCATCCGGCCTCCGCTCGTCGTTCTCTTCGTCTTCGGAGTTGGAGATGTCTTCCTCATTCGGGCGCTCGCCAGCGGCGGACGTGCCCCTCACCGCCTCCTCCAATTCGTCCAACAGTTCTTCCAGTTTTTCCAAATCCCCTTCCATCAACTCCGTATCTTCCGCGGTTGCTGGGGGGACGCGATGCTCTTTACGCTCTTTAGGCATGTGGCGCGTCCCCCTTGCTGCTCACGATCAGCGCCCGGCTGGCCGGAGCGTTGTAGTGGCGGGGGGTGGGATTATTGCCGGTCTCACTGCTGCTCGATGTATCTTGCTCGCTTCCAGGCAATGGCTGGCCGGTGGCTCCGCCCTGGAGGGTCATCTGTTTTGGTTCGCTCTCTGCCGCCTTGGGCAGTAAGACGTGCAGGAAGCCATCTTCATAGTGCGCGTCTACCTGGGCGCGGTCAATCTCAGTGGGCATAAAGATCTCGACGCGGAACGGGCCGTAGCGAATCTGCGCCTCGTGGTAACAGATCGTGTCGTCATGCTCGTGGTCGTCGTGGCGTTCCCCGCTCACCACCAGCGCGTCGCGGTAGAGGGTCACATCAATCTCGTCCTCGCGCATCCCTGCCAGTTCAATCTTGACGGTAATGGCGTTGGGCGTCTCGTGGATGTCGGCGGGCGGACGCCACGCGCTGGGGCGGTGCAGGAAGGTTTGCTGCTGGCTCTGGCGCACCAGTTCGTGCCAGAGTTGGCGATAGTGGCGCTCAAGTTCTTGGGGTGAACCTTGAATGTAGCGGTAAGTCACAGAGCGGTAGCGCAAACGCATGGGGAAATCACCTCAGTTTCTGGGTCCGCGCAGCCGGAGGCAGAAGGCTGCTGCCTGGGAACGTCGCCCCCGGCGCGCCTGGCCCCTGCTCTATCCATTCGCCACAGGCAGGTCTTTTTCGCCATCGGCAAGATCGGCCTGGCAGTCCTGGCAGAGGTACTCGTATTCGGAACGTTCATCAGCGAGGGCATCACTGGGAACAAGCTGCACGTGTTGGCGTAAGGTAAGCTTGCCGCAGCGGGCGCATTGGACGTAGTTGGCCGGAAAGACCGCTCGCCGCGTACCAAGAATATCTTCTTGCATAGCCGAAAAACCTCCTGTCCGTTTTGGGGACACTCTGCCGCTGCTGGTTCTGGAGCGCCTGAAGCGCCAGAATCCACTGTAGATTATGGCATGCTGGCCCGGCAAAACGCAAGATGCTCTGCTGAGTTTAAAAGTAGGTAGTGGGCGCTGTGGGCCAGAGGGCGCGTTAGAACTCGCCAGCCGCCGGACCCGGCACGCGGTCGTCGCCCTGCCGTCGGGTGATACGACGCTCATCCAGGTGTTCCATCAGGGCGAGCATATACTTGCGCGTTGTCCCCAGCAGGTCGCGGGCCTCG
>Ga0070730_10000952_pt1 | contig 29693 bp, 20 predicted proteins | sample Coa_R1_3_FD_66447 | JGI IMG/M metagenome (GOLD analysis project Ga0070730, IMG submission 66447) | Surface soil microbial communities from Centralia Pennsylvania, which are recovering from an underground coalmine fire - Coalmine... | ecosystem: Environmental > Terrestrial > Soil > Unclassified ... | reverse complement strand
CCCAGCGGACCGAGAGCGCGAGGGAGAGGTGACCTGATGGCCATCGAGATCCACCCGGAGAGGCCGCAGGGAGCGCAGCAGCCGAGCGGCGGCGAGCCGCCCCGCGCGCGGCCCGCCAGGCCCTGGTGGCGCCGGCCGGCCGTGCACACCGCCCTCATCGGTGCCGTGATCGGCTACGTGGCCGGTCACTGGCTCGGCAACTTCCTGTCCAGCGGCTACGCGCAGAACGGGCTGTCCGACTCCAACGACGTGCCGATCATCCTCGGCTACACGTTCGGCGTCATCGGCTGGCTGGCCGGCCTCGGCGTGTTCAACGACCTGCTGCGGCAGATGATCGGCCGCCCGGTCCAGACCGCCCTGGAAGAGGAAGCGGCGAGCAATGGCCTGGCCAGGTACTTCAGGTACTCGCTGGATCACAAGGTGGTCGGCATCCAGTACCTGGTCGGCATGATCACGTACTTCCTCACCGGCGGCCTGTTCGCGATGGCCATCCGCACCGAGCTGCTTTCGCCGACCTATCACATCATGAATGCCAACTCTTATGTCGAGGTGGTCGGCGAGCACGGCACAATGATGATGATGATGATGACTTCGGTCATTGTCGGGCCGTTTGGCAACTATCTCGTGCCGCTGATGATCGGCTCCAAGCGGGTGGCCTTTCCCCGGATCGAGGCGCTGTCGTTCTGGATTACCCCGGCGGCCTATATCATCCTGCTTTCCGGTCTGCTCTTCGGTGGATTCCCGTTTGGCTGGACCGGGTACGCGCCGCTGTCCATCCAGGCGACCCAGGGCGCGGATGCCTACGCCATGGCGTTCGGGCTGATGGGCATCTCGGTCATCCTGGCCGGGTTCAACATCATCGTCACGGTCATCTGCCATCGCGCGCCCGGCATGAGGTGGAGCAGGCTGCCGATGTTCGTCTGGGCGATGCTCACCACCTCGTTCCTGTTCGTGCTCGCCGCTCCGGTCCTGTTCGTGGGCATGTACATGATGATCACCGACCGGACCTTCCAGACAGCTTTCTATGTCAACCAGCTCGGCGGCAGCAGCTACCTGTACGAGAACGTGTTCTGGTTCTTCGGCCACCCGGAGGTGTACATCCTGGCGCTGCCGGGCTTCGGCATCGTGTCGGAGATCATCCCGGTGTTCTGCCGAAAACCGCTGTTCGGCTACAAGGTCGCCGCGGCCGGGATGATCGGGGTGTGCCTGCTCAGCTTCTTCGTCTGGCAGCACCACCTGTTCGACAGCGGCATCAACCCGGACATGCGGCCGCTGTTCATGCTCACCACCGAGCTGATCTCCATTCCGACCGGGTTCATCTACCTGGTCGCGCTGGGCACGTTCTGGAAAGCGAAGATAAGATTCACCGTGCCCATGCTGTTCGCCCTCGGGATGTATTTCAATTTCCTGATCGGCGGCATATCGGGAGTGTTTCTCTCGGACGTCCCCGCGGACACCACCGAGCACGGCTCATTCTTCGTGATGGCCCACTTCCACTACACCATCATGGGCGGGCTGATCTTCGCCTTCATGGGCGGCGTCTACTACTGGCTGCCCAAGCTCATGGGGATCAAGATGAACGAGCGGCTCGGGAAGATTCACTTCTGGACGATGTTCATCTTCTTCAACTCGACGTTCCTGCCGCTGTTCGCGGTGGGCATGGCCGGCCAGCCACGCCGGGTGTTCGAGTACGCGCGCAACCTGCAGACGATCAATGACTGGGTGTCGATCTCGGCGTTCCTGCTCGGCGGGTCGATCCTGATTTTCCTGATCAACTTCGTCTGGTCCACGGTGATCGCCAGGGTGCCCGAGCCGGGCAACCCGTGGCGGTCGCGCGGGCTGGAGTGGCAGGTGGCCTCGCCACCTCCGCCGGGCAACTTCACCCACGTGCCGGTCGTGCTCTCCGGCCCCTATGAGTACGGCGTGAAGGACGCACCGCCGGTGGCGGACCTGAATCCGCCGCCGGGGATTCTCACCGAAGCGGTCTCCGGGGCCCTGGTCGGCTCCGGAGCCGGGCCGGCCGCTGGCGTGGGCCAGGGAACGGGAGCATAGCCATGGCGGACACGACCACCCCGCCGGCCGGCGCGGGCAGCGCGCAGGACAGGGCAGCCGAAGAAGCGCTCTTCTACCACGAGGCAGACCTGAACGCGGCGTGGACCGGCTCCAGGCTGGCCATGGGCGGGCTGTCCTTCCTGTTCGGGTCGTTTCTGTTCGCGTACTTCTACCTGCGTGCGGTGAACTCCAATCACCTCTGGCATCCGCCCGGACCGCGCCCGCACCTGTGGACCGGGACGCTGATCATGGCCCTGATCGTGGCCAGCGCGGCGGGGCACACGGCGGTGCTGCAGCGGATCAAGGCGGCCGACAAGAAGACCTGGCAGCGCGGCGCGCTGGTGGCCCTGGCCTTCGGCCTCGCCGCGGTCATCCTGCAGATCTGGCAGTTGCTCAACCTGAGCTTCCTGCCGGGCTCGTCGGGGTTCGCCAGCGTGTTCACCGGCTTCTACCCGGTCTACCTGACGATCGTGCTGGCGCTCATGATCTGGCTGGAGATCCTGCTGGTCCGCGGCTCCAAGATCCCGGCGATCTCGTTCGTCGAACAGCCGCCCACCTACGCCGGGGCGTTCACCGTCCAGCGGTTCCAGGCCTCACTGAGCGCCTTCGCCGCGACGTGGAACTACCTGGCCGTGGTCGGCGTCCTGTTCTGGGTCCTGTTCTACCTGCTCTGACGGCCGCTGCCAGCCCACACATGATGATCCCGACATGACGACGATCACAGCGCACCGGCCGGCCAGCCCGGCCGTGCTGGCCGGGTGTTTCGTGGTCGCCGTGGTTCACCTCACCGGCCTGCGCCGCCTCCGCCCCGGCCGGACCGGCCGGGCACTAAAGTGATCAGCGCATGGGGAATATTATTCAGAACGTCCCGGAGGTTGGATGTTACCGCTGGTCAGAAGCCGCCGACGGCAAGATCACTTAGGTGTTTTGAATGATATTCCAAGGAGGCAGGGATGCCTGGACTGATTCATGCGACGGCGGCCTCAGGCTGGAGCCTGAGTGGGTCTATCCTGACGTTCGCCATGCCGATGCTCTTGTTCATTGCCGCAGCCACGGTTCTGTACCTGCTGTTCACCCGGCCGCACCAGGTCCCGGGGCACCGTCTGCTCGCCCCGGCGCAGGCGGCGCAGCCCGATGCCGGCACGGCGCGCTCCCTGGCGGCCGCGGCCGGGCTGACCACCGAGTCGGGAGGGGGTGCCGGCCCGCTCCCGCACGAGCCGGCCGCCGGGGTAGCGGTGGCCGATGAGAGCCCCGCCGGTCAGGACTCCGGGGACCGCCCAGGCGCTCACGAGGCCGGGCCGGAGGCTGCCGAGTGACGTCTGCCGCCGCACTGCCCGCGTCCGCCGTGACAGCCCCGCCGGGCTCGCCTCCCGGCCGGCGGCGGCCGTCCACGGTGGCGCGGGCGGCCTTCCAGCTCACCAAGCCGCGGATCATCGAACTTCTGCTGGTCACCACCATCCCCACCATGCTGCTCGCGCACCGGGGCCTGCCCTCGCTCAAGGTGTTCTTCGTCACCCTGATCGGCGGTGCGTTCGCGGCGGGCAGCGCGAACACGCTGAACTGCTACCTGGACCGGGACATCGACGCGGTGATGCGGCGCACCGCGCACCGTCCGCTGGCCGCCGCCTCCGGACCGGGCACCATCAAGCCGAACGAGGCCCTGGCCTCGGGGATCACGCTGGGCGTGGCCGCCACGCTGCTTCTCGGGCTGGTGGTGAACTGGCTGGCCGCGTCCCTGGCCGCCGGGGCGATCGTGTTCTACGTCTTCGTCTACACGCTCGGGCTGAAGCGGCGCACCGCCGCCAACATCGTGATCGGCGGCGCGGCCGGCTGCTTCCCGGTGCTGGTGGGCTGGGCGGCTGTCACCGGCACCGTGGCCTGGCCGGCCGCCGCCCTGTTCGCGATCATCTTCTTGTGGACCCCGCCGCACTTCTGGGCGCTGGCGATGCGGTTCAGGGACGACTACGCGGCGGCCAGCGTGCCCATGCTGCCGGTGGTGGCGACGCCGCAGGTGGTCGCACGTAAGATCCTCGGCTACTCCTGCGCGATGGTGGTGGCCACGCTCGCGCTCGCCCCCGCGGCCGGCTGGATCTACGCCGTCTGCGCGGCCGCGCTGGGCGGCTGGTTCGTGGCCGAGGCACACCGCCTGCGGGCCCGGATAGCGGCCACCGGCCATCCACCCGAGGGCAGTTCAGCGATCGCTCCGGCTCCGATGCGGCTGTTCCACCTGTCCATCGCCTACCTGACCCTGCTGTTCGCCGTCATCGCGGTCACCGCCCTGCTGCCGTGGGGCCGCTGGTAGCCGTACCACGGCCCGCAGGCCTGGCCCGGCGTCCTCCAGCCACACCGTCCCGCCGTGTGCGGTGGCGGTGGCGCGCACGATCGCCAGGCCGAGCCCGGAACCCGCCTGGTCGGTGTCGCGGCTGCGCGCGTCGTCCAGCCTGGTGAACCTGCCGAACACCCGCTCTGCGTCCGCCTCGGGGATGCCCGGCCCGTCGTCGCTGACCGACAGCACCACCCAGGGCCCGTCCGCCCTGGCCGTCACGCTCACCCGGCTGTGGGCGTACCGGACCGCGTTGTCGATCAGGTTCACCAGCATCCGGTCCAGCCCGCCAGCGTCACCGACAACGACGCAGCCGTTCAGCGATCCTGCCACCGGGTGTGGTTCCGGCAAGGGATGTATGGTCACCGGTACCCGCGCCTCGCCGTAGCGCTGCGCCACCGCGGCGGCCAGCCCGGCCAGGTCCACGGGCTGGCCATGGTCGGGCCGGTCGGCCCGCTCGTCCAGCCTGGCCAGGGCGAGCAGATCCTCGGCCAGCCGGGCCAGCCGGAGCGTGTCGGCGAGCACGCCGCCCGCCGTCTGCCGCCAGTTCACCGCGCCCGGATGGTCCACCGCGACCTCGAGCTGTGTCCGGATGCTGGCGATCGGGCTGCGCAGCTCGTGCGCGGCGTCGCAGACGAAGCCGCGCTGACGCTGCTGGGCCGCCTCCAGCCTGGCCAGCATGTCGTTCAGCGTCACGGCCAGTCTGTGCACCTCGTCTTTGGCCTCGGGCATCGGCAGCGCCCGGCCGCGCGCGATGGCCGCCCCGGTGATCTCCTGGGCGCCGCGCCTGAGTTCCTCGATCGGCCGCAGCGCGGCGCCGGTCACCAGCCAGGTGAGCAGCACGAACATCAGGAACACCAGCGGAGTCCCGATGGCCGTGATCCAGCCGATGGCGGTCAGGCTGTTGCTGACCTGCGCGTAGGAGGTAGCCGCGATCACCACACCGTCGCCCTGGATGGGCACCGCGACCACCCGCAACGGAAACGCGATGTCCATCGGCCCACCCGCCATGGACATCCCCCGGCCGCTGGCTGCGATCGATTTCGCCATGAACAGCGGGATCAGCGGGACCAGCCGGTCGGCGGTGGGCGAGGCGGCGATGATCCGGCCCTGTGCATCCAGCACCTGGATGGTCAGCGAGCCGTCCTCCGGGGCCGGCACCGGGTCGGGCAGGCGGCCGGCATTGGCCAGGGCGGCCACCTCGCGGGCACCCTGCCTGGCCGTGTCGTCCAGGCCACGGGTCAGCGACACCCGCAGGGCGTTGAACGACAGCAGCGCGGCGGCCGTGAAGGCCACCGCGAGCCCGGCGGACACCCCCAGGGTCAGCCTGGCGCGCAGCCCGCGCCGCCGCCACCAGGAGCCGGGGAGATGCCCTCGCCGCGCTCCAGGCCCGGCCAGGCCGGGCACGATGTCCGGTGCGGCGGCCGTGCGCTGCGCGGCCGCCGGGCCCGGGGCCGGATCGGTGGTCGCGCGCTGGGCGGCTGGCATGCCCAGAGCAGGGTCAGCCGCCATCGCTGGCCAGCCGGTAGCCGGCGCCGCGCACCGTCTGCAGCGCGCCGCGGCCGAACGGCGTGTCGATCTTGCGCCGCAGGTAGCCGGCGTACACCTCGACGACGTTGAGTTCGGCGGCGTCGTAGGCGTCCCACACGTGCTCCAGGATCTCGGTCTTGGGCACCACCTGGCCGGCCCGCCGCATCAGGTACTCGAGCAGCGCGAACTCGCGCGGCGTCAGCTCAATGCAGGTGTCGCCCCGGCGTACCTGCCGGCTGGCCGGATCCAGCGACAGGTCGCCCGCCTGCAGCACGGCGGGCCGCGGCGCCGCGCCCCGGCGCAGCAGGGCACGCAGCCTGGCCGCGAGCACGACGTAGGAGAACGGCTTGGTGAGGTAGTCGTCGGCGCCGAGGTCAAGCCCGTCCGCCTGGTCGTACTCGCCGTCCTTGGCCGACAGGATGAGGATGGGCACCCAGTTGCCGTCGGCCCGCAGCCGCTCGCAGATCTTGTAGCCGGAAAGGCCGGGCAGCATGACGTCCAGCACCACCGCGTCATAGCCGCCCTCCCGGGCCAGGTGCAGCCCGTCCGGGCCGGTATGGGCGAGATCGACGGCGAACCCTTCGGCCTGCAGCCCGACCCGGACCGCGGCCGCCAGCCGCTGTTCGTCCTCCACCACGAGCACCCGCATGATCCCCGGCTTCCTCTCAACATGTGTCCGGCCTGCCCAACCAGTGTGGCCCACACCGCATTCAACGGACGCCCCTGAACCACAAAACGATCATGCAACCAGGCCTGACCTGCGACGGTCTGCAAGGAACCCAGTGTCCCAAAAGGGTCATTAGACAACGCTGAGAGCGCTCTCAGCTCTCCACAGGGTCAGCTCAGCCGCCGTTAGGCAGACTCGGAACCGTCGAAGAGGAACTCATGTTTCAGGCATAGGCTTGACGACGGGTGAGGTGTCATGGTTCATATTCCGAAGTTTTCCCGCCGCGCACGGTGGGCGGTGCCGGCCGGGGCGCTGGCCGTCACCGGCGCGGTCATAGCCGGGGTGCTGGTACCCAGTGCGCAGGCCAGCCCGGTCCTGCCGGCCCGCACGGCCGCCCAGTTGCTCGCCGCGGTCAGTGGGCGCACCGGGTCGCTGCCGCCGTTCACCGGCACCGTCGTCGAGAACGCGGCGCTCGGCCTGCCCCAGCTTCCGGGCCAGGACTACGCGACGTCGCTCACGTCGCTGCTCTCCGGCAACCACACCGTCAAGATCTGGTACTCCGGCCCCAATCACGTGCGGCTCGCGGTGCCGGACAGGCTGACCGAGAGCGACGTGATCATCAACGGCGAGTCGGCATGGTACTGGCAGAGTACGACGAACTCGGTCACCCATGTCCTGCTGCGCGGGGGCCAGGACGCCAAGAAGCAGGCCGAGCTGCCCTCGGCGGTCTCGCTGACCCCGCAGCAGGCCGCCCAGCAGGCCATCGCCGCGGTCGGCCCGACCACCAAGGTGACCACCCAGACCAACATCACGGTCGCCGGCCAGCCTGCCTATCAGCTGGTCCTCGCGCCCAAGAGCTCCGAGTCGCTCATCGGCTCGGTGCGCATCGCGATCGATGCCACCCATCACGTGCCGCTGCGGGTGCAGATCTTCCCCAGGCACGCGGTCAGCCCGGCGTTCCAGGTGGGCTTCCAGTCGATCTCGTTCGTGCGGCCCGCCGCGGCGAACTTCGACTTCACGCCGCCACCCGGTGCCAAGGTGAGCACGGAGACGATGGGCCAGGCAAACGAGCCGGCCCAGCAGGTGACCAGCAAGGCTCAGCCCACCACGTACGGCACCAGCTGGCTGACCGTTTTCGAGCTGCCGGCCTCGGAACTCTCCGCGGCCCTGGGCGGAATGTCCGGTCGTTCCGGCCGCTCGGACATGATTTCCGGTCACGCCCCGCAGTCGCAGCTGATCCCGGCTGGATCGTCGTCGCAGGCGGCCCCGGCAGCGGCGCGGGCGGCTCAGGCCGCGGCGGGCACGCCCGGCGCCGGCCCGGGCGGGCTGGACATGGCCGGCATGTTCGGCATCCTGATGCAGGCGGGCAAGAAGGTGCACGGCTCGTGGGGCAGTGGTGAGCTGCTGCACACCAGCCTGCTGTCCGTGCTGATGACCAGCGACGGCCGGGTCTTCCTCGGTGCCGTCACCCCCTCGGTCCTCTACCAAGCGGCGGCTCACGTCAAATGACCACAACGCCGATAACGGCGACGGAACACATCGCGGAGCTGGCCGGCCCGGCTGATGGGCCGGCCAGCCCCGCGATTACGTCGTCCGCGCTCACCAAGCGGTTCCGCAACGGCCAGCTCGCCGTGGACAGCATCGACCTGCGGGTCCCCCGTGGCAGCGTCTATGGCTTCCTCGGCCCGAACGGCTCCGGCAAGACGACCACGATCCGGATGCTGCTCGGCCTGGCCTTCCCGACCAGCGGCAGTCACGAACTGCTCGGCGCACCCATGCCCGGCAGCGCGATCGCGGTCCTGCCCAGGGTCGGCTCGCTGATCGAGGGCCCGGCCTTCTATCCCTTCCTGAACGGCCAGCAGAACCTGGCCCGCTGCGATGCCGCCGACCGGACCGCCGACCCGCGTACCGCTGCGCAACGGATCGAGGCCGCCCTGGACAAGGTGGGCCTGCTGGCCGCGGCCAGGAAGCGCTACCGGATCTACTCGCTCGGCATGAAGCAGCGGCTGGCCATCGCCGCCAGCCTGCTCAAGCCGCGCGAACTGATCATCCTGGACGAGCCCACCAACGGCCTGGACCCGCAGGGCACCCGCGAGGTCCGCAACCTGATCCGCGAGATCGCCTCCGACGGCACCACGGTCTTCGTTTCCTCGCACCTGCTCGCCGAGGTCGAGCAGATCTGCACGCACGTCGGCGTCATGCGCACCGGCAAGCTCGTCTTCCAGGGCTCCCTGGACGAACTGCGCCACACCGGCGCCGCCCGGGTCCGGGTGGAAACCCCGGATCCGCAGTCCGCGGCCGATGTCTTCGCCAAGATCGGCCTGGCCGACACCCAGATCGCAGACGACGGGCTGTCCGCCGTCCTGGGCGACGTCGCGCCCGAGCGGGCCTGCGCCGAACTCGTCCACGCCGGCGTCCCGGTCCGCGGCCTGGCCGTCGTCCGGCCGAGCCTCGAAGATCTGTTCGTCGGCCTCACCGGGGAGGGTTTCGATGTCGACGGCTGACCTCACCACCGTCCCGGCCGCGGCGCCGGTGACCGGCACCGCCCCATCGCCCGCCAGGGCCTGGCTGCGCCTGCTCCGCTCGGAGTTCCGCCTGGTCTTCTGCCGTCGCCGCAACCTGGCGCTGCTGGCCGTGGCCGGCCTTATCCCGGTCATGACCGGCATCGCCCTGCGGCTGGCCGCCCCACCGCCCAATGGCGGCGGCGGCCCCGGCGGCAACGGAGGCGGCCCGCCCTTCCTCGACCAGGTCGCGGGCAACGGGGTCTTCCTCGCCTTCCTCGCCCTCACCGTGATGCTGACCCTGGTGCTGCCGCTCGTCGTGGCGGTCCCGGCCGGCGATTCGATAGCCGGTGAGGCGGGCTACGGCACGCTGCGCTACCTGCTGGCGGTCCCCGCCGGACGGACCAGGCTGCTCGGCATCAAGTACCTGACCGTGGTCACCTTCGGCCTGTGCGCCACGACGGTGATCACGGCCGTATCGCTGATCATGGGGGCCATCCTGTTCCCGGTCGGGCCGGTCACCCTGCTGTCCGGCACCACGGTCTCACTGGCCGCGGGGCTGCTCCGGGTGCTGCTTGTGGCGCTGTACGTGAGCGCCGCCATGGCCGCCCTGGCCGCGGTCGGCATGGCCATCTCCACGTTCACCGAGCACGCGATCGGCGCCATCGCGGCCGTGGCGGTGCTCACCGTGGCCAGCGAGGTAGCCGACAACGTCCCCCAGTTCGCTTCCGTCCAGCCCTACCTGCCAACCCATTGGTGGAACTCGTTCGACTCCCTGCTCCGCACCCCCATCGACACGACCACGTTGCTGCACGGCCTGCTCTCGTTCGCGGTCTACATCGCCATCTTCGGGGCGGTCGCCTGGGCACGGTTCACCAGCGGCGACATTACGAGCTGACCGGCGATTAGCCCTTCAGCCTGGGAAAATCCTCTTCCCAGAACTCTGTTGTGCCCCGGGTCTCGCTCGTCTCAGCGACCGCGGTGTGCCGGTGGTGCTCCTGGTCGCGAAGCTGCACGCGGCGGATCTTGCCGGAGATGGTCTTGGGCAGGTCGGCGAATTCAAGGCGCCGGATGCGTTTGTAGGGGGCCAGCCGTTCGCGGGCGAAGGCGAGGATGGACTCGGCGACCGCAGCGGAGGGCTGGCTGCCCGTGGCGAGGGCTATGTATGCCTTGGGGACGGCCAGACGGACCGGGTCCGGGGAGGGGACGACGGCGGCTTCGGCTACCGCTTCGTGCTCGATGAGCACGCTTTCCAGCTCGAAGGGGGAGATCCGGTAGTCGGATGCCTTGAAGACGTCGTCGGTGCGGCCGACATAGGTGATGTATCCGTCGGGGTCCGTGGTCGCGACGTCGCCGGTGTGGTAGTAACCGTCGTGCATGGCCTCGGCCGCGCGCTGCGGGTCGCCCCGGTAGCCGGCCATCAGGCCGGCCGGGCGTCCGGCGGCGGGATCGAGGGGGATGCAGATCTCGCCTTCGGTGGCCGGCGTGCCGGTGACCGGGTCGATCAGGGTGATGGTGTAGCCGGGGAGTGGGCGGCCCATGGAGCCCGGCCTGATCTGCTGGCCGGGAGTGTTGCCGATCTGGGCGGTGGTCTCGGTCTGGCCGTACCCGTCGCGGACGGTGATCCCCCAGGCCCGGCGGACCTGTTCGATCACCTCAGGGTTGAGCGGCTCGCCCGCCGAGACGCACTCGCGCAGGCTGGCCGTGTCACAGCCGGTGAGATCGGCCTGGATGAGCATGCGCCAGACCGTGGGCGGGGCGCAGAGCGTGCTGACGGCGCAGGCCGGGATCGCCTCGAACAGGGCGGCCACGGAGAACCGCTCGTGGCCGAGCACGAAGGCGGTGGCCCCGGCGTTCCACGGCGCGAACACGTTCGACCAGGCGTGCTTGGCCCAGCCGGGGGAGGAGATGTTGAGGTGCACGTCGCCGGGCTGCAGGCCGAGCCAGTACATGGTGGACAGGTGGCCGACCGGGTAGGAGGCGTGGGTGTGCTCCACCAGCTTGGGCTGGGCCGTCGTGCCGGAGGTGAAGTAGAGCAGCAACGGGTCGGCGGCGCCGCTCACCCCGTCGGGGGTGAACGCGGCAGGTGAGCCGGCGGCGTCGCCGTAGTGGTGCCAGCCGCCGGCCGGCTCGCCGACCGCCACCGGCGTCCAGCCGTTGCCGGCGGCGGCGTCGCGGAACTTGGGTGTCTGGGCCGACTCGGTGATCACATGACGGACCTCGCCCCGGCCGATCCGGTCGGCGATGTCGGCGGCCCCGAGCAGGGTCGTCGCCGGAATGATCACGGCCCCGAGCTTGATCGCCGCGAGGATGACCTCCCACAGCGGAGCGATGTTGCCGAGCATGACCAGCACCCGGTCGCCCCGCCGGACGCCGAGGCCGCGCAGCCAGTTCGCCACCTGGTTCGACCGCGCCGAGAGTTCCGCGTAGCTCAGCCTGATGTCGCTGTCTTCGGCGACGATCCGCAGCGCGTCACGCCGCGGATGCTCGGCGGCTTGACAATCGAACCAGTCCAGTGCCCAGTTGAAGTGGTCCAGCCGGGGCCAGCCGAACTCCCCTCGCGCGGTCGTATAGTCCTCACGGTACCGGAGCAGGAGATCGCGGGCCTCGCGGAATGCCGCCGTGGCGGAGCTTGATTCAGTCACCAGGCCATGGTGACACCTCAGTTGCTTCCAGGCAGCCCCGGGCCTCAACTCCCCGCCACGGTGGCGATCTATCCCGGCTGAGTACGATTTAAGTTAGTAAATGGCACCTGCTCAGAATGTGTCCTGGTGGGTTCTGAATAAGCCCCGGATTTTATCGCCGGAAAATTGAACGATGGCTTGACCCTAATTAATTTGTGTGATGAATATTGCCGTGATGACCGACGCGACCCGGCCGGTCCGTACGGCGGCGTGGCTGCGGGCTTGGCCGTACTGGCCGGCGATCAGCCACCCGGTGGTGCGACGTCTGCTACCCGGCTACACGCTGTCCGCCCTGGGCGACGGGATGAGTGCCGTGGCGGTCGCCTGGCTCGCGTTGCGCCTGGCCCCACGGGGCAGCCAGGGCCTGTGGGTGGGCGCCGCGGTTGCCGCATACTCCATCCCGGGCGCCCTGGGCGCCGCCTTCCTGGGCCGGTGGCTGCGCGACCGCGCCGGGGTCCGCCTGGCCAGGGCCGATGCCACGCTCCGCGCCGCCGCGCTGGCCACCATCCCCATCCTCAGCGCGGCCCACCTCCTGTACCCGGCCGGCTATGTGACCCTGCTCGGCGTGTCGTCCCTGCTGCACGCCTGGGGCGCGGCAGGCCAGTACACCCTGATCGCCGAGGTGCTCCCGGCCAGGCACCGGCTGGCGGGCAACGCGCTGCTGGCCGGCGTGACAACGGTCACCTTCGTGATCGGCCCGGCCTTAGCGGGCCTGCTCACCGTCGCCGCCGGACCGGCCCCAGTCATCGGTGCGGACGCCGTGAGCTGGGCGATCCTCGCGATCAGCTACGCCCGCGTCGCCCCCATGCTCAGCAGCGGCCAGCCCGCCCCGGCCGGCTCCTGCACCCCCAAAGACGTCAAACCAAGCTGTTCGTCGAATCTGCGGACAATCTTCTCCAGCCGCACCCTGCTCGGCCTGATGTCGCTCAGCTTTGCCTTCTTCCTGCTGTACGGGCCGGTCGAGGTCGCTCTCCCGGTACACGTGGCCGGCGACCTGCACGGCTCGGCCGGTCTGCTCGGCTCGTTCTGGGCGGCAAACGGCGCGGGGGCGGTGCTGGGCTCGCTGATCGCGCCGTACCTGCGGCACTGGCCGCTGTGGCCGACGATGATCGGCATCGTGGCCGGCTGGGGGGTGGCGCTGCTGCCGTTGGGTTTCTGTGCTCCGATCGGCGTCTGCCTCGCCGCGTTCGCCGCCGGCGGGGTGATCTACGCTCCGTACAACTCGATCGCGATGGTCGTGTTCCAGGGTTCCGCGCCGGCCGGCCAGCTCGCCGGGCTGCTGGCGGCCAGGGCTGGAATGATGATCCTCGCCGTGCCGTTGGGCACCGCGCTCGGCGGCCCGCTCGTGGCGGCGCTGGGAGCCCACGGCACGCTGCGCGTCTCGTCGCTGGCAACGATCGCCCTGGCCCTGTTCGCCGCGGCCGGCAGCCTAGCGCGGCGCCGGCCGCCCAAAGCCTTGCCGCATCGGCTGCTCCACCCTTGAAGCCAGGCGGTCACGCTGACCCGGCGCCGGGGCACGGCATGTGCCGTGCCCCGGTGGGTGGGCTACAGGACGTCGTGACCCGGGTGGGACTCCTCGGGCAGCGGAACCGGCTCGGCGGGGATGGAGCCGAGGCGGCCGGCCTGGTAGTCCTCGAAGGCCTGGACCAGTTCCTCCCGGGTGTTCATCACGAACGGGCCGTAGGCGGCGACCGGCTCCTTGATCGGCTGGCCGCCGAGCAGCAGGATGTCCAGGCCCGCCGACGGGCCGTCCTGGCGCTGGCCGGCGGCCACCGTGATGACCTCGCCCGGGCCGAACACGGCGAGCTGTCCCGTCCGCACCGGCCGGTGCCCGGCGCCAACCGAGCCGGAGCCCGCCAGCACATAGCCCAGGGCGTTGAAGCCGGGCCGCCAGGGCAGCCTGACCTGGGCGCCGGGGGAGAGGGTGGCGTGCAGCAAGGTGATCGGGGTGTGCGTGACGCCGGGACCCTGATATCCCGCCACCTCACCGGCGATGAGCCGCAGCAGCGCGCCGCCGTCGGCCGAGCTGAGCAGCCGCACCTGGCCGGCCCTGATGTCCTGGTAGCGCGGGCTGGTCATCTTGAGCCTGGCCGGCAGGTTCACCCAGAGCTGGAAGCCGTGGAACAGGCCGCCCTTCATGACCACTTCCTCCGGCGGGGCCTCGATGTGCAGGATCCCGCCGCCCGCGGTCATCCACTGGGTGTCGCCGTCGGTGATCAGGCCGCCGCCGCCGTTGGAGTCCTGGTGCCGGAACACGCCGTCGATCATGTAGGTGACGGTCTCAAAGCCCCGGTGCGGGTGCCACGGGGTGCCCTTGGGCTCTCCTGGCGCGTAGTTCACCTCGCCCATCTGGTCCATGTGGATGAACGGGTCGAGGTTGCTCAGATCCACCCCGGCGAAGGCGCGTCTGACCGGGAAGCCCTCACCCTCCAGCCCGGAGGGCGCGGTGGTCACGGACAGAACGGGGCGGTCGGCCGTGGTGGCGGGATCCGGGTCGAGAACCCGCGGCAGCACGAGGATGTCGTCGACAGTTACCGCTGGCATTGCTGTACTCCTTTATCGGGCTGCTGGCCGGTAACCCGGTGGCTAGTGGGCCTGGCAAGCTCTGTCGTTCGTGCAAAGATAGTTGACGCCGCAAATATTCCTCGGACCGGTGCGGCGTGCTGAGGGGAGGCGCGATGCCAGAGGGGATCACGGTCACATTCGCCGGTTCGGGCGACGCCTTCGGCAGCGGCGGCAGGCTCCAGGCGTGCATCCACCTGCGTCCGGCCGGCCAGCAAGAGGCCGTGCTGCTCGACTGCGGCGCCACCAGCCTGGCAGCGCTGAAGCGGCAGGGCCTGGACCCGGGCGAGATCGCCGTTGTGGTCATCTCGCACCTGCACGGCGACCATTTCGGTGGCCTTCCATTCCTGATCCTGGACGGACAGTTCCACCGTAGAGCCCGGCCACTTCAGGTGGCAGGTCCGCCGGGCATCGCAGCGCGGCTGCACCAGGCCATGGAGGTCATGTTCCCCGGATCCACGGGCGTCAGCAGGCGGTTCGAGGTGACCACCACCGAACTCCACCCCGGCACCACGACGGCCCTGACCCACGGCGAGGCGACCGCCTGGGAAGCCCGGCACCCCAGCGGCGCGCCGCCGCTGATCCTGCGGCTGGACATCGGTGGCAGGCGCATCGCCTATACCGGCGACACCGCCTGGACGGACACGATCACGGCGGCGGCCCACCGGGCGCACCTGCTGATCGCGGAGTCCTACACGCTGGATCGTGAGATCCGGCACCACCTCAGCCACGGTGAGCTCACCCGGCATCGCGCCGAGCTCGGCTGCGACCGGGTCGTGCTCACCCACCTGTCAGACGACGTCCTGGACCGCCCCGGCGAAGTCGGCTTCGAGGTGGCCCACGACGGCCTCATCCTCAATCTTTGAAATATTTGACGGAACCCCGGAACGCCGGCGGCCGGGCCGGCGCCGGGGAGGCCGGGGCAGGCCCAGCAGCGGGCGGGCAGGGTCAGGCAGCCGGCCCGGCTGCCCCGTAGGAGAACGCCAGCAGCGACCCGGCCGAGTAGTCGTCCGCGGGCTCCACGCTGGGCCAGCTCACCACGTTGTCCTCGTAGCCGGCCACGTTGTTGTCGAACATCTTGAAGCCGCCCACCGAGCAGGCCTTCATCCCCGGCACGGTGCCGAGGCCCTTGAAGTTGCCCAGGCTGCTCGGCCCGTCCGTGGTCGCGCCGAGCTGGATGTCGCCATGGCCGGTCAGCGACCCGGCCAGGTTGGCGATCTCGCTCTGCATACAGTGCGGGAAGGTGCTGCCCGCGCCGACGACGAACGAGCTGCCCCAGGCGTTGGCGCCCAGCGCGAAGTTCATCTGCTCCTGGGCGAACGCGCGGTAGGCATCCGATCCGCCGTACTCCTGGTAGATGGCGTTGGTGGTGTAAAGCCCGAACGCGTGTGGTGCGGCGTCGGACGCGCCGAGCTGGGTGCCGAGCCCGAACGGGTCGCCCTTGGCCCAGGCCTCGCCGACCTTGAGCTGTGCGGCCAGGTCGGCCAGCAGCGACCCGGGCGCTATCACCGGCGCCCCGCCGGCTTCACGCATGGCCTTCAGCAGGTCGCCCTCGGCGACCGCGCCGTTGTCATACAGGTTGAAGGTGTCACCGCCGGCCGGGTGGCCCTGCTTGATGTAGGCCCGGGCCCACCTGGCGGCGGTCTCCAGGTCGGCGTGCATGTGGTGGCGCTCGCCACGGACCGCCGCGTCGGCCAGGGCGATCTCGGTCGCGCCCCAGAGCATGTCGCTTTTCCACTCGCTGCCCGGGTAGTAGTCGTGCGGGAACGTGGTGACGATCGAGCGGACGTTGGTGGTCTGGGCCAGGCCGTACACCTCGCGCGCCTCGGCCAGCAGGTAGGCGGCCTCAGGGGGGTCGGTCCTGGTGTCGAGCTGGGCGCCCAGCGCGAAGTCGGCGGCGAACCGCCCGGCCAGGTCCGGGCTGACCGGCTTGCCCGGCGGCGCGGCCTCGAAGACCGGCCGGTACTCCACGTAATAGCCGGGGTCGCCTGGTTTGGCCCCCATGTGGTCCTCACGCTGCGGCAGGAACCAGAAGTTGTAGTCGCCCTCGATGGTGTTGCTGGCGTTGCCGTTGCCGATCCCCACCTGCACGTACATCACCCTGTGCACCGGGTCGAACAGGCGGCCGGTCCAGCGCAGACCGAACTGTGCCTCCGGCATCAGCGCCGGGTACCGGCCCGGGGCATTGCGCTCGGCCATCAGCAGGAGCGCGTCGGCGAAGCTGGCCGTATAAGCGAACTTCTCGTAGCCGCCGCCGGCGTCGAACCAGCCGCCGGACACGTCCACCGGACCGCCGATCTTGTGGAACTTGCCGAGCAGGTTGTCGTTCTTGTCGTAGCGCGGGTCGGCGTAGACAATCGCGCTGCGGTCGGTGAGGTTGGCCGGCTGGCGGTGCAGCACCGAGGAGACGACGTTGCCGCCGTCCCGTTCAGAAGTGAAGTATCTGACCCCGTTCGTGACCAGCCTGGTGTACAGAGCCTGCGGGCTGGCGATCCGGAAGATGGGGGAGACGGCGCGGGCCGGCGCGGTGAGCGCGATCCGGTAGGTGCCCGGGTGCTCGAAGCGGGAGAAGCTGATCTCGAATACCGCCCGGTACCGTGAGCTCCAGAAGCCGAGGTCGTCGGTGGACCGGCCGGCCAGGTAGACGCTGCCGTGCGGGCCTTCGAGCGCGAAGCTTACGCTGCGGGCCGGTGCGGACAGCATGACGAAGGCGATCTTTGCGCCTGTCTCCGGGTAGCCGACCTGGTTCACCCGCACCATCGGCGGTTCGCCGACGGTGATGCGGGCAGCGGCCACACCCGGTACCGACAGCAGGGCGGCGCAGACCGCGGCGAGGCCAACGGCGGCGACCGTGGTCCGCGATGGGAATCTCATGCCGGCCTCCGGGGATTCGGCAACTATTAGTTAGGAAAGTTACCAAACCCTCGGAGGCCTGACTAGCCTTGGAGCGTTATCCCACGGGTGAGGGCTGCTCTTCCAGTTCCTCCGGCTCGGTGGCCGGCTCGCGGAAGAGCCTGCTCGGCCACCACACCCAGCGGCCCAGATCCAGGTTGAGCGCCGTGACCAGCACGGACCGGACCACGATCGTGTCGAGCAGCACGCCGAACGCCACCGCGAACCCGAGCTCGGCCAGGAACGTGACCGGCAGCGTGCTGAGCGCGGCGAACGTGCCGGCCAGCACGGCCCCCGCCGAGGTGATGACCCCGCCGGTGGCCGACAGGCCGGTGAGCGCGCCGGGCCGCGCACCCTGCTTGGCCGCCTCCTCCCGCACCCGGGTCATCAGGAAGATGTTGTAGTCGATGCCCAGGGCGACGAGGAACACGAAGACGAACAGCGGGAAGGAGTTGTCGGCGTTGCCGTAGCTGAACACGTGGTTGAAGAACAGCGAGCTCACGCCCAGCGCCGCCGCGAACGACAGCGCCACGGTGGCGATCAGCATGATCGGTGCCACCACCGCCCGCAGCAGCAGCCCGAGGATGAGGAACACCAGAACCAGGATGATCGGGATGATCACGTTACGGTCGTGGTCGGCCGCCCGCGCGATATCCAGCGTGATCGCCGTATTGCCGCCGACCATCGCATTCGCCCCGGGGACGGCGTGCACGGCATCCCGTACCCGGCCGATCGTGCCGAACGCCGTCTGGCTGTCTGGCGGTGCGGTGAGCGTGCCCTGCAGCCAGGCGTGGCCGACCCTGGTCACCGGCGGTGTCACGTCGGTGATCCCCGGCGTGCTCCGGACCGCCGCCAGCAACTGGGCCGACTGGCCCACGTTGCCGACCACGACCACGGGCTCCCCGGCGCCGGCCGGGAAGTTCTGGTCGATGACCGTCTGACCGACGACCGAGTCCGGGTGGTGGCCGGTGAAGGACTCGGCGGCGGTCAGGCCGCTGGCCTTCAGGCCGGTGAGGCCGAGCGCCATCGCGCCGAGCACCACGGCGGTGCCGATCCAGACGATCCGCGGCCGGGCGGCGATGCGCCGGCCCACGTTCGCCCAGATGCCCTTGGTCGTCGGCTCGGCCGAGCCGTAGGCGGGCTTGACCGGCCAGAAGATCCAGCGGCCGAAGATCACCAGCAGGGCGGGCAGCAGGGTCATCATGGCCAGCAGGGCCACCGCGACGCCGATGGCCAGCACCGGTCCCAGGCTCTTGGTGGAGGCCAGCTCGGCGACGGACAGGGTCAGCAGGCTCAGGATCACCGTGCCGGCGCTGGCCACGATGGCGGGCCCGGCCCGGCGGATGGCGAGGGCCATCGCCTCGTGCCGGTCCTCGTGCCTGCGCAGCTCCTCCCGGTACCTGGCGGTCAGCAGCAGTGCGTAGTCGGTGCCCGCGCCGAACACCAGCACGTAGAGGATGCCGGCGCTCTGCGCGTTGACGGTCAGGCCGGCGTGCTTGGCCAGCAGGTAGATGAACGCCTCGGCGCTGGTCAGGGCGATGCCGGCCGATATCACCGGCAGCAGCCACAGCACCGGGCTCCGGTAGGTGATGAGCAGCAGCACGATGACCACGATCAGGGTGGCGATCAGCAGGATGCCGTCGATCCCCTTGAACGAGTTGGCCGAGTCGGCGGCGCTGCCCAGCGGGCCCGCGATGTGCGTGGCCAGGCCGTTCGCATGTGCGGTCGCGATGGCGCGCAGCGAGGTCGCGGCCGCCGAGGCGCCGTTCCAGCCCTTGGAGCCGAGGTTGACCGGCACGACCGTCTCGATCGCCTTGCCGTCCTTGGCGATGAAGGGGCCGGCCACCTGGCCGGATACCACGCCCGCCACATGGGTGAACTGGCTGGCGTCGGCGGCGGCCTTGGCCCGGTCGGCGCTGGTCAGCCCGTCCGGCCGGTCGTAGACCACGACGGCGGTGAAGATGTTCGGCGACTGAAAGCGCCCCTGCAGGTCGAGGACCTTGGTCGATTCGGCCTTGGGCGGCAGCCAGGCCGATGAGTCGTTCTTCTCCGCCCCCGTCAGCTTGCTGCTCAGCGGGCCAGCCACGGCCACGACGATCAGCCAGAAGACCAGAACAGCCCATTTGGCCCGGCGTCCGCTGGCAATGCCCACGATCGCACGAACTCGGCTCATTGGTTCCCCCAGGATTGGTCGGGTCGGCTCGTTGGTGTCCGCGTGAAGCCCTGGACTCCACGTCGCTTGCACTATGAGGCATGACCAGCCGTCAAGTCAAGACATATCTCGTTGCGTGAGAACGGACCATGGCGGCCGGAACGCCGGTGCGAAAGCTACCAATCGCGCGGCCGTTCTGACTACCGAATTTTTCCCACACGCTCGGCATTCACGTCACTACGAACCGCATTGAGCCGATCTCCGCGCACCAGTCCCTGCTAAAGCTGAACGGCGGCGATCGTGCCCGCCGGGCGCGGAGCCGACAGGCCGCCGCCGGCCCCTGACAGCCAGTCCTGCCGCGCCGCCTCCCAGGCAAGCTGCATCCGGGTGCGCACGTTCGCCATCTCCATCAGCGCGTGTACCTTGCGCTGGACCGTACGGACGCTGACCCGGAAGTGGGCGGCGATCGCCTCGTCGGTCAGGCCGGCCAGCAGCAGCGAGAGCAGTTGCCTGTCCTCGGGGGACAGCGTCCCCTCGGCCGCTCCGGGCCCGCCCCTGGGGTCGACCATGTGCAGCGTGACCGCCCGGGCCCAGACGTGCTCGAACAGCGCGAGCAGCGCGTCGAGCACCGCACTCTGGTAGATCAGCACGCCCACCGGTGTGCTGTCCCGCTGGGCCAGCGGGACCAGGGCCACGCACCGGTCCACGGCCAGCATCTTGACCGGCAGCTTGGGGTGCACCCGCACCTCGCCGTGGCTGCTCATGCCGTCGCGGATGGCGTCCAGCGTCCCCGGGCCCTCCAGCGCCCCGGTCTCGAAGATGGCCCGGTTGTGCACGTCGTTGCCCGGCAGCACGCGCTCGGTGGACTGCACGGCGATCACCGGCGGCTTGACCATGTTGGACACCTCGGACCGCGCGGTGTGCAGCAGGTGCAGGGCGTGGTGGCGCAACGCCTGCTGGCCGTGCACCACCTCGAACACGCCGTCCGCGTCCCCGCTGAGCTGGCCGGCCCGCCGCTTGTCGGCGATGCTGTCGAGCACCTCCTGCGCCTCGCGCAGCTCGCGCAGCCGGTTGGAAATCATTGCCTCGACGGTGCCGGGCGAGGAGGCCACGTACCTGATTGGGTCATCACTGGTCTGCGAGACGAGCCCGCGCTGGCGCAGCCCGGCCAGGGCGGCGAGGACGGCGTCCTCGGACAGTCCTGTCGTGGACGTGATCTCCGTGGAGGTGGCGGAGACGGTCGTGGCCACGAAGCAGTAGACCCGATCCTCCGCCTCGGTGGCACCCAGCGCTGTCAGCATGTCGTTCCTGCCCTCTTTGGACCGGCAAAATCCTTAATCATTCCCGAACGAAGCATCTCCCGGCTCACGCCGTCTGACTAGCCGGGTGGGGGTAAGTCCGTTTGGGCGGACTCACGCCAATGACGGGGAAATGTCACCGTCTGGTATTGAGACGGTAAAGCAGTGCCACGTAGCGTCCGCGAGCAGGGAGCAGTCGGCCCGCTACCCTAGCGAGCCCCCCAATTGCCACAGCCGGAACCGCGATCCCGCAGATCCGGCTGTGGTGTCATGCCTGGAGGAATGCCCATGCGCTCACCAGGAATGCCCTTCCACCTCGGGGATTCCAGAATCTTCGGATGGCCACCTCGCGACGCGTCCGCGCGCCGCACCCGCCCGCGCGCGACGAGGCGCGTGACGTCGGGCCTGGCGGCCGCCACCCTGTTCACCCTGTCGCTGGCCGGGATCGCCCCGGCCGCGTCCGCGTCCACGGGTCATGCCAGCGGCGTGTCCGCGCGGACGGCGGCCAGTCACGCCACCCCCGCCGTGAAGAAGTCCGCGCCGGTTCATGGGGTCTCCGGGAAGCGGCATCCGGCCCATCGGGTGTGCCCGCCGACGAAGGCCGGGTTCATGGCCTGCCTGTCCGTGGTGCGGGCCGACGTCCACGGCCACAAGGGCCTGTTCCGGGCCGACACGACCCCGGCCGGTTACGGGCCTGCGAGTTTGCAAAGCGCGTACAACCTGCCGTCCTCGACGGCGGGTTCGGGGGCGACGGTGGGCATCGTGGATGCCTTCGATGACCCGAACGCCGAGGCGGACCTGGCCGTCTACCGGGCGCAGTACGGGCTGCCGCCGTGCACCACGGCCAATGGGTGTTTTTCCCGGGTGGCGCAGGATGGCAGCACGAACTACCCGCCCACCGACCCGACGGCCGGCTGGGAAGAAGAGGAGTCGCTGGACCTGGACATGGTCTCGGCGATCTGCCCGAACTGCCACATCCTGCTGGTGGAGTCCAACGACAACTCGATCCAGAACCTGGGCACGGCGGTGGATGAGGCCGTCACGCTGGGCGCGAAGTACGTCTCCAACAGCTACGGCGGTTCGGAGGACCCGTCCGAGACGACCTGGGACAGCCAGTACTACCAGCATCCCGGCGTGGCCGTGACGGCCAGTTCGGGTGACTTCGGCTTCGGCCCGCAATACCCGGCGGCCTCCCAGTACGTCACCGCGGTCGGTGGCACCACGCTGACCCAGGACTCCAGCGTCCCCCGCGGCTGGACCGAGACCGCCTGGTCCGGCGCCGGTTCTGGCTGCTCGTCGTTCGAGGGCAAGCCCACCTGGCAGACCGACACCGGCTGCACCAACCGCACCGAGGCCGACGTGTCGGCCGACGCCGACCCCAACACCGGGGTGGCGGTCTATGACACCTTCGGCGGCGTGGGCGGCTGGCAGGTCTTCGGCGGCACCAGCGTGGCCTCGCCGATCATCGCCTCCACCTTCGCCCTGGCCGGCACCCCGGTGGCCGGGACCTACCCGTCGTCCTACCCGTATGCGGCCACCTCCGCGCTCAACGACGTGACCAGCGGCTCCAACGGCTCCTGCTCGCCGGCCTACCTGTGCACGGCCGGCCCCGGGTATGACGGCCCGACCGGCTGGGGCACCCCGAACGGGGTGTCGGCGTTCACCACCGGCCCGCACGGCACGGTCACCGGCACCGTCACCTCCGCCGCCACCGGGAAACCGCTGGCCGGGGCCCAGGTGAGCGTCGGGACGGATTCGACCACCACGAACTCCAGCGGGGTGTACTCCATCAGCGTGCCGGCCGGCACCTACACCGTCACCGCGACCGACTTCGGGTATAAGTCCCAGACCGACCCCGGCGTCCCGGTGACAGACGGCGGTACCACCACGGAGAACTTCGCGCTGATGACCGCACCCAGCGTCACGCTGACCGGGACGGTCACCGACGGCTCCGGCCAGGGCTGGCCGCTGTATGCGAACGTCTCGGTGCCCGGCACCACGGCCTCCACCTACACCAACCCGGCCACCGGGCAGTACCAGCTCACACTGCCCGCCGACAACACCTACCCGGTCCAGGTGAACTCGGTCTACCCGGGTTACAACCAGGCCAGCAAGAGCGTGAAGGTCGGTTCGGCCAGCGGTACCAGCAACTTCAAGGTGACGGTCAACTCGCAGACCTGCACCGCGCTCGGCTATCACTTCAAGGACACCGGCAACACCCAGACGTTCGACGCCACCACGGCGCCGGCGGGCTGGCGCGTGATCAACGCGAACAACCAGGCTGGCTGGGCGTTCAACAACCCGGCGGGCCAGGCCAACAACACCGGCGGCACCGGCAACTTCGCGGTCGTGAACAGCGGGTTCTACGGCGTCAACGCCACCCAGAACACCGCGCTGCGCGGCCCGGACGTCAACATGACCCACTTCAAGACGCCGATCCTCCAGTTCGACAGCGACCTTCAGGGCTGGTTCAACTCGGCGTCCAAGGTGAACATCAGCACCGACGGCGGCAAGACCTGGACCCCCGTGTGGTCCAACTCCGGCTACCCCGGCATTGGCGGACCGGACACGGTGACCGTCCAGCTGCCGATGGCCGCGGGCCAGGCCAAGGTCCGGGTCCGGTTCAACTACACCGGAGCCGACTCGCAGTACTGGGCGGTCGACAACGTGTTCCTCGGCAACCAGACCTGCGCGCCGGTCCCCGGCGGCATGGTCGAAGGCCGGGTGACCGATGGCAACACCGGCAATGGGGTCAACGGCGCGACCGTGGCCAGCGTGTCCAACCCCAGCCAGACCGGCGTGACCTCGCCAACCCCGAACGATCCCAACATCAACGGTGGCTTCTACTTCCTGTTCTCACCGGGCACCGGAAGCCAGCAGTTCACCGCCACGGCGGCCAACTACACCTCCGGCAGCACCACGGTGAACGTGCAGCCGAAGTGGGCCACAACCGCCAACTTCACCCTCCAGGCCGGTCAGCTCTCGGTCACGCCCGGCTCGCTGTCCGTCACCGAGCGGATGGGCAGCAGCAAGACCAAGCCGCTCACGTTCAGCAACACCGGGAAGGCCCCGGTGAACGTGAAGCTGCTCGAGCAGCCCGGCAACTTCACCCTTCTCGCCCAGCAGCGCGGGGCCCCGGTGGAGCGGGTGAGCGGCACCTTCAGCCCACTGTCCGCGCACAAGGCGGCACTGACCCTGCGCCGGGCTCACGTGCGGCCGAACCGGCCGGGAGTGACGCCAGCCGACTCGCCGTGGGTCAACCTGGCCAACGTCCCGTCCGTCATCATGGACAACGCGGCCGCTACCGACACCACGACCGGCAACGTCTACTCGGTCGGCGGGTTCGACGGAAACACCAACACCAGCAACGGCTACGTCTACAACCCGTCCACCCAGGCGTGGAGCGCGATCGCGAGCATGGCCAATTCTCGCGAGGCGCCGTCGGCGCAGTTCATCGGCGGCAAGCTCTACGTGGTAGGCGGCTGGGACAACTCCGGCAACCCGGTGGGCGAGGTGGAGATCTACGACCCCGCCACGAACACCTGGAGCACCGGCGCCAGCGAGCCGACCGCACTGGCAGGTTCGAGCAGCACGACATTTGACGGAAAGATGTACGTCATCGGCGGCTGCGACGCCTTCAACTGCGGTTACAACACCGTCCAGATTTACGACCCGGCATCGAACTCGTGGAGCTCCGGTGCCGCCTACCCGACGGCGATCGCGTGGGAAGCCTGCGGCGCTCCGGCCGCGGACATCATCTGCGCCGGCGGCACGACCGGCAACCAGAGCGACACCAGTGCCGCGTACGCGTACAGCCCGTCCGCCAACAGCTGGTCGCCGGTCGCCTCGCTCCCGATCGACCTGTGGGCGTCGGGCTATGTGGCGGCCAACGGCAAGCTGCTGGTCTCCGGCGGTGTCACCAACGGGTTCAACACCGTCACCAACCAGGGCTTCTCCTACGATCCCGGATCGAACTCGTGGACGGCCCTGCCCAACTCCAACAACTCCGACTACCGGGCCGGCAGCGCCTGCGGGTTCGACCGGGTCGGTGGATCGACCTCCGGGTTCACCCCGCAGAACTTCGTCGAGCAGTTGCCCGGCTTCTCGTCCTGCGGCGTCACCAACGTCCCCTGGCTGAAGGAAAGCCGCGCCAGCTTCACCTTGCAGCCCGGTGCCAGCGTGACGGTCAACGTGACGATGAACGCGGCCAGCAAGTCGGTCAGCCAGCCGGGCACCTACACCGCCGGGCTGGCCATCGAACAGAACACGCCGTACCAGGTTCCGCAGGTAGGCATCTCGATGAAGGCACTGCCGCCGGTTACCTGGGGTGAGATCGCCGGGAAGGTGACCGGGCTGGCCTGCCATGGGCCTGCCACACCACTGGCGGGTGCCACCGTCCAGATCAACTCCTGGGCGGCCGGTTACACGCTCAAGACAGGAAGCGACGGCAGCTACGCCCTGTGGCTGGACGTCCGCAACAACCCGTTGCAGCTCATCGCGGCCATGGACGGGTGGCAACCGCAAACCATCACAACGAAGATCACCGCTCTGAAGAAGACCACGGTGAACTTCGCGCTGAAACCCGACCACTGCTGAACCTGACGCGGCTGCGGGCCGGCTGACCCCGGCCCGCACAACTCGCGGGTGGGTTCCGGGACACCCCGGAGCCCACCCGCTCGTCGTCTACCCCAGCCCGTAGACGATGCTCGCGTTCCCGCCGAGGACCAGCCCCGCCGTTTCCTCGTCAGGGCACACCGCCGCGACCGCGCGGGCGTTGCGGGCGATCCCCGGCACGCCTGGCCAGTCGGTGCCGAAGATGAACCGCCTGGCCAGCCGCGCGAAGTTGTGCCTGGAGTAGTACTCGGGCAGCCGCCGCGGCGGCAGCCCGGACAGCTCGATCCAGACGTTGCCGTACATGAGCGCGAGGAACGCCGCGGCGTCGTACCACCAGCCCCGGCCGCCGTGGGCGAGCACGATGTTCAGCGCCGGGAAGTCCCGCAGCACCTCATCCAGCAGCACCGGATCGGCGTAGGAGTTCATCGACCCGGGGAAGTTGCTCGTCCCGCAGTGCACGATCACCGGGATGCCCCGGGACCTGCACACCTCGTAGGCCGGGTAGAGGGCCCGGTCGTTGGCCGGGTAGCCGCCGTGCACCGGGTGCAGCTTGAGCGCCACGGCGCCCAGGCTGAGCTGGCGTTCCAGCTCGGCGGCGACGGGGAAGTGCAGGTGCGGGTTGAGGTTGGCCACCAGCTTGACCCGGCGCGGATCGTGCTTGGCCAGCGGCACCAGGTCCTCGATCGGCTGCAGGCCGGCCACCTTGGGGCTGTACTCACTGAACACCAGCGCCGTGTCCACGCACTCGGCGTCGAGCAGCTCGCTGAACCGCTCCGGGATGATCACGCCGTCGGCGTCGTAGACCCGCTCGATGACCCCGCGGTCGCCGAACTCGTCGGCCCAGCGGTTCCAGGCGGGACTGACCGTCGACAGCTTGCCGACGTGCATATGGGCATCAACGAGCTTGTATCCATCCAGCACGCGTTCCATTATCTGTCACGTGCCTGGAGAGACTATTCCGAACCCCTGGTGATCCCGGATGGTGTGGTGATCCGGCCGATCGAGTCGTTGCCGAAATTGGTGAACCACATCGCGCCGTCGGAGCCGGCGGTGATGCTCAGCGGGTAGCTGATGGTCGGGTTCATGTAGTTCGTCACCGTCCCGGTCGTGGTCACCCGGCCGATGGACCTGCCGTACTCGTTGGTGAACCACAGCGCCCCGTCCGGCCCGGCCGCGATCCCCTCGGGTCCGTTGACACTCCCGGCGGTGTAGAAGGTGAACGTCCCCGCTGGCGTCATCCGCCCGATGCGGTTGCTGCCGCTGCTGGTGAACCACAGGTTCCCGTCCGGGCCCACGGTGATGTAGTTGTACTCGTTCGCGCCGGCCTTCGAGCCGTTCTTGTGCATGGAGACCGTGCCGGTTGTGGTGATCTCCCCGATCCCGTTCGCGGTGGCGAACCACAGCGCCCCGCCGGGGCCTGAGACGATCCCCTGCGGGTTCTTGATGAGCGTGCTCTTGAAGATGGTCACGGTCCCGGAGGTGGTGATCCGGCCGATGGTGCCGCTGGCGTAATTGGTGAACCACAGCGCGCCGTCCGGCCCGGCGGTGATCCCCTCCGGCTGGCCGATGCCCGTGTGGCTGTAGCTGGTCAGCTTTCCGGCCTCGGTGATCCGGCCGATCGTGTTGTTGCCGTCGTTGGTGAACCACAGCGCGCCGTCCGGCCCGGCGGTGATCCCGTCCGGTTCGCTGATGACCTTTCCCCGGTGGGTGGTGACCTGGCCGGAGGTCGTCATGTCCCCGATCTCGTTGGGATTGCCGGTGGTGGTGAACCACAGGTTGCCATTCGGGCCGCTGGTTATCCCGAACGGCGCGGTGAAACCGTTGCCGTGGTAGACGCTGGCCGTTCCCGACGTGGTGATCCGGCCGATCGTGTTGTTGCCGTAGTTGGTGTACCAGACCGCGCCGTCCGGCCCGGCGGTGATCCCCTCCGGTACGTCGATCTTGGTGTTGCGGTAGTACACCGCCTTTCCGCCGATCGGCAGTCGCGCGAGCGAGTTGCTGTTGATGAACCACAGATCCCCGTCCGGCCCCGTGGTGATCCAGGTGGGCTTGACCAGGGCCTGCAGGGTGAGCATGGTGATCTTCCCGGACGTGGTGACCTGGCCGAGGTCCTTTGCGACCAGGTTGGTGAACCACAGGTGCCCGTCCGGGCCCACGGTGATCCCGGCCGGATCGCCGATGCCGGTGTGGGTGTACTCGCTCATCGCTCCCGATGTGGTGATCCGGCCTATCGTGTTGTTGCCGGAGTTGGTGTACCACAGCGCCCCGTCCGGGCCCTCGGTGATCCCGGCCGGGCCGACGATGTCCGCCCCGGTGAACAGGGTGATCGCGCCCGAGGTCGTGATCTCGCCGATGCTCTTGTCACCGTTGACGAACCACAGCGTGTCACCGGGGCCACGGGTGATCTGCCCCGGGTCCACCACGCCCTTGGCCGTGTAGATGGTGACCTGGCCGGATGTGGTGATCTTGCCGATCGAGTTGCCGGTGTAGTTGGTGAACCACAGCGCCCCGTCCGGCCCGGCCGTGATGCTCTGCGGGTTGTTGATGCCCCTGCTGCCGAAGTCGGTGACCTTCCCGCCGGTGGTGATCCGGCCGATCTTGTCGTCACCCTGGTTGGTGAACCACAGCGCCCCGTCCGGCCCGGCCGTGATCCCCACCGGTTCGTCGATGCCGTTGCCCGGATAGTTCGTCACCTGGGGCGGCGTGCCCGGCCCCAGCGCGCGGGCGGCCGGTGACGCCAGCGCCAGGCCGCCGGCCAGCGTGAACAACGCGACAACGGCTCGAAGCCCCGTCGGCCGCATGAGGCACCTCCCGGTATCCGGATCTTTCCCTCCCGAATGGTAATCCTTTACCTATCGCATAAGGTAAAGCCCAGGCCGAATTTCCGTTCGCCGGCCGCGCGGTACGGCGGGTAGTTTCGTTGCACCCTTTGCTGGCGGTCAAGGAGGCACGGCGTGACACACAGCGGATCCGGCGGACCGGCGATCCTGGTCGAAGGCCTGGTGAAGTCGTTCGGGGAAGTCCGCGCGCTGCGCGGGATCGACCTGTCGGTGCCACGCGGCACCGTCCTCGGCGTGCTTGGCCCGAACGGCGCCGGCAAGACCACCGCCGTGCGGGTTCTCACCACCCTGCTGCGCCCCGACGGCGGGCGTGCCCTGGTGGAAGGCCACGACGTCGTGCGCGAGGCCGCCGCCGTCCGCCGCTCCATCGGCCTGGCCGGCCAGTCGGCGGCCATCCAGGTGGAGCTGACCGGCCGGGAGAACCTGGAGCTGATCGGGCGGCTCTACCACCTGAGCTGGCGGGTCGCCCGCAGCCGCGCCGCCGAGCTGCTCGACCAGTTCGGCCTGACCGACGCCGCCGACCGCCCGGCCAAGAACTTCTCCGGCGGCATGCAGCGCCGTCTGGATCTGGCCGCCAGCCTGGTCGGCCAGCCCAAGGTCCTCTTCCTCGACGAGCCGACCGCCGGCCTGGACCCGCGCTCCCGGCTGGCCATGTGGGACACGATCAGGTCCCTGGTGGCCGGCGGCACCACCCTCCTGCTCACCACCCAGTACCTGGACGAGGCCGACGAACTGGCCGACGAGATCGTGGTGATCGACCACGGCCTGGTCATCGCGGCGGGCACGGCCGAGGAGCTCAAGGGCCGGATCGGCGGCGACGTCGTCGAGTTCACCGTTCCCGACCGCGCCAGGCTCGCCGACGCGGTCGCCGCCATCGCCCCGTTCGGCGAGGCCGAACCGCACGCCGACTCCGGCACCGGCGTGGTCAGCATCGGCGTCGGAAGCGAGGGCTCCGACGCCCTGATCGAGGTGGTCCGCGCCCTGGACCGGGCCGGCGTCCGCACCCAGGGCCTTGGCCTGCGCCGCCCATCCCTCGACGACGTGTTCCTCTCCCTGACCGGCCACGCCGCCGAAGACGAAGACCAGCCCGCCGGCCGCCGCCGTGGCCGCAAAGCCGCAGGCACCAAGGACACCACGAAGGCAGCGTCATGACCGCGATCACCGTCCCCGCTCCCACCCCCGCCCCCGGCGCTCCCGGACTGCTGACCACTGCCCGCTGGGCGATCACGGACACGCTCACCATCACCCGCCGCAACCTGCTGGTCTGGCTCCGCGTCCCGGCCTACATCATGTTCACGGTCATCCAGCCGGTCATGTTCGTGCTGCTGTTCCGCTACGTCTTCGGCGGCGCCATCCGCGTCCCCGGCGGCCTCAACTACGTCAACTTCCTGATGCCCGGCATCATCGGCCAGACCGCCGCCTTCGCCACCGTCGGCACCGCCATCTCGCTGGCCCAGGAGCTGAAAAAGGGTGTCATCGACCGGCTCCGCTCCATGCCCATGGCCCGCTCCGCCGTCCTGGCCGGCCGCCTGACCGCCGACACCGGCCGCATGCTCATCACCACCCTGATCGTCATCG
>Ga0070730_10000951_pt1 | contig 29736 bp, 20 predicted proteins | sample Coa_R1_3_FD_66447 | JGI IMG/M metagenome (GOLD analysis project Ga0070730, IMG submission 66447) | Surface soil microbial communities from Centralia Pennsylvania, which are recovering from an underground coalmine fire - Coalmine... | ecosystem: Environmental > Terrestrial > Soil > Unclassified ... | reverse complement strand
GAGGTGCGTTCCCGCGCCGCCCTCTAGCCGGCCGCCGCCGGTGCAAAATCCCGCGCATCCCCTGCGCACCGTGTCGGCGGACCGGCCGCGCGGTGCCTGTTCCTGCCTCTGACATAGTTTTGACATAGTCTCCGATCCATGATCACCTTACGCGGATGGCCATCCCGCCCCGACCTTCGAGATCACATTCGAGATCACATCCGAGATCACATTCGAGATCATATTGGATAGGAGCAGACTGTGAAAACCTTTATCGCCAAGATCGACCTCCGCTTGTTGTACCTGCTGCTCGTGCTCGCCGCCTTAGCGGCCGCGGCCGGAGCTCCCGACCCCGGCTTTGGACCACCGTGACCGACCCGGTCGCCTAACGGTTAAACCTGGCGCGGCCGCTTGGTTGGCGGTGCGTTGGCGGCAGGTTGCCGCGCCGGGTTTCCCCCTGCTGGCCGGGGGGCTGCAGTACCCCCTGGGCCGCCGATACGCACCAGAGAGGACTTTATCGTGATCTCAATACTGATCCCGCTCGTGCTGTTGCTGGTCGGACTAGCGCTCGGCGGGAGGCCGGAACACCTCTATACGCTGCGGCTGCGGGGGATCTGGCTCGTGCTGATCGCGTTTGCCGGCCAGTGGCTCCTGGTCCACACCCCCGGTGTCGCGCCGATGCCCGCCATAGGCGCCGCCTTCATCGCCTCCTACGGACTCCTCCTCGGCTTCTTGCTGATTAACCGCCGCCACCCCGGTCTCCGGCTCGCCCTGGCCGGCACCGTGCTGAATCTCGCGGCCATTCTGGCGAATGGGGGGTTTATGCCGATTACGCCGGAAGTGCTAGCCGCGGTGCAACCCGCCCATCCGCCGCTGGCCATTGGCCAGTGGCTGCCCCTCGGCAAAGATATTCTCCTGCCGCGCGCGCAGGCCCACTTATCCGATCTCGGCGACACGATCACCATCCTGGCGCCGATCGGGCCAGCGTTTAGTATTGGGGATCTGGCCGTCGCCACGGGCGTGGGGACGCTGATTCTCTGCGGGATGCAGCCCCGCGCCCTGCGCCGGCGGCGCGCGCCGCGCCCGGCCCGGGCCGCGCCTGGCCCTCTACTGATTGATCACGCACCTATGGAACCCCTGATCGAGAGGAGGGAGAAGAAACCCGATGTCTGTCCAGGCTCTACAAATGCTCCTGCTCGCGGCGCTCACGGACCCCGGCCGCGCCGCGGCCCTCTTACAGGGCAGCCTCACCGCCTATGAGGGATTCGATCTCACCGCCAGCGAGATCGCGAATCTCCAGACCATCCGGGCGGCGACGTTGGCCGATTTCGCGGTGGCCGCGCACCAGCTCTTCTATGGCGAAGACTTGCGTCAGGAAATGGAACGCCCCGCGAGTCCGACCCCGCCCGGTTCCTGGGAACGGGCCAGTGCTTAGGAGCGTTCATCAACGGGGCCGCGATCGTGGCGCGGCGGCGGCCCGGTGCCGGAAAGAACAGGAGCGATAATGGATTCTTCGCCGACGACGCCAGCCGCCCCGCGGTCCGAGCTGGCCGCACGGACCGCGCAGCAGATCATCCTCGCGCAGCTGGGCTTAGCGGCGCTGGCCAGCCCGGATCTGCCGGCCCTGCTGGATGCCGCCGTGATCGCGGTCGCCCAGGGCCTGGCGGTCGACTACGCCGAGGTCCTGGAGCTGCTGCCGGGGGGCGACGCGCTGCTGCTCCGCGCCGGGGTGGGCTGGGCGCCCGGGCTGGTCGGGGTCGCCACCGTGGGCACGGGCCCCGAGTCGCCGGCGGGCTATATCCTGCGTGCGCGGCAGCCCGTGATCGTGACCGACCTGCCCACCGAGACCCGCTTTCGGGGCACCTCTTTGCTCCAGGAGCACGGCATTATCAGCGGCCTGAGTGTGCTGATCCATAGCCGCGACCGGCCCTACGGGGTGCTCAGCGCCCATACCACCCAGCGACGGGATTTCAGTCAGGACGACGTCAGTTTCCTCCAGGCGGTGGCCAATTTGCTGGCCCTGGCCATCGAGCGTGAGCAGGCGGAGACGGCGCGCCGGGCGCAGGAAGTGGCCGAAGCCGCGAACGCGGCCAAGAACGACTTTCTGTCGCGCATGAGCCACGAGCTGCGCACCCCCCTCAACGTGATCCTGGGCTTTGGCCAGATCCTGGAACGGACCGGCCTGACTCCCGACCAGCAGGAGTCCCTCCAGCACATCCTGCGCACGGGCCAGCACCTGCTGGCCCTGATCAACGAGATCCTCGATCTCGCGCGGATCGAGGCCGGCCGGATCTCGATCTCGCCCGAGCCCGTCCCGATCGGGGAGCTCATCCGGGAATGCCTGGATCTCATCCGGCCCATTGCGGCGCAGGCGCGGGTGACCCTGCAGACGGACATCCCGCCGGCCGGCGACGATCATGTCCTGGCGGACTACCAGCGGCTCAAGCAGGTCATGCTGAATCTGCTGGCCAACGCCGTGAAATATAACCACGCGGGCGGGAGCGTGTTCGTCAGCTGTGAGGCCGGCCCGCTGCGCGTGCGCATCCTGGTCGGCGACACGGGTGCCGGCATCGCCCCCGAACAGATGGGCCGCCTGTTTACCCCCTTCGAGCGGCTGGGCGCCGAGCACCACGGCGTCGAAGGGACCGGGCTGGGCCTGGCGCTCGCCAAGGGGTTGGTGGAGGCGATGGGCGGCCAGGTGGGGGCGCGCAGCACGGTGGGGCAGGGGAGCACCTTCTGGGTCGAGCTGGCCCGGGTCGCCGGCCCGGTCCCGCTGCTGGGGCCCGCCGGCCCGGCGCCCACGATCCCGGCGACCGCGTCCAAGCCGGCCCGCACAGTGCTCTATGTCGAGGATAATCTCTCCAATCTGCGGCTGATCGAAGCGATCCTACGCCCTTACCCCACGATCAAGCTCCTGACGGCGATGCAGGGCGCGTTGGGGTTGCAGCTGGCACAGGCCCACCAGCCGGACCTGATCCTCTTAGACGTGCATCTGCCGGATATGACGGGGGCCGAGGTGTTGCAGGCGTTGCGCGCCGGCGCCGAGACGGCGGCGATCCCGGTAGTGGTGATCAGCGCCGACGCGACGGCGGGGCAGATCGCGCGGCTGTTGGCGGCCGGGGCGCAGATCTACCTGACCAAGCCGTTGATCGTCCGCGAGTTCCTGGGCGTGCTGGAGCGGATCTTATATGCCGGCCTCCCCTGATCCGCGATCCGCGGCTGCCAGGCCGGCGGCGGGCTGGGGGTCCGGCGCCGCGCCGGCCGGCGCGCCCAGGAACTGGTCCAGCCGCTGTAACAGTTCCGGCACGACGAACGGCTTGGGCAGGTAGGCGGCCGCCCCGGCCGCCAATAGCCGCGCGATCTGCCCCGCGGTGGCACCGGCGCTGATCACCACCACCGGGATGGCCCGCGTCGCCGGCTCCGCCTGTAACTGCTGCAACACCTCTTCGCCCGTCATGTCCGGCAGATGGAGATCGAGCAAGATCAAGTCGGGGTGGTGCGCCTGCGCCAGTTCGAGCCCCAACCGGCCCTGCTGGCTGGTGATCAGCCGGATCCCCGCCTGGCGCCCCAGTACCTGCTCCACGAGGCGCAAGTTCGACAGGTTATCCTCGATATACAGCACCGTCCCGCCCTGGTCGCCCGTGGCGGGGGCGGGCGCCGCGGGGGCGGGGGCGGGCGCCGCGGGGTCGGCGGCGGGGCGCAGCTCGATCCAGAAAGTGCTGCCGATCCCGAGCGTGCTGGTCACCCCGAGCTGGCCGCCCATCGCTTCCATCAGCCGCCGGGCCAGCACCAGCCCGAGCCCCGTGCCCTCGACGTTGCTCTGGAGGGCGTCCAACCGCTCAAACGGCACAAACAAGCGGCCCAGCGCCTCGGGCGCGATCCCGAGCCCCGTATCGCGCACCGCCAGGCGGATGCCGTCCGGCCGCACCTGCTCCGTCCGGACGGTGACGCAGCCGCCGGCGCGGTTATATTTGATCGCATTCGAGAGCAGGTTCAACACCACTTGCGTGAGCCGCTGCAAATCCGCCTGTACATACGCCTCGGGCGCCACTAACGCCTCGGTCGCCAGGGTGAGGCCGCGCGCCGCGGCCAGCGGCTGCACCAGGGCCAGACAGCTCTGCACGATGTCGGCCAACAGCACCGGCTCCGGGGAGATGGCCAGCCCCCCCGCCTCGATGCGGCTGATCTCCAATACCTCGTTGATCAGCTGCAGCAGGTGCCGCCCGGCGCGCAGGATCTGGTCCAGGCTCTCGTGCTGGTCCGGCGAGGGGCCTTCGAGCTCCAGGATCTGGGCAAAGCCCAGGATGGCGTTGAGGGGCGTGCGGAGCTCATGGCTCATGCGCGACAGGAACTCGCTCTTCGCCGCATTCCCCGCGTCCGCGGCTTCCTGTGCCCGGCGCGCCGCCTCCGCCCGCCGGCGCTCGGTGAGATCACGGCAGCAGACGACGAAGCCCCCCGGCCGGCCGCGCCCGTCCAGCACATGGGTGGCGCTCAGCTCCACCGGGCAGCGGCTGCCATCCCGGCGCAGGACCTGGTACTCGACATTGGCGATGGGCTGGCCATCCCGAACCGCTCGCGCGCGCCGGAACGCGCGCGGGCGGTCCTCCGGGGCCAGCAAGGCAAAGATATTCGTGCCGACCAGGTCGGCGATGCGGGTGGTGCCCAGCAAGGCCGCCGTGCTCTGATTGCAGAAGAGGATCGTGCCGTGCAGATCGGTCAGGGCGATCGCATCCTGCGAGGTGTCGACGATCGTGCGGTAGCGGGCTTCGCTCGAGCGCAGCGCCTCCTCGGCGCGGTAGAGGGCTTCGCTCGCCCACAGCGCTTCCTCGGCGTGGCGGCGCTCGGTGGCCTCGTGCCGCAACGCGTCCAGCGCCTGCTGCTGCCGCTGGACGTAGATCTGGTCCGCTGCCCGGGCGCTGACCCAGGTGAGCGCCCCCAGGATGATGGTGCTCGACACCACCAGCAGCGGTAAGCCCAGGGCGATGAGATAGAAGTGCGCCTGATAGCCCAAGTAGATAAGCCAGCCGAGGGCTACGGGAATGAGGATGACCGCTGGCCCAAGCCGGCGGAGCAGCACCCCGCCCGGGCCCTGGCTGCTCAGCGTCGCCATCAAGGCGCGGTCGGGCCGGGCGAAGAAAGTCCCGATCGCCAGCACCAGAAAGGCGATGGCGGTGGGCGGCGCCATTTGGCTGTCCCGGCCGAGGCTGTAGAGAGACGTGATGTGGTAGAAATAGCCGATCAGGGCCAGCAGGCTGATCAAGCCGGACCCGAGGGCCAGCAGCTGGGCGAGGATCGGGGCGACCCGGTGGTGGGTCCCTTGCAGCACCAATGCTGCACTGAGCAGCAGAAAATTGAAAACGGTGTTCGGGTCCATGCGGCCGGGCGCCACCGTCAACAGCGCGGTGGACGGCTCGCGGAAGAGCCATTGATCGATCCCCAGATCCCAGTGAAACAGGTCCTGGCTCAGGGTCAGCAGCGCGAGCAGGCCGGCGGCCGTCGCGCCGAGCCGGCCGAGGAGCTGCTGGCGGCCGCCGGCCCCGGCGGCCGCCAGCAGTTCCAGCGCGGTGCCGGCCAGCACCAGGGCCAACGCCGTGTTGGCTTTCATGCTCATGGGGCCGAGCAGGACCGCCTTCAGCGAGTCCAGCCCCCACAGCCGGCCGGCGAGCACCAGGAGCCCGATCAGCACAACGGCGATGGCCGCGGCGCGCGAGATCCGGCGGAATTGCACCTCGAGGCCGGCATTGACCAGCCCGCTGCTCCGCTCCACCGGCCCGATGTGCGCCCGCCGGGCCAGGGGGGCGGGACTGGTCATTGAGTGAGCATCCACTCGGTCTGGCCGAGCACCGCCGGGCTATCATCCAGCGTCACCGTCAGGTGCCAGACGCCGAGCAAGCGGCTCATCCAGGTGCCCGCGATCGGCAGCACCCCCCAGACCCACTGCTCCTCGGTCGCCGATCGTGCGGTGAAGGGCACATCCAGCACCTGGTAGATCGCGCCATCCGGGCTGACGAGCGTCAGGTGCGCCGTATGCGCCCCGACCAGCCCGTGCCAGCGCATCCCGATACAGAGTACGTTATCTGTGCTGGTGCTGAACGTCGTGCGCGGCGGCCCGACATGGGACGGGGTCGGGTAGAGCGCTAACCCCGCCAGGCGCGGGTCGGGCGCCGCGGCGGCGGGCAGCGGCGCCCCCCAATTCCAGAGGCCCGCAAGTAAGAGCCCCAGCACGCAGAGCAGCACCCCGCGCCCCCCTGTGCGTACCCGCCGTGTGTCTAGTGTTCTCATCGGTAACTCCTTTGTCCGGTGGAGCGGGCTTCACGACCCGCGTTTATGGGCCCCTGGGGGGCTGGTCGAACTACCAGCTGCCATCGATCGCGTAGAGGACGCCCCCGGTGGTCAGATAGAAAGCGTTATGGAGCACGTCATACGTCAGGTCGCTCACCGCGGTTCCGCTGCCCAGGTCCAGCCGCCCGCCCAGCGTGCCATCCGCCGCCTGGAGCTTGTAGACCGCCCCATCGCGGCCGCCCACGTAGAGCGTGCCCCGGCCGGCTGCCGCCAGCGATAGCGGCGTGCCCCCGCCCGGGATGCCGGCGTAACCCGGGCCCCCCTGGTAGGGTTTCGTCCAGGTAGTATTCAGCGGCAGGGTTCCGCTCGCCCCCGCATCACTGAAGGCATAGAGCCGGTCCCCGGCGCTGGCATAGACGGCCGAGCCGTCGACCCAGGCCAGGCCGCGCCAGGCGCCGACGCCACTTGGCGCCTTGAACGCCGCGCGCACCCCCCCGTCCACGGTACGGAGCGCGTTCAGGGTATAGGTTGGACTCCCGCCCGGGGGGGCCACGGTGCCGACGTAGAGCGTATGACCGTCCGCGCTGAGGTTGGGGATGCTGCTGACCACGCTCCCCAGGCCCTTATTGGCCCAGCGCAGGCTGCCGTCGGTCGTATTCACGGCCCAGACGCCCTGCCCCCCGCCCCCGGTGACCGCGGCGCTCCCGAAGTAGATCGTCTGGTTGCTCCAGTCGACGACGGGCGCGGTCGGCACCAGGCCCAGCCCGCCGCCGAAGCTCCAGACGGGGGCACCGGTGCGCGCGTCGAGGGCGACCAGCTGGTTGTCGAGCGCCAGGCTGTCGGTGTAGGTGCCGGCGAAGACCAGGTCATGCAGCGTCCCGCCGACATTCACGGCGGGCTCATACGCGACGCCGGCCACGACACTCCCGGCGATCTGCCCCTGGGCGAGTGGCCAGAAGGACGTGCCGTCGGCGGCGCGCAGGGCGCTGACCCAGCCGTCCTGGCTGGTGACGAAGACGACGTTGGTGCCCGCCACGTCGACGATCGGCGCCCGGTCCTGGACGGCCCCATGCAGGGCGACGTTCCAGAGGGCCTTCCCATCGCCGCGGTAGGCTTGCTTGATGCCGGCGTTGCCGCCAATGAAGATCTGGGCCTGGTTGCCATGGGTGGCGTCAAAGTAGAGGCCGGGGGCGCTGAGGGCCGCGCTCACCGGGCCCGGGACGTTGGGCGTGGCGGTCCAGAGGATCGGACTGCTGGGCCGGTAGCTTGACCCGGCCGCCGGCAGCTGGCCGGCCCGGGCCGCTCCGGCCGGCCAGCTGCCGGCGGCGAAGGCCAGCAGCGCGAGCAGGCTGGCCTGTCCGGCGAGGCCAAGGTGGTGATTCATGGATTTGCTCCCTACTCCCTGATTGATCGGCGTGATGTTCGTCCAGGTGCCCACTGGGGCATTTGACGACATCTACGCCGATCATATCCGGGAGGGGGAGGGCGGCACTAGGGGCGGTTGGCCCGCGGGCGGGGGGTCATCTGTCCCCCGCCGGCCCGCTATCCTGGGGCCAGCGCGGCATCCAGGACTTGCCAGAACTCGGCGATCATGATCGGCTTGGTCAGATAGGCGCGCGCCCCGGCGGCCAGCAGGCGCTGGATGCGCTGGGGCGTGGCATCGGCGCTGAGCACCACCACGGGGATCGACGCGGTGCGGGCATCCGCCTGCAGGCGCGCGAGCACCTCTTCCCCGCTGAGATCCGGCAGGTGCAGGTCGAGCAGGATCAGATCCGGCTGGTGTTCGCGGGCGAGGTCCAGCCCGAGTGTGCCCTGCATCGCCGGCAGCAGCCGCAAGGTGGGCCGCTGCTGTAACAGCCGCTCAATCAGCCGTAAGTTCGACAGGTTATCCTCGATGTACAACAGCGTGGCGCCGCCGTCCGCCGGGACGGCCTCCGCGGCCGGCGCCGCTGGTCGCGGTGGCTGTCCCGCCGGGTCCGCGACCCGGGGCAAATCGATCCAGAAGGCACTGCCCACGCCGGGCGTGCTGTCCACCTCGATGCGGCTGCCCTGGGCTTCCATCAGCCGCTGCGAGAGGGCCAGCCCCAGGCCGGTGCCCTCGACCCCGGTCTGCGGGGCCGCCAGCCGCTCGAAGGGCGTGAACAGGCGCGCCAGGTGCTCCGCGGGCATGCCGGAGCCGGTATCCCGCACCATGATGCGCACCCGGTCGGGCAGGATCTCGCTGGCGCTCACCGTGACCGCCCCGCCCTCGCGGTTATATTTGATGGCGTTGCTCAACAGGTTCAAGAGCACCTGTATGAGGCGTTGCTGATCGGCCCAGACATGATAGTCCGCCGGCGGCCAGGCCTCCACCTGGAGCTGAACCTGGCGGGGGGCGGCCAGGGGGCGGATCAAATCGAGGCTCTCCGCCAGCACCGCGGCGAGGGGCACCGGCTCCGGGGAGAGCGAGAGGTGCCCGGTTTCGATGCGCGAGATATCGAGGACTTCGTTAATCAGCTGCAGCAGGTGGCGCCCGGCGCGCATGATGTAGGTAATACTCTCCTCCTGGGCGGGGGTGGGCGTTTCCTGTTCCAGGAGTTGTCCAAAGCCCAGGATCGCGCTGAGCGGGGTGCGCAGCTCGTGGCTCATGCGCGACAGAAATTCGCTCTTGGCCTGGTTGGCCGCTTCGGCCACCGCCTGGGAGCGCCGCGCCTGCTCCATCTGCCGGCGCTCGGTAATGTCGGCGAAGGAGACCACGACGGCCTCCGGCTGCATCTGCCCCGGCGAGCGGAGCGGGTGGGCTGTCGCCGAGACCCAGGTCAGGGGCCCCGCGGGCGCCGGCAGCCCCATCAGCACCGGCGCTTGCGCCTGGCCGGTCTGCAGCGCCACCAGGGCCGGGAAGGTCTCCCACGGGAAGGGCGTGCCATCCTCATGGATGGCCGCCCAGCGCGGATCGTCCAGGGCGCGGCCCAGCAGGTCCCTGGCCGGCAGCCCCAGGATGCGCTCGGCACTGGCATTGCACGTTTGGATCACGCCCTGGGCATCCAGCAGCAGGATGCCCTCGTCGAGCGCGGCGATCACCGAGCGATAGCGCTCCTCGCTGGCCTGCAACGCCGCTTCGGTCCGCACCTGGGCGGTAATATCCTCGGCCACCACCAGCACGGCGGGCCGCCCGGCGAACGGCAGGGTATGGGAGGCAATCTGCACCTCCAGGAGCTGCCCATCCTGCCGCCGGTGCTGCCAGCGGCTCCCCGTTTGCAGATCGGACCGCGGGGCCGCGATCTCGGCCAGCAGGCGGGCCGCCGAGGCCGGGGGGCGAATATCGGTGATGCGTAGCGTCAGGAACTCGGCCCGCGGGTAGCCATATTGCGCGATGGCGGCCTCATTGACCTCCAGGAACTGGAGCGTATCGCAGGCATACACCCACATCGGCAACGGGCTGCTGGCAAACAGCAGGCGAAAGCTGGCTTCGCGCTCCTGGAGCGCGCGGGCGGCCGCATCCCGCGCGTGCCGGGCGCGGCGCAGCAGCAGGGACGTCAGCCCCAGCAAGCCAACGGCGAACAGCGCCAGCAGGCCGAGCACGCTTAGGCTGGCATGCTGACCCGTTTCGCTGGCCGCGCCCAACCGATCCAGGCGCGCATTCTCGGCCTGCTGCATCGCGGCGACCGTCGTGACGATAATGTCCATGTCGGCATCGACATGGTTGGCGGCGACCGCCTGTTGCGCCGCGGCGAAGCCCTGGGTGCGGCGCAGGGTAATCGTCGCGGCCAGATCCTGGAGCTCGTCGTCGGTAGCGGTCCGCAAGCGGCCGAGGCGGGCCGTCTGGTCCGGGTCGGCGGCGGTCAGGAGTTGCAGCTGATCCAACGTCGCCTGGAGCGCCTGGACGCCGGAGGTGTAAGGCGCCAGGTAGGTGTCGTCGCCGGTGATCAGATAGCCGCGCTGGCCGGTTTCGGCGTTCTCGACGGCCACCAGGCTCGCGTCGAGCGCGAGCAGGAGGGTTTCGTCCTGGCTGGCGCGGCTGTTCGCGAGGGCGCTGGCGTAGGCGAGCGCGCCGGCGAGCACCAGCAGCAGGATGGCCGTCAGGGCGCCCACCAGGGCGAGGCGGGGGAACCGGGTTTGCGGCATGCAAGCACCTCAATAGAGCGATTAGGGACGGCCCTCGGCTGGCGGGAGCAGCTCGTCGAGGATGGCCAGCAAATGGGGCACGTCGAACGGTTTCGTCACGTAGTAGCGGGCCCCGGCCGCCTGCAGCCGGGCTACCTGCCCGGGCAGTGCATCGGCGCTGAGCACCACGACCGGGATCGCCGCCGTCGCCGGGTCGGCCCGCAGGCGCCGCAAGACCTCCAGGCCGGCCAGGTCGGGTAGATCCTGGTCCAGCAACACCAGAGCGGGGTGCTGCTCGCGCGCCAGGTCCAACCCCAGCTGCCCTTGCATGGCCGCCAGCAGCTTCAGGTGCGGCCGCTGCTCCAGGATGCGCTCCACCAGCTTGAGGTTCGAGAGATTGTCCTCGATATAGAGCACCGTGCCGGCCGGCCCCGCCCCATCCGCCGCCGGCGCGGCGACCACCTGCGGGGGGGCGGCGGGCGCCGGGGGGCCGGGGGGACAGGGCAGCACGACCCAAAAATAACTGCCGGTGCCTGGGGTGCTCTCGGCGCCCATGGTGCCGTTCATGGCCTCGGCGAGCCGGCGCGAGAGGGCCAGGCCGAGCCCGCTGCCCTCCACCGCGCTTTGCTCGGCCCCCAGCCGGTCAAAGGGCGTAAAGAGCCGCGCCTGCTGGGCCACGCTCAGCCCCGGGCCCGTGTCGCGCACCCCGATCCGCAGCTGGCCGGGCCCCTGCACAGCACACGACAGCGTTACCATGCCGCCTTCGCGATTATATTTGATAGCGTTGGCCAGCAGGTTGAGCACCACCTGCTTGAGGCGCTGTTCGTCGGCCAGCACGTAGCTTGCGCCGGCCGGGCAGGCGATCTCCAGGCGGATGCCGCGGGCCGCCGCCAGCGGCCGCACGAGATCCAGCGTTTCCGGCAGCAGATCGGCGAGGCGCACCGACTCGGGGGCCAGGGTCAGCTGGCCGGACTCGATGCGGGTAATGTCCAGCACCTCGTTGATCAGCTGCAGCAGGTGGCGGCCGCCGCGCATGATGTAGGCGAGGCTCTCGTCTTGCTCGGGGGTCGTGGTGCCCAGCTCCAGGATCTGGGTAAAGCCGAGGATCGCGTTGAGCGGCGTGCGCAGCTCGTGGCTCATGCGCGACAGAAATTCGCTCTTGGCCCGGTTGGCCGCTTCGGCTTCCTCCTTGGCCTGGTGCAGCACGGCCGCCGCCTGCTTCTGCGCGGTCACGTCGTCGGCGATGCCGACGATGCGGTAGATGGTGCCCTGCGTGTCCCGCACCGGAAAGGCCCGGTCCCGAATCCAGTGCTGGCCGCCGTCGGGCCGCACGATGCGGTATTCCTCGTCGTAGGTGCCCTGCACTTGTTTCGTCTGGGCCGCGAGCGCGACCTGGGCGCGGTCGTCGGGATGGATGGCGGCGAGCCAGGAATCGGGGTCGGCATAGAGCTGTGCGCGCGGCCGCCCCCAGAGCGCCGCGTACGCCGGACTGACATAAATCACCTGCTGCGTGGCCACGTCCCGCATCCAGAAGACTTCGCGCACATGCTCCGTGAGCTGGCGAAAGCGCTCTTCGCTGTCCGCCAGCTGGGCATTGCGGGCGCGCAGATCGTCGTGGACCGTGCGTAGGCCTTCGCGGGCCCCGTCGAGGCCCGCCGCGGCGCGGGCAATTTCCGCTTGCATGGTGTCGAAGCTGGCGGCCATCGCGCCCATTTCGTCCCGCGAGTGGACGCGCCCCGGCACCGGATCTACGCGGGCATGGGCGGCTTCCAGGTCTCCCGTGGCCAGGGCCTGCATCGCCCGCGAGAAGTCGGCCAGCGTGCCGGTCGCCAGCCGGTGGGCGGTCGCGGCGACTTCGCGGGCCGTGGTGGCGATGATCCCGGGCAGAATCAGCCCGACGGTGATGGTCAGCAAGGCGACCACGACGAAGATATCTTCCAGGAGGGTGATCAGCTCGCGGTACCGCGCATCCACACTGTTGACGGCCAGTAAATAGCCCGCCCCGTCGATGAGCAGGACCAGGAACATGGCGCCGCTCAGCTTGGTGTGTAACGACGCCAGCAACGTGCGCCAGCCGCGGCCGCGATTCTCCAGCCAGCGGCGGAGGGCATAGACCCCCACCCCGGAATAGGCGAGCCCCAGGCCGACCAACACCGTGGGCAGGCCATACTGTTGGAAGCCGAGGACCGTGGCCACGCCCCAGACGAGCGCGGCGAGCACCCCTAATTCGAGCGTGCCGCGCGGCGCCCGAAACGGCCGGGCGCGGGCCGGGGCCGTCTGGCGTAGCCGCCAGACGACGAGGCTGGGCAGCCCGATGCCGATCAGGTAGCACAGACTGGCCGCCGCGAGCACCCAGACCGGGTTCCCGAACAGGAGGATGAGGATCGCCGTGGCGGCGGTGAGGACGGTGGCCACCCAGGGGGCCCCCTGGCGCGATCGCCGGGCCAGGGCCGCGGGCAGCAGCCCATCCTCGGCCAGTTGGGCCAGGGTGCGCGCCGCGCCCGCCAGCGGCGCGAGGGTGCCCTGGAACATATTGAGCATCATGAACCAGATGGCCGCCGCGTGCGCGGTGCTGCCCAGCAAGGGGGCGAAGATCGGGCCTAAGCTGTCCTGTAGTAAATTCGCCCGCAGCGCGATGGGGCCGAGCACCCCCAGCCAGATCAGCGGCAGGATCGCAAAATAAAACGTGGCCATGCCGGCACTGGCGAACATGGCCCGGGGCACGTTCCGCCCCGGGTCCACCGTCTCGCCGACATAACACGCGGCCTGCTCGAAGGCCGGGGCGGCCAGGCCGATCAAATAGAGCCCGGCCATGGCGCTGGTCACCGCGCCGAAGATCCCGGGAAAGGGGGTGATCAGCTGATAGGTGGTCGCCTGGTGCCAGTCGACTCGGCCGGCCCACAGCGGGATGAGGCCCGCGAGGAAGGCCAGCCCCGCGGACGCGGTCGCGATCGGGATGGCCAGCCGGACGACCCAGTGGATGCCGGCGAGATTCACCGCCATAAAGCAGAGGACGAGGCCCACGGCCAGGAGCGGGATCGGGACGTGCGGGGTGTACCAGGCATGGATGGCCGTCGCGGACAACAGCGCGGTCAGGCCGCAGCTGGGCACCCAGCCCCACCAATAACTGAGGCCCGTCAGGCTGGCCAGCACGGGGCTGGTGGGCCGCAAGGCGGCGGCACAGGTGGCGGCGATGCCCCCCACCCGCTGGGGCCACATCAGGATCAGCTCGGTCCAGCCGGGCAAGGCGGCCCAGCTCAACAGCAGCCCCAGCAGCAGCAACGGCACGGCGGCGCTGCCCTGCGCCGCCAGCAGCCCGGTGGCCCCGCCGATCAGGAAGAGGCTGCGGTTACTGCCCCCCAGGGCGAGGGCCGTCGTGCCCAGCCAGCCGAGGGTGCGGCGTGGTCGCGCCGGGGCGCCCGGCAGCTTAGTCGCCATCCGGCACAGGCTGGGGCTCGACCAGCCCGTGCTGCACGGCGTAGACCGCCGCCTGGGTGCGATCGGTCAGCTGTAACTTCTGGAAAATCCGCGAGATGTAATTGCGGATCGTCTTTTCGGAGAAATTCAGCTCCGCGCCGATCCCCTTGTTGCTGAGTCCGGCCGCCACGCAGCGCAAGATGGCCAGCTCGCCCGCCGTCAGACTGGCATGCGGGCGCGTGGCCGGTTGCGCCCAGAGCCGCTTGAATTCGTCCATCACCCGTAAGGCGAGGGCCGAGTCGAGGATCGCCTCCCCGGCGGCCACCGTGCGGATGGCCTGTAGCACCTCGGCCCGCCCGGCGTCCTTGAGGATATAGCCCCGCGCCCCGTTCTTGATCGCCTGGAAGACCTGCGCGTCCTCGCGGTTCATGCTCAGGATGATGATGCCGGTCGCGGGCCGCACGTCCAGGATCTGGCGGGTCGCGTCGACCCCGTTGAGGATCGGCATGTTGAGATCCATCAGCACCACATCGGGCTGGAGTTGCACGGCCGCGGCGACCGCCTCCAGCCCGTTCACACACTCGCCGATGACCTCGATATCCGGCTCCCTCTCGATCAGCGCCCGCAGGCCCTGGAGAAACATGCGATGGTCGTCGACCATCAGTAAGCGGATCGTCTTCACAGGAAAACTCCTTTACAGCTTACGTCCCCATAGTACCGGCGGCCGGGCATCTGCCGCCGGCTAAATGCCCGCACACGCCGCGGCGGCGATCGGTGATCCGGGGGCGCGGAGCGCCGGCTGGCGCAGCTCTTCCACCAGCAAGAAGGCGTCGACCACGCGGGGATCGAACTGCCGGCCGCGCTGGCTGACGATTTCGGCCCGGGCGTCGTCCAGCGGCCAGGCGGGTTTATAGGGCCGATCATGCCGGAGGGCGTCAAACACATCGGCGACGGCCACGATCCGCCCGACCAGCGGGATCTGCTCGCCGGCCCGGCGGTGCGGATAGCCCCCCCCATCCCAGTGCTCATGGTGCGCGACGGCGATCAGCTGGGCCATGCGGATGAGCTCCGAGCCCCCCGCTAAGATGCGCGCCCCGATCAAGGTGTGGGTCTTCATCTCCTCGAATTCGGAGGGTGTGAGCTTGCCCGGCTTGAGCAGAATGTGATCGGGGATGCCGATCTTCCCAATGTCGTGCAGCGGCGCGGCGCGGCGCAGCATGTCGACCTCGAGCGCCGGCAGGCCCAGCGCCTGGGCCAGAAACACCGCATAGCGGCCCACCCGCTGGGTGTGCTGGCCCGTCTCGTCGTCGCGGTATTCGGCCGCCAGCGCCAGGCGCTCCAGGATCTCGATCTGCGTCGCCTCCAGTTCCTGGGTGCGGACGCGGACTTTCTCTTCCAGCAACTGGTTCTGGTTCTGTAATTGCTGGTGGAGATGGCGGGTTTCGATCAGGTTGCCGATCCGCAGCAAGGCTTCTACCGGGTCGAAAGGCTTGGTCAAAAAGTCCTTCGCGCCGGCCAGCAGCGCCTGCTGTTTGGCTTCGGAGGAAATATCGGCGGTGATCACCAGGATCGGCAGATAGGTGCCGGGCGGGATCAGGGGCTGGAGCTGCTGCATGACCGCAAAGCCATCCAGGTAGGGCATCATCAGGTCGAGCACGATCAGGTCGGGCGGCGTCGCGGTGACGAGCCCCAGGACCTCGCGGGCATCGGTCGTGCTCTGGACCTGCTGGGCGCCCGCCCGCTGGAGCACCCGCTCCAGGTAGCGCACGTTCGCCTCCGTATCGTCCACGATCAAGATTTTGGCGGTTTGGATCAGTTCTGCCTGCATCACGTCTCCTCTAAACGGCTGGCCAGGGGAGCACACAACGGGTGATCGTGCCCTGGCCAGGGTGGCTGGTAATCGTCAGTTGGCCGCCGGCGGCTTTGGCCCGCTCATACATGCCGGCTAAGCCCACATGTCCGGTGGCTATCGCGTGGCGTAATTGCTCCGCGACGGCAAAGCCCTGCCCGTCGTCGCGCACTTCCAGGCACAAGTGATCCGCCCGGCGATCGAGCTGGATGATCGCCTGCTGCGCCTGCGCATGTTTGCGGATATTGGTCAGCGCTTCTTGCACCAGGCGAAAGATCACCGTCTCGCGCGCCGGGGCGATCGGGTCCGTCAGCCGGTTCTGCACGGTCACCGTCAGGTCCGCATCGCGGCCCACGCGCGCCGCCAGGTCGTCGAGGGCGGCCGCCAGCCCGTGAGTGTTCAGGATCGCCGGCCGCATGTCGTGCAGCAGGTCGCGCATTAAGCTAATCGTTTCCCGGACCTCATCGCGCAGCTGCTGCAGCCCGGCCAGGGCCGCGGCCGGGGCGCCCTGGGTGATCTCGTATTCACAGCGCTCAATCGTCAGCAGCAACACGCCCAGATCCTGCAAGGGGCCATCATGGATGTCGCGGGCAATGCGGTTCTGGAGCTGGCGGTGCAGGAAGCGGATCTCCAGGAGGTTGCGGATGCGCAAGAGCACCTCCACCGGGTCGAAGGGCTTGGTCAAAAAGTCCTTAGCGCCCGCCGTCAGCGCCCGCCGTTTGGCCTCGGAGGAAATATCGGCGGTGATCACCAGGATCGGCAGGTAGCTGTCGGCCGGGATCACCGTCTGGAGTTGCTGCATGACGGCAAAGCCGTCCAGGTAGGGCATCATCAAGTCGAGCACGATCAGGTCGGGGGGGTCGGCGGCGACGAGCCCCAGGACCTCGCGGGCATCGGTCGTGCTCCGGACATGCTGGGCGCCCGCCTGCCCCAGGGCCCGCTCCAGGTAGCGCACATTGGCCTCTTGATCGTCCACGATCAGGATCGTGGCGCTCTGTAGGATGCTTTCCGGCACGGTAGCGGTTCCTTTCCCCAGCGGGTGGCGGGCGTTATGATCGATGCAGCACCAGCGCCAGCGTCTCTTCGATCTGATGGGCCCAGATGGGCTTGGGCAGAATCAGCACCGGGCATTCGGCCGTGCCGTGGAGCTCGTCCAGGTCCGCGGGAAAGCCGGTCACCGCGGCCACCGGGATCGCGGGCCAGCGCCGGCGCACCTGGCGAATGAACTCCACGCCGGCCTCCTTGGTCGGCACCCGGACATCACTCAAGATCAAGACAATGCCGGCATCCTGCTCCAGCGTGGCCAGGCCTTCGGCGGGGGTGGCGACCGGCAACGGCCGGGCGCTGGCCCGTGTGACATGCGTGCGCAGCAGCGCGCGCATGTCCGAGTCGTCTTCGAGGATCAGGATCCCGGGCACGGCCTGGGCGCGGACGAAAGTGCCCCGGCCCTGCTCGCGCGACACCAGGTGATCCTCTTCCAGCCGGCCCAGCACCTGGCGCATCGTGAGCGGCGCCACGCCAAAATCGGCGGCGAGCTCAGTGTGCGGCGGCAGCTTCGTCCCCGGCGGGAACTCGCCGCGGATGATCCGCGCCTGCAACACGTTATAGACGCGGAGCGCCCGCGGCCCGAGCTTGTAGATCATAGTACACCCCTTATTGTGCTAGCACATTAACAGTTTAACACATATCAGGGGCGATGTCAAGGGCGCCGAGAACGAACCTCTCCCCTCGCCCCTCCCCGGCGCGGGGAGGGGAAGAGACGGCGGGCCGGGGTGCCCGCTAGACCAGGCTCTCCTCGCAGATCTGGAGAAAGTGCTGCACGTCGAGGGGCTTGGTCAGGTAGGCCCGCGCGCCGATCGCCAGCACCGCGGCGATCTGCCGCGGATTGGCATCCGCGCTCAAGACCAGCACCGGGATGGCGGCGGTGCTGGGGTCGGCGCGCAACTGGCGCAGCACCTCCTGGCCCGGCATATCGGGCAAATTCAGGTCGAGCAAAATCAGGTCGGGGTGCTGCGCGGCGGCGAGATCCAGGCCGCTGCGGCCCTGGGTCGCCGTGAGCAGCTGGACCTCCGGCCGGTGCTGCAGCACCCGCGTGATCAGCTGGCAGTTGGAGGGGTTATCCTCGATGTATAGCACCGTCCGGGCCGGGGCCCCGGACGGCCGCGCGATCTGCGGGCCGCCGGCCTCCGGTTCCGGGGGCGCCGCCGGCGCCACGGCCTGGGCGAGCTCCACCCAGAAGGTGCTGCCCAGGCCGACTTCGCTCGCGACCCCGATCGTGCCGCCCATCGCCTCGACGAGATGCTTGGAGAGGGCCAGTCCCAGCCCGGTGCCTTCCACCGTGGTCTGCTCGGCCCCCAGCCGCTCGAAGGGGGTGAACAGCCGCGCCAGCTGGGCGGGCGTGAGCCCAGGGCCGCTATCGCGTACCGTAATGCGCAGCATCGCGGGGGCGGGCCCGCCCGCATCGCTACGGGCCGCCGGCGACTCTCGGCACGATAGATAGACCGCCCCCCCCGGCCGATTGTATTTGATCGCGTTGGCGAGCAGGTTCAACAGCACCTGCTGGAGCCGTTGGCGGTCGGCCATGATATAGCAGCCACCCAGCCCGTCCAGATCGGCCTGCAGGCTGATCTGGCGCAGGGCGGTCAGCGGCTGCACCAGGCTCAGGCTCTCGTGCAGCACGTCGTCCAGGAAGACCGGCTCGACCGAGATGGAGAGCTGGCCTTCTTCGATCCGCGCGATGTCGAGGACTTCGTTGATCAAATTGAGTAGGTGGCGGCCCGCTTTGAGGATGTAACTGGTGCTCTCCCGCTGCGCGGGGGTGGGGCTGTCCATCTCCAGGATCTGGGCGAAGCCGAGGACCGCGTTGAGCGGGGTGCGCAGCTCATGGCTCATGCGGGAGAGAAACGCACTCTTGGCATGGTTGGCCGCTTCGGCCGCTTCCCCGGCCCGGCGCGCGGCCTCGGCGTGCCGTTGCGCGGTGATATCCTGGGACACGATCATCCCGGCGAAGATTTCCCCCGCCTCATTCTTGACCGGGAGAAAATGTGTACGGTAGACGCGCCCGGCGAATTCGCCCTCCAGCCTATGCTCCTGCCCGGCGAGGGCGGCCCGGTAGAGGGGCAGCGACCGCTCACAGTCGGCGGGGGTCATGACTTCCCAGATCGTTTTCCCCTCGATCAGGTGCTTGGCATAACCCTGCGCTTCCAGGGTCGGGCCTTCGGCCAACTGGTAGCGCAAGTCGGCATCAAACATGAAAACCGAGCCGTCCGGCAGGTTCCGGGCCAGGGCGCGGTACAGCCCCTCGCTTTTGCGCAGCGTCTCCTCGGCGCGCTTGCGCGCCGTGACATCCCGGACCACCGCGAGAATGCCGCGGGGCTGCCCGTCGGGACTGCGCAAGAGGACGGTGCGCAGCTCGGCGGGGAAGGGCCGGCCCTCCTGGGTGAGCATGGCATGCTCGCCGTCGAGCATGGTGCCGCGCCCCATCAGCGCCTGGATATTGGCGGCGAAGTGCTGCTGGCCTTCCGGCGCCACGAACTCAAAGACGCTCCTGCCGATCAGCTCCTCCTTATTCGTAAACCCGTGCAGGCGGGCCGCGGATTGGTTGCAGAGCTCGATGGTGCCCGCCAGGTCGGTCAGGACGATGCCGTCGGGCGAGATATCAATCAAGCTGCGATACAGCGCTTCGCTCTCGCGCAGCGCAGCCTGCTCCAGCTGCCGCACTTCGACGATGGTGGCGTGGCTGCGATACAGCGCCGCGCTCTCGCGCAACGCATCCTCGGCCTGCACCCGCTCCGTCACGTCCTGCCCCGTACCGACGATGCGTTGCGGCTTGCCACTCTCATCCAGAATCACCCGGCCGCGCGTCGACAGCGCCCGGACCGCGCCATCGGGCAGTAACACCTGGTAGTCGATGCCAAACGTACCGCCCTGGCTGTGCGCGCGTTCGGTTTCTTTGCCGACCCGCTCGCGGTCGTCGGGGTGAACGTAGCCCATGAATCTGGCGAAGCTGGCCGGATGGCTTTGCGGCGCCACCCCAAAGATGCGATACATCTCATCCGACCAAACGGCCTCACCCGTGACCACGTCCGTCTCCCAGCTACCGACGTGGGCAAGCTCCTGCGCCTCGGAAAGCTGCAGATCCCTTTCACGGAGCATCTGCTCTGTGTGCTTGCGGCCGGTGATGTCCCGGGCGATGGTCACGATGCGGCCATCGTCCAGGCGCCGGGTACTGAGCTCGGTGACGATTACGGTACCGTCCTTCCGCCGTACGGGACGCTCGGCATAGACAATATCCCCGACGAGGATTTCGTCCAGGCGCGGCGGGAGCAGGTCGTAGCTTGCCGGCAAGGGGCTATCCACCTGGGGGGGCTGGAGGAGCTCCTCTCGGGTGTAGCCCAACATATCGCTGGCGCGCTGGTTGACCGCGATCAGGGGCTGGTTGGGGTAGCTGACCAGGATAGCTTCGGAGGCCTGCTCCATCAGCAGCTGATAGGCGCGGGCACTCTCGCGCAGGGCGTCCTCTGCTTCCTTCTCCCTGGTCACATCCCGGCCAATGCTGGAGATACCGGTGATGGCGCCCGCGGCATCCCGAATAGGGGAGATCGTGAGGGCGATATTCACCAGGCGCCCGTCCTTCGTCACGCGCAGGGTCGCGTAGTGGCTGATGCCCTCGCCCGCGGTGAGCTTCTTCAAGATCTTGGGGAGCTCGTCTTCCCGGTCGGGGGGCACCAGCAGCGCGATGCTGCGGCCGATCGTTTCGGCGGCCGTGTAGCCGTAGATCTGTTCCGCCCCCCGGTTCCAGCTGGTGATGATGCCGGCCAGCGTTTTGCCGATGATCGCATCATCCGAGTCGCGCACGATGGCCGCGAGATGTTGGAGGTCTTTGTCTTGCATACTGGACTCCTTCATGCCTTCCGCTCCCATCCGTGTGGGGCGGCCGCCGGGAGGCCGGCGGCGCGCGGCAGCTCGATCCAACACGATGGCCGCGAAATGCTGGAGGTCGTTATCTTGCACAGCAGGCTCCTTCATTCCTCTTGCTCCCATCCGTGTGGGGTGGGGGCCGGGAGGCCGGTGGCGCGTGGCAGCTCGATCCAGAAGGTGCTGCCCTCGCCGATCACGCTCTCCACGCCGAGGGTGCCGGCCATCGCCTCGACCAGGCGCTTGGTGAGCGCCAGCCCCAGGCCCGTGCCGTCGACCCCCGTTTGCTCCGCATCCAGGCGATCGAAGGGGCTGAAGAGCCGGGTTCGCTTGGCCGGCGGAATGCCGAGGCCCGTATCCTGGATCGCGATCCGCAGGACGGCGTCGGAGGGGGCCTGCCAGATCACGGTCACGCGGCCGCCCGGCCGGTTATACTTCACGGCGTTGGCGAGCAGGTTTAAGAGCGCCTGCCGCAGGCGCTGGCGGTCGGCGAGCACGCTGGCCGGCGCGTCGGGCGCCGGGGCGGTGTGGAGTGAGACCTGGGCCTGGGCGGCCAGGGGGCGCACGAGGTCGAGACTCTCCTGTACGACCTCGTGCAGCGGGATCGGCTGCGCGATCAGGGCCAGCCGGCCCGACTCGATGCCCGTAATATCCAGCACCTCGTTCACCAGGTCGAGCAAGTGCCGGCCGCCGCGCACAATATAGGCCAGGCTCTCTTGCTGGTCCGGGCTGGGGTCGGTCATCTCCAGGATCTGGGCAAACCCTAAGATCGCGTTCAGCGGCGTGCGTAATTCGTGGCTCACCCGCGAGAGAAACACGCTCTTGGCGCGGTTGGCGCGCTCCGCGGCGTCGCGGGCGGCCGCGAGCTCTTCGGCGACCTGTTTGCGGGCGGCCAGGTCCTGCTGCAGCTGGGCGTAGAGCCGGGCATTTTCGATGGCGACGGCCGCCTGGTTGGCAAAGATCTCCAACGTCTGAATCAGCGCGAGGCTCGGCCGGCGCCCGTCCCGGGGCGCGTCGACGGCGATCACGCCCGCCACCTGCCCCTGGCGCAGATCGATCGGCACCAACAGGGCATCGTCGGGCTGCCAGCGCTCCGCCTCGGGGAAGCTCCCCGCCGGCGGCGCCTCCGGGCGGTAGACGTGCCCGGGGAATTCGCCCGCCCAGTCGAAAGCGCCGGCCGGGATCAAGTAGGAGCGCCCGATCCGGAAGCGCTCTTGCATCAGGCGGGCAAACGTCTTCCAGGGATAGACCGCGCCCTCCAGCGCGGCGCGGCCCGCCGCGTCCAGGCCGATATGCGCATGCACCCGCAGCTGCCAGCCGTCGTCGTCCGTCAGGTTCACGACGACGACGCCAAAGCCCAGCGAGTCGTGGATCGCCTGCACGATCTGGTGCAGGACGGCCGTCAGGTCCAGGTTGAGGCGCAGCAAGTCGCCACAGGCCAGGATATCGGCCAGCTGGCGATTGCGTTGTTCCAGCTGCCCGAGGGTTTGGCGGAGGCTGGTTTCCGTCCGCTGGCCCGCGTCCCATGCGGCCAGGGGGGCAGTTTGATCCATAGGGCTTCTCTCCGGCGCCTTAGCGCACCGTGACACTCGTGACCAGATCGGCGATGACGATCAAGCGGTGGTCATACATCCGCACGCGGGGATCCCAGCGGCCGCTGCATGTGATGATGGTCAGGGTCGCCTGGTCCGTGGGCGCCAGGACGGCCACGTCGTCGGGCGTGGCCTGGAACACCGTGCGCACCCGGTAGGCCCGCACCCCGGCTTCGGTGACGACGGCGACGGTATCGTTCGCCCCCAGCTCATGGAGCCGGCCAAAGGTCGCATACGGGCCGTCGAGATGGCCCAACAGCACCAGGTTGCCCGCCTGGCCGGGGTAGGCGCTGCCCAGCAGCCAGCCGACGCCCTTGAAGCGCGGCAGGTGCTGCCCATCGCTCAACACGACCGGCCAATCCAGGCCCAGGCGGGGCACCCGCACGCGCAAGGGGGGCAGCGCGGCCGCGCTGGGCTGATCCGAGGTGGGGGCGGGGGCGCCGATCCCGGCCCGGCCCGGCGCCGGGACCGGGGTTGCCCCAGCCGCGCTGGTCGGGGCGACCGGTGGGGCCGGCTGGATCAGCGGGACGCGCCGGCCGTCCTTCAACACCAGCACGGCGCCCGTCGAGGGGGCGCGGCTCTCGCGCCAGCTCAGGTAGCCCAGCCCGGCGCCATAGCCGGCCGCCAGCAGTACGGCGAGCGTGCCGGCGACCAGCAACACGCGCGGTAGCGCCCGCATCTTAGATCCGATCCGCGTGGACCGCGGCTTTGCGCCAGGGCCGGGCGGTCCAGGCCAGCAGCCCACTGATCCCGGCCAACACGCCGGCCAGCACGAGGGCGATCAGGTCGGTGGGCGTGCCCGGCAGGCCCACCAGCTCCAGCGATCCCAGCGCCGCCGCCGGGCCCACGCCCGTGTTCGGCAGGGCCAGGATCTCGAGGGGGCCCCGGCCTGGGTTCGTGGCGATGTAGGTCGTGCGCCCGCCGCCTGGGGCTTGCAGGTTGCCGTCGATGGCGACCGGCAGCCCGTTGACGGTGATCAGGTTCTTCGCGATCTGGACCACGCTGAACTGGCGCACCGTCGGGTCCACGCCGGGGATCTGCCAGTCCGGGAGCGCGGTGACCTCAATCTGGGCGTGGCCGTCGTCGGCCCACCGCTCGGTGACCGTGGCGGACGCGTGGGCCGGCAGCCCGTTGACTGTGCCGGTGAAGGTGTATTCCGTCGTCGTGGGCACGTCGACGATACGATGGCCGACAATGGTGCCCAGGATCGTCGTCCCGGTGGGAGTCGTGAAGTCGACCAGGATGGTCACCGTCTCCCTTTGCAGCCCGGTCGCCTGCGCCGCCAGCGGCAACAGGGTGAGGGCCAGCAGGCTCGCGCAGAGCCAGAGGGCGGCCCGCTTAATCGTCAGGTGCTTCATCATCTCTCCTTATACAGAATACAGGGCGTTTATAACAGGCCGCCGAACTTGATCGCGGCGATCATCAAGAACCCGAGCACCAGAGGAGCGACCGCGATCATCAAGCTCTTGCTCAGGCGTTGGGCCTGCGCATGGGGGCTGCTGGCGATCAGCTCCCGGTTCATCAGCAGCGCCAGCAGAGTGACCGTGGCCAGCATCCCGAGGGCAGTCGCCTGCCAGGGCGTAATCGCGGCTACGGCTTCGGTTGTAATCGTCGTAATCATTAGGTACCTTTCTTTCCGTGTTGTACGGGTGTGTGTGATCTACGTGATTGGCCAAGCGGGCGGGGGCTCGGAGCCACGACGCGAGCCCCGCTGCTTTCCATACGCCCAGCATACGGCACCGCCCCCGCCCGGACAATGGTCAACTGTCCCTCGGGCGCGGGGCTAGTTGTCCCGGCTCCGGGGGGGTGCCTCGCCAGCGGCCAGCAGCCCGGCGAGCGTGGCCGCGCGCCAGGTATCCCAGGCGCCCGCCCCCGGCACCTGGGGGCCCCGGCCGCCGGCGGGTTCCACCGGCGCGCGCAGGCGCCGCAGGGGCGCCGGAGCGGGGGGCGGCGGGCTAAGATCCGCCGGGAGCACCGGCTCTGGCGGGGCCTCCCCCGCCGCGGCGGGATGCACACGGGCCCGCCAGAGCAGGCCGATCCCGACCAGGCCAGCCAGCGTGCCGGCCCCCATCCCCCCCATGGCCAGGGCGCCCAGCGCGGGCGGGGCCCCGGCGAGGTAGGGCATTATTAGGAAGAGGGTGACGTTCGCCAGGCCGTGGGCGAGGGCGACGCCCAGCAGCGATCCGCCCCAGCGGACGATATAACTGAAGAGCAGCCCCACTCCCGTCACAAAGACGACGTCCAGCAGGGAATGGTAGCCGGTATGCAGCACGCCGAAGAGCAGGGCGACATAGAGCAGGCTGCCGCGGCCGAGGGCCGGGCCGGCAACCGCCTGGATCACGCCGCGGAAGATCAATTCCTCGCTGACACCGGTAAAGAGCAACAAGCTCACCGCCAGCTCGCCGACGGCCCACGGGTCGGCCAGACTGATGCGCGGCACGGCGTGTAAGATCGCGTATTCGCTCGCCCCCAGGCCCAGGCCGCCGGCCATCACCAGGAGCTGCAGCCGCCAGCGGCCGGCCCGCAGCCCGAGTGCCCGTGGGGCCAGCCCGGCGTGCCGGGCGACCAGCCAGGCGGCCCAGAGGAGCGGCCCGCTGACCAGCGGATACCAGAGCTGCTGCGGGAACGTGATCAGCGGCACCATCAGCGAAAGGAGCCGGATCAGGGGGGCCAGGCTGAGGCCCAGGGCGAGCTGGCGTTCCACCGTGGTGCGGCCGAAGGCGCCATGCACCAGCAACCCGATGAGCAGCAGGGCATGGAAGCCCACGCCGATCAGCGGATCCACCAGGGCCGTCACCCCTTCGGCGGCGCTGATCAACACCAGATAGGCGCCGAACATCAGGGGCAGCCGGGCCGGGCGGGCGGGAAAGCGCCTTAACATCGTTGGTCTCCATGAATCCAGGCGGGATAGCGTAGGGGTCTTCACCGCCTCAGCATACCGGGGATGGGCCGGGCCGGGCTATTGACGAGTGTCCCTGCGGTCTGGGGGCGCTTGACCCCGGCCCGGCGGCCGTCGACGGCGGGCCGGGCGGGCCAGCGCCGGCGCTTGGTCTTCCGGCAAGGACAAATGTCCCCTGGCCCCCGGTATTTTGGGGTCAATCGTCCCTGCGGGGGTGCCTCGGTTCTCACTAGCGCCGGGGGGCGGCGGGCAGGTATGATCGAACCAGGCAATGGGGACGGCCGGCAGTGCCGCCGACCGCCCCGGTAGTATTAAGGGTCCCCGATCGCCCTACCGACTTATCAGGAAAGAGCAGCGAAGATGTATACATGAAAGCGCTTCAGCGCCTGGCGATTGTCTGCTTCGAGGACCCGCGCCAGGTCAGCGGCGGGGTGCAGCGGCGCGTGGCGGCCGAGATCGCCTATTTTGCGCAGCGCGGGGCGCACGTCGTCGTGCTGACCCAGGGCGCCGTGTCCGACCACACGGCAGGGCCGGTCCGCTACATCAGCATCCCCACCCCGCCCATCGTCTACCCTTTGCGCACGCTGATCTTCTCGGCCAAGGCGAGCCATTATTTGCGCCACTTGCCGGCCTTCGACGTGATCGAGACGCACCATGACGCCGGCGCGGCCACCTTGTTGGCCTTTCACGGCAGCCGCCCCACGGCCGGCGCCTTGGTCGAGGTGGTGCATGGGGTGTTCCGCGACGAGTTTGCCGCGGTGCGGCGCTACGAGAGTCTCTTCTCGCGCGGCACCTTGGTCGCCGGCGGGCTCCTGCCCCTGTCGATCATCGAGCAAGTGGCCGCCCGCCGCGCCACCGCCGTCGTCACCGTCAGCCGTTACACCGCGGGGCAGATCGTCCGGCGATACGGCGTGCCGGGCCGGCGCACCCACGTCATCCCCAACGGCATCGACACGGCGCGCTATACGCCGCTAGACCGGGCCGCCCGGCCCGCGGCGGGGCGCGACACGCCGTGCGAGATCGTGTTTGTCGGCCGCTGGCAGGCCCGGAAAGGCGTCGTGTACCTCCTGCGGGCGTTTGCCCAGGCGTATCGCCAGCACCCGGGCCTGCGCCTCAAGCTCATCGGCGGCGGGCCGCTCGATCGGGCACTGCGGGAGGAAAGCGGGCAGCTAGGCGTGACCGGCGTGGTCGAGTTCCTGAGTGGGCTGGACGACGCCGCCGTGATCGCCGCGTATCGGGGCGCGGACATCGTCTGCATCCCGAGCTTGCAAGAAGGCCAGGGCATCGTGGCGCTGGAGGCGCAGGCGTGTGGCGCGCCGGTCGTGGCGACGCGCGCCGGCGGCCTGACCGAAGCGGTGCGCGACCGGGAGACGGGCATCCTGGTGCCGCCGGGCGCCGTGGGCCCCCTGGCGGACGCCTTGCTGGAGCTGGCCCACAACGGCGCGTTGCGCCGCGCCTACGGCCGCCAGGCCGCCGCCTGGGCGCGCGGGTTCGCCTGGGACCAGATGCTCGCCCGCGCCGAGGCGCTGTACGGTCGCCTGCCGGCCGTCGCGGCCGCCCTTTGAGCCCGAAGGTCGCCCTGCGCGTGCTGCTGGTCAACGACTTCTATGCGCCCCATATGATCGGCGGCGCCGAGACGCTCGTGCAAGGGCTGGCCGCGGGATTGCGCGCGGCCGGCCACACCGTCGCCGTCGCCACCGCCCGGCTGGCGGGCCTGCCGACGCATGACGTGGTCGACGGGGTGCCCATCTATCGGCTGGGCACCTTCCCGGCCATCGGCCGGGCCACGCGCATCGCGTCGGGAACCGCGCCGGGCGCGCTCGCCGCAGGCACGGCGCGGGATTTTCGGATCGTCCTGGCCACGTTTCTGCCCGACGTGGTCCACTTCCATAATATCTGGCTGCTGGGTCCCGCCCTCGTCCATGTGGCGCCCGGGCGGAAAGGGATCACCTTGCACGATTACTGGCCGGTCTGTGTGCGGCGGACAATGATCCGCGTCACCGGGCAGGCCTGCCCCGGGCCGGAGCCGTTGGCCTGCCGGGTCTGCCGCTTGCGTGCCCCGGCCACCTGGCGCAGCCTGAACCTGGCCAACATCGAGCGCGAGCGGGCCGGGCATGCGGCCCTCCTCGCCACATGCGACTTCGTCACGGCGCCGAGCCAGTTTCTGGCGCACCGGGTCGCCGGCACCGGCCCGACGCGGATCGTCGTGGTGCCCAACGGCCTCACCATGCCGGCCGCGCCCCCGGTCCTCGGCGCGGAGCCGGCGTATGTGTTGTTCGCCAGCCGCCCCGTCGTCGAGAAGGGCTATGCCGTGGCGCTCGCCGCCTTTGCCCGGCCCGAGTTGCGCGATACGCAACTGTACACAGCCGGGGACGCCCCCGCGAGTCGGGCGGCCAACGTGCGTGTGTTAGGCCAGCAAGGGGCGGCCGCCATGCCGGCCCTCATCGCGGGGGCGCAGTGCGTGATCGTGCCGTCCCTGTGGCCGGAAAACTGTCCGATGATTATCCTCGAAGCCCTGCGCGCCGGTGTGCCTGTCGTGGCCAGCCGGATCGGCGGGATTCCGGAAATCCTGGAAGAGGGCGTGACGGGGCTCCTCGTCCCGCCCGGGGATGCCGCGGCGCTGGCGCAAGCCATTGGCCGCTGCTGCACGGATACCGCGTTACGCGCCGGTGCGCGGCGGCACGGCCCGGCAGCCGTCCGCGGGCGGTTCTCGCGCGCCGCCATGATCGCAGAATTCGAGAGGATGTATGCTGCATAAGCTGATGGGATCGACGAATCAGGTGGCCTGGCTGCTGCTGGGTCTGAGCAGCGCGCTCTGGCTCACGGTCCCGCTGGGGCCCCCGGTGGCGGGGCTGGCATGGAACGGCCCTTTGCTCGCCCTCAGCCCGCTGTTCTGGGTGGGGCTGGCCCTGGGTGCTGTCGCGTTCTTCCTCGGGCGCGGGCCCCAGCGGGCCATCGCCGTCGGGTTGCTCGCCTGGTATCTGGTGGCCACGATCGCCTTTATCTACCCCTACGCGGCGATGCATGACTCGGTCGCGAACACGCTGTTATTTCCCGGGGCCGGGGGCGGGGAGCAGGCGTATAGCCTGTCGTACGGCGTGCTGGCCGGCCTGGTGACCTGGTTCGAGCAGGCTGCCGGCCTCGACGCCTGGACGATCGCGCGGTTCTTCCCCGTCGGCCTGACGCTCGTCTACCTCCCGGCCCTGGCGCTGATTGTGATCACCTGGCGCGGGCGTATCTTCTCCTCGGCCCTGGCCGGCAGCCTCTTCGCGTTTTTCTTCTTCGCCTTTGGCGATGCCTTCAACCTGCGCATCAACAGCTCCCCGCAGACGCTCGGCTTCTTGCTCTTTCTGATCGCGCTCGGGCTCCTGCCGCTGGCGGAGCGCTCGGTGGCCGTGAAATTGGCCCTGCTGCTGACGCTGGCCGCGATGATTCTCGCGCACCCCATCTCGCCGCTGCTGGCGGCGCCCGGCATCCTGGCCGTGGCCGCGACGGGCGGCCTGGCCGGCTTTGTGCAGCTGCGGCAGGCCCTCTGGTTGGTCGGCAGTTTCCTGGTGGGCTACGTGACCTGGACCATGTATCGCGCGGACTGGTTCCTGGCGACCGCCGCCAAAACCGTCGTCGACGCTTTTACGTCCGAAAAGACGGTGCCCCTGACGACCGCGAATCCGGTCAGCGCGATTCAGGACTATATCCTGCTGAACCGGATCTATCTGGTCGTGCTGCTCGTGGTGCTGGTTGTTGGGTACTTCAGCATCTGGCGCTCGCGGCCGGGACGCATGGTCACGGCCTGGGGCATCGCGTTCATCCCCGCGTTCGTCGTCTTTCTGAGCTACCACGACTTTTTCGACCGCATCTTGCTCTTCCTCCTGGTGCCGGCGGCCGTCGTCTTCGCCGAAGCGGGCGCCCGCCTCGCTCAAGTAGGGCCCCGGCTGCGCGTGCCGGGGGCCGCCCTGGCCGTGGCCCTGCTGATCCTCGCGACGTCGGTGCGCTACTTCTGGATCGGGGCCGTCGACCACATCACGCAAGATGAGGTCGACGCCGCCCAATACCTGGCCGCCCAGCACCGGCCGTTGCTCGTGTATGCCGGCGGGTTTGATCTGCCCGTGTCCGGGGACCTACAGTTTGTCGTCGCCGATCGGACCAACATCAAGCTGGCGTCTGTGCTGCAGGCCGATGCGGTGGTGATCTCGGCCCAGCTCGACCGGGCGACCGCGATCGGCGGCCGATCGTCGCTCACGGTCGCGCAGCTGGTAACGTTCCTGCAGCGCGATTACCAGCGGGTCTATACCAGCGGGGGCAGTGTCGTCTACATGAAGCGGACGTTGAGCCTCCTGGGGGCGCCCAATGGCAAGTGAGCTATTGGCGCGGCCGGCCGGGGACCCGATTAGCCCGCTGGAGACCCTGATCGGGGCCACGGGCGGGCAGATCGCGCGCTGCCTGGCCGGCCGCTACGTGGCCATCCTGCTCATCGGCGCCGCGGCGCGGGGCGAGAGCACCTGCGGCCCGGATGGCCAGCTGGTCAGCGATCTCGATTTCCTGGTCGTGCTGCCGCAGCGCCAGGCCGCGCTTGCGGTCTGGGCGGAGCAGGCCTGCCGCCGCCGGCTGGGGGGGCTCACCGCCGCGTTCGCCCGGCCCGGCGCCCCCCCCATCGCGATCGGCTTTGCCAGCGCCGTGCCGCGCGCCTGGCGGCTGGCGACCCCGCTGCTCTGGGAGTT